>Ga0209647_1000167_pt1 | contig 59948 bp, 50 predicted proteins | sample GraSoi_2013_60cm_FD_185827 | JGI IMG/M metagenome (GOLD analysis project Ga0209647, IMG submission 185827) | Grasslands soil microbial communities from the Angelo Coastal Reserve, California, USA - Sample 9_17_2013_60cm (SPAdes) (version 2) | ecosystem: Environmental > Terrestrial > Soil >...
TTGAGAGGACTGAAAAGGCGAACGGAAAGGCTGTGAACAGTCCCACAATCAAGAAGATCAGCCAGACGTGATTCGCCTCCCAGACTGGCCCTAACGCTTGCCCGATCAAACGGCGTTGACGTTCTGCCTGAGGACCAAAAGCGAAGAAGTCCCAGATCCCCCCACCGAAGTCTGCTCCGCCAAGTACAGCATAAGCGATAAGCGATAGCCAGAGGATGATCAGGATAGTGTAGGTTAATATCATTTTATACCGACCCCTTTATCAATATTACTACTCACCAGTACAGGCCACTTCTGCGTTGGTAGTGGTGAACGTGCCAGGCGCAGCAGCAGCACGGTCAAGGTGATTGCCAGCACCACGTAGACAACGGAGAAGACGAGAAAGCTGATATCCAATCCTGGAGCAGTCGTCACGGCATCCTGTGTGCGCAAGATGCCATAGATCACCCAGGGCTGGCGTCCCAGTTCAGTGACCATCCAGCCAAGCTCTATCGCGATAAAGGAGAGCGGGCCACTCAGGACGATCCCCCACAGCAGCAGGCGATTTTCAGGAACCACCCACTTGCGCCGCCAGGAGAGCAGCCAGAAGACGCCCCCGATGAACAGCGTGAAGAAGCCGCTGCCGACCATACCATCAAACGAGGGGTGCACAAAAGTAGGATCAGGTCGATCTTGCGGCGCATAGGCATCCAGCCCGGTAATGGTTGCGTTGGGGTCGCCCTTGCCCAGGATGCTCAACCCGTCAGGAATTTCAAATGCATACAGCACCTGGCCCGTCTTGACGTCAACAATGCCGCCAACCTTGATGGGGACCCCCTTCCCTGTATGGAAGACACCCTCCATCGCTGCCAGCTTGGCTGGTTGCGTTGTCACCAGGGAGCGCGCGCTCAGGTCCCCGACGAAAATTTGGAGTGGAATCGCGATGGCGCCCATCGCCATGCCCAGCAGCAGGCCCTTGCGATAGTACGCTCCACGTTTGCCCCGCAACAGAGCGACCGCATAGACGGTCGCCACTCCGAAGCCCGTGGCGACATAGGCCGCCAGGAGCATATGCGTCGTCTCATAGAGAGTGCTCGGATTAAAGATAGCAAGCAAGGGGTTGATACCGGTCACCTGCCCATGTGCAATCTGGAAGCCTGTCGGGGTATTCATCCAGGAGTTGGCGCTGACGATAAACCACGCCGAAGCGGCTCCACTGATCCAGAGGGGAAAGGAGCAGAGCCAATGCGCGCGCGGCGAGAGGCGCTCCCACCCATACAGGTAGAGACCGAGGAAGATCGCTTCTATGAAGAAAGCGAAGCCTTCTAAGGCAAATGGCAGGCCGATGATCGAGCCGGAGAACCTGGTAAACGTTGGCCAGAGCAGGCCGATTTCAAACGAGAGAATCGTGCCGGAGACTGCGCCGATGGCGAAGAGTAGGGCAAAGGCTTTCGTCCAGCGGCGGGTGAGCGTCATCCAGGCAGTATCTTTGCGCCAGAGGGCAAGCCCTTCGGCTATACAAATGAGCAGAGGCAGGCCAATGCCCAGGGAGGCAAAGATGATATGGAAAGCCAGCGAAGTACCCATCTGAGCACGCGCAGCTAACAGATCAGACATAAGGAATCTCCTTCTATTCATTCATATAGGATGATTGACATTCATAGAGAGAGCGCAATTTCTGCAACGCCTTCACTTCGAGTTGACGCACGCGCTCGCGCGAAATACCAAGTTCTTTTGCGATTTCAAGCAAGGTATGGCTCTGACCACTGCCAATACCGAAGCGCAACGTGATGACTGTACGTTCACGCGGGGTTAGCGCGTCAAGCGTTTGCTGCAGTTCTTCGCTCAACAGATGTTGTGAGGCGGCCTCAGTGGGAGCAGGAGTCATCGTATCTTCAAGCATATCAGCTAGCAGGGAATGAGCTTCATCGTCAGCAGGCATGTCAAGAGAAACCGGCTGCTCGATGAGACTGAGCAAATGATTGACCTCGTCCAGGTTCATGCCTCCCGCCTCAGCTATTTGCTCAGGCAGTAGGTCAAGTGGATTACAGCCATGTTCTTGGGAAAGTTGTGTCGCAACACGGCGTAGCTTGCACAAACGAGTTACCACCTGAGAGGGGAGATGGATCATGTGTGATTGATCGCTAGCGGCGCGGCTGATTGCCTGGCGAATCCACCAGGTGGCATAGGTGCCAAAATGGCAGCCCCGCCGGTAGTCAAATTTTTCAGCGGCCCGCATCAATCCCAGATTTCCCTCCTGGATGAGATCGATGAGAGGCACTCCCGCACTGGAGTACTTACGCGCGATAGCAATCACCAGGCGTAAGTTTGACTCGATGAGCTTGCGCCGGGCCTGCTCATTCCCGGCGGCGATGCGTCGCCCAAGATCGTTTTCCTCGGCAGGTGTGAGCATGATGAGCAGACCAAGTTCGCGAATGTCTTGCAGATAGCGTTGAAACGCATCTTCAGAGCTAGTAGTGCGGCGCGCAGGAGTTCCACGGGTATCATATGAGTGAGTATGCCGTTCCACCAATACAGCGGTTTCGCTCCTGTCTTCCACATCAGGCATCTCGTCAAGTATTGCCATCATTCCACGCTCCTTTCGGGAAACTTAGCGCTTCTACAGGATTTCAAGCTATTTTTGATCGATTCCCCCTCCACCAACAGATATACCTGACAGATGATGAGGAACACATCGACAGAATCGTGTAATTCCTTCCCTTTTTTTGCCCTGGAGCCTTCTAGACAGAATTACGTAGCGGTTGTGAGTGAGTCGTTCTTCATAGTGGGTCGTGGTGAGGATTCAACCAGTCGCCGACGGTGAGGCGTGACGTTGAATGCGGAGCAAGATGAGCAGGAGTTCAGGCGAGGCGGTGCTCAAGAGCATAGCGCGTTGCCGCACTGCGTGAAGTAACGCCAAGCTTGCTGTAAATGGAGCTGATATGGGTATGGACGGTGCGGGGACTCAGAATCAGCTTTTCGGCTATCTGGAGATCGGTCAGGCCAGCCGCCAGCAGGCGCAGCACCTCCACCTCTCGTGCCGTCAGCCCAGCAGGATAGGTTGGTGGTGGGCTCACAGTTGTGGTCGGGGATGGGGCTGGCTTTTGCCCCTTTGCAGCCAGCGCCTGCTGCGGCGTCATAGATCGTCCCTGGGACCAGGCGGCAGCGAAGGCTCGCTCTCCCAAATGGGCACGTGCCGCCGAGAGCGAGCGCTCATAGTCAGCGAGTTCGACGGGCGGGATGGGTACGCCAATAGCGTCGCGTATGGCCTCCGCTGCTCCCCACAACTGCACTGCCCACGCTAACTGGCGCTGTGCCGCGACGACTTCGCCCAGTCCCACCAGGTACACGGCGATCACCCACTGCTCGCCCAACTCTCCAGAGATCGCCAGGCTCTCCTCGTAGCGTGCATACGCTGCTGCATAGTCACCCGAGGAAGCGAGGACCTTTCCTAAAGCAGCGAGGGACTCGGCTGTGCCATACCGGTGTCCCATCTCCTTGTAGAGGGCCACACTTTTCTCTGCCAATGAGCGTGCTGTAGCAAGGTCGCCCTGCCCAAGCGTTACCTGCCCTGAAAGCCAGAACGAGGCGGCAACACCCTCTTTGAAACCGATCTCCCTGGAGACTGCAAGACATTCCTCGAGTAGGGAGGGCACGCCTGCCTGATCATACTGGGATAGCAGGAGCACCTGGGCCAATTGGGAGAGCGTATGGGCGATACCCCTCTTATTTTCCAACGTCCTGTGGATCGCCAGGCTCTCCTCGAACAGGGCGCGAGCCCTGGCGTACTCGCCCTGGCTGCTGGCCACCAGGCCCAGGGAGAAGAGCGTATAGGCAGCCCGCTCTTCGTCGTCAGTGGCTCTGGCAAGGGTCAGGGCTTCCGCCAACAGCGTGCGCGCTGTTGGCGGATCGCCTCTCGTCCAGGCCACCATCCCTAGAAAATAAACAGAGTGCGCAATCCCTGGCTGGTCTTCGAGTTCCCGGTACAGTGCCAGGCTCTCCTGACACAGCGTCTCGGTGCGATTATAATCGCTCTGATTGTAAGCCAGGGTTGCCGCAGCGATCAGCGCCTTCGCCTGTACGAATGCCTCGATGCCCTCACGTGCCACCAGTGTGCGCTCCAGGAAGGTCCGCCCCTCGCTGATGTGACCATGGACTCTCCAGAATTCCCGCAGCGATCCCCCAAACCGCAAGGCGATCTCCATGCCGCGTTCGTCTTCTCTGGCGCCTTCATCCCCAGCTTGCTCTAAGGACCACTGCAACGCCGCTCGTAAGTTGTCATGCTCTCGCTCTAACCGCTCCAGCCACACGGCCTGCTGTGGGCCTAGGAGTTCCAGCTCGGCATCCTCCGCCAACGCCAGGTAGTATGCAGCATGCGCCCGCCGGGTGCTCTCCATCTCCCCACTCGCTGCAAGAGCCTCTAGCCCATACTCGCGGATCGTCGCCAGCATCAGCAGGCGTGGCTCCTCCCCCTCCTGCTCCACCTGGCGCAGCAAGCTCTTGTCCATGAGTGAGGTCACCCCGTCCAGCACATCTGCTGGCGTCTCACCAAGAGCAGTATAGAGACCCTCCACCGCTTCCAATGTGCAGCTGCGGACAAAGACGGAGAGCCACCTGAAGAGTCGTTGCTCCTCGGCATCGAGTAGATCATAGCTCCACGCAAGCGTGTTACGCAGGGTTTGCTGCCGTATGGGGGCATCTCGTGCTCCACTCGTTAGCACCTGCAATCGATGTCCCAAACGTGTCAGGAGCGCCTGTGGGGGAAGCAGTTTGATACGAGCCGCTGCCAGTTCGATGGCGAGAGGCAAACCGTCCAGGCGGACACAAATCTCCGCGATCGTCCGCATAGTGGCGCCTGTCATTTTGAAATCCGACCTGGCCGCCTTCGCTCGCTCCAGGAAGAGGGCTATCGCCGCATACTGCGCGAGGGCTTCGCTCTCTGGAAGATGGGTAAGGTCGGGGAGCGCCAGCGGCGGGACGGGAAACTCGTGTTCACCATGGATGTGCAGCACGGCGCGACTGGTCACCAGGATCTTGAGGTGATGGCAGCCGGACAGCAGGTCCGCAAGCCTTGGTGCCGCTGGCGCTACCTGCTCGAAGTTGTCGAGTAGCAGCAACAGTCGCTTGTCCTGCAAATAGGCTTGCAGAAGATCCAGTAGCGGTCTTTCCCCAGCTTCTTTGATCCTCAGGGCTTGAGCGATGGTGGGAACGACCAAATCGGGATCGCCAATGGGAGCTAGTGGGACGAAGCGGACGCCTTCGGCGAAGTCATTAAACAGGTCAGTCGCCACCTCGAGCCCCAGGCGTGTTTTGCCAACACCGCCGGTACCCGTGAGGGTGACGAGGCGTACCTCTGGCCGCCGTAGGAGTGTACACACTGCCTGGATCTCTTGTTCGCGTCCAATCAGCGGGGTGAGCGGCCCAGGCAGATTGTAGAACCGAACATTCAACTGATCCGATCTCTGTTCAGCTTCGGCTGAGTGTTCCTCAGGGGAATCCGAGGCAAACACAAAGAGCGTCCGCCCAGACGACTCTGTCTTGACGGCCTCTTCCAGGGCCTTGGCGAAGGCATGCACACTGGCAAAGCGTTCCCTGGGATCTTTGGCCAGCGTCTTCAACACGACCTGCTCCACCGCAGGTGGGAGAGTCGGGACTTTCTCGCGTAATGACGGAGGAGGAACGAACAGGTGCTGGCTATATAACTCGGCAAACGTTCCATGAAAGGGGCGATCCCCACATAACCACTCGTAGGCAACGACCCCTAAAGCATATTGGTCGCTCGCCAGGCGTGGCTTGCCCTGAAGCTGTTCGGGTGCCATGTAGGCGATGGTCCCAGCCGTATCCCTGGCCTGCTGCTGACGTGTACTCTGGGCCACGATGGCCAGACCAAAATCGCTCAGCAAGATCTCGTTGTTGCGTCCCAGCAGCATGTTCTCAGGCTTGATGTCGCGATGAATCAGCTGTTCCTGATGCGCATACTGCAAGGCTTCGGCCACCTGCGTGACGCAGGTAAGGACGGTGTCGAGCGGGAGTCGCGTCCCTTTGGGGTAGTGCTGGCGCAGGTTGCCACCCGGAGCATAGTCCATGACGAGAAAGGGAGTGGTGCCCTCGATACCAAAGTCCAGGACCCGGACGATATGGGGATGCCGTAAGTAGGCGATGGCGCGTGCCTCGTCGAGGAAGCCTTCTGCATCAGAATTTGCTAGCTGCTCACGGAGTACTTTCAAAGCGGCCTGGGTGTTCAGATGAACATGCTGCCCCAGGTAGACGGAAGCCCAGTTCCCCTGCCCGAGAAGCTGAATGAGGCGATAGTTGCCAAACTGCTGTCCCACGCGGTCGGCCATACTCGCACATCCTCCTGAGCGTGGACTGCCAGGTGAAGCGAGAAACCGCTACAAAACCAGTCCATGATACGAAAGGAAGGCTACTCTCAAGGGGTAATGATACTCTCCAGGGAGTGCTACTGCATTCACTATACTCCACTTTGGTCAGGATTTCAATCCTGCGCGAAAAAAGCTCGGTAATGGGCTCTGATTTACCTGTTTACCTGGGCAAGCAGGCATCTTGTCAGAACTCAAGGTCGGGATGCGCTATTGGCGGGGAGGAGATGGAAGGGGTAAATCGCGTTCTTGCAATACTCTACATTGTTGCTGTAGCAACCTGTTCAAGGTCAGCAGCGCGTCTGAGCGCACGGAACTGTAATATTTTGACGTTTGACACTGTCAGCCCCATCCTTAAAGCGGTGGCTTTTAGCGAAAGATTGAGCAGAAAACGACACGTCAGAACCTCTCGATACCGCTCAGGCAGTGCTTGAAGGAGACGTTGTACCCGATCTGCTGGTATGCTGCTTGTTGCTGCTGGCTCTTCTTCAGCCGGGCCTTCCCATCCAGCGTCTAACAAATCATCCAATGAACTCGATGGTTCACGATAGTAGGTGCGCCAGTAGTCGGCGATAGTTGTTCGTGCAATGAGATACAGCCATTTTTGCATACTTTGCGGACTACTCTGCTGATTGATGCCACGTATTGCTTTGAGAAAAATCTCTGACGTCAGGTCCTCGGCCACTTCTCTCTTGCCAACTTTGCCATAGACATAACGATAGATCAACCCGACCTTTTCCTGGTAAAACGTTTGAAATTCCTCTACATCCAGAGAATTTTCTCGGATAGCATGCGCAGATAACATTGTTTGCATAGGTATGTAGCCTCTTTCTATAACTGGGACAGTGTGTTTACCCTCTATGAGAGAAAACCAGAGTAGTTACGCATGACCATCTGGGCATCAAGCTGTCTGACGGTATCCAGTACCACGCCGACCACAATCAGCAGCGCTGCGCTACAACAGGTATACCTCAAAGGAGAGTAAGCACACATCGACAGAAACGTGTAATTCCTCTAACTCGTTGCTCTGACAGCGCTCTAGACAGAATTACCTACTCCTTTCGCCTTGCCTGAACGCAGCTAGCCGCCACCCCCACCCTCACCCTCACCCTGTCCGGGGGACAGGTAATAGGGGGACGCACCCTCTCCGGGGGAGAGGTAATAATGAGCGGCGTTGGCAAGACGGATAAATGCCGAGCTGCTGTGCTCATGTAAGTTCTTACTGCCGGGCATTATGAAGAAGCACGGCAGCAGGAAGTAGGTAATTTTGTCTAGGCGATGCTAGGGCAAGAAGAGGGAGAAATTACACGTTTCTGTCGATGGCTCCCTGCCTTCATTAAAGCTATATGTATTGGGACGATGAGTAGTGCAGAAGTGTTTTCCAATTATGTCATGTGTCCCTTGGAGGGACGTCTCTTACAACGAACGCAAAATAACCCGACGGTCACACTTGACCAGGAACAGAAGAAAGAACCATTTTATGAGGTTTTTGATGAATACGGTGACAAACCTATTCCTAAGTATTGAGTCAGTCAGAAGGAGAACGCAAATATGAATAAAAAGAAGAAGTTGATCTTAGCAACCACCATCGGCATTTTCTTGGTGATCGGTTCACTGATCGCCACGTTGGTCCTTTCATCCACACTGACGACCGGTGCGAGCAGCAACGCCACCGCGAACGGCTCCGGCTCTGGCGCTATCGTCATCGCCTGGAATAAGGAACTGCTACACATCGTCCAAACGCCCGGCGCTCAGCCGGCCACTGTTCACCCGACGCGCAGCTTCGCCATCCTGCACGCAGCGATCTACAACGCCATCGTCTCCATCACCGGGGACGCCCCTCCCTACCTCTTCTCAGTACCCGCTCCGAGCAGCGCCCGGCCTGACGCCGCCGCCGCCGTGGCCGGCCATGACACTCTAGTGGCGCTCTACCCCAAGATGAAGGCGGCGCTCGATCAGCAACTCACTGGTGAGCTCGCCACCATCCCCAACGGATCCGGCAAGCAGCAGGGCATCCAGGTCGGCCACACCGTCGCCGCGCGCTTGATCGCCATCCGCGCCAATGACGGTTCCACCGCCACGCCGCCGCCTTTTGTGCCGGGTAACCAGCCGGGCAACTACCGACCCACACCGCCGAAATTCCCGGCACCTGTTTTCACCACCTGGGGTCACGTGACCCCCTTTGTGCTGAACAACGCAGCGCAGTTCCGCCCGGGGCCGCCCCCCGCGTTGACCAGCCAGGCTTACGCGCAAGCCTTGAACGAGGTGAAGAGCTTGGGTCAAAAAACCAGCGCGACACGGACGGCCGACCAGACCATGATCGGAAAGTTCTGGGGGGGGCCGGTCTGGAACACCTGGAATGAGATCGCCGAAAACGCCGCGCTGGCGCACCATACAAACCTGGAAACCACCGCGCGCATGTTCGCTGTGCTCAACCTGTCTTTCGCCGACAGCGCTATCGCCTTATACGACGCCAAGTACCACTACCAGCTCTGGAGGCCAATCACGGCAATCCGCCTGGCCAACACCGACGGGAATCCGGCGACGGTCGGCGACCCGACCTGGACGCCGCTCGCCATCACCGCGGCTGATCCCTCTTATCCAGGCGCCCACAGCACGATTAGCGCGGCCGGAGCGACCGTGCTGTCCGCCTTCTTCGGTAACAAGGATCAAATCCGGGTAACCTCTGACGTTCTGCCAGGTACCGTTCGGACCTTTGCCAGCTACAACGACGTTGCGACAGAGGCCGGCCTGAGCCGGATCTTCGCGGGACAGCACACTCGGCTCGATCACCAGGCCGGCCTGGTGCTTGGGCACGACATTGCCCAATTTGTGTTTCCCCACTTCAACGTCAAATAAAGGCGGGACGTTCGGCTATTGACAACGCACCGCACGGGCTAGAGTAGCGGCTCGCACCTGCCAGGGCCTTATTGATCAACAACCACGCCTATTTTGAGCTTGCATAGCTCAAAATAGGCGTGGTTGTTGTATTTCAGTATCCTGTGTTTCTTGCTGCCAAGTCAAAGGTGGCAGTGGTACCAGTGCGCTAACCCGTTGATACAGTGTAGTACAAATCTCAGGTGAGTGTTTTTCAAAAGGGCAGTGGCAAAAAACATACACAGTAGTGCCTTGTTTGAGCCATTGCCCTATCTGTTGAGCCCACCCATCAAGCAATGGATCGTTGACCTCCATACGAGGATGACCAATATAACGCAGAAAGGTAAAGTCAGTAGTGATGGTAATCTGAAGAGGGAGGTTGGGCTTGCGTTCACGCGCCTGAAGTATCTGTTGCTCCTTCGTTGGGCCAGTGCGAATTGGCCTTGTGTCCATCATCACTCGTGCGACTTTGTGCTGACTGAGCAACGTATTCAATATCTGAGCATGGTGCTCCATGTAAAAGTCGGAGTGGCGCACTTCTACAGCCAAATGCATATCAGTCGGCCAGAAATTGAGAAATGCTTCAAGCTGTGGCAGTTGAGTAGGCCCAAAGGAGGGTGGTAGTTGCAGAAACATTGGGCCTAGTCGGGTTCCTAATTCACGCATTCGCTCTACAAAAAGCAACGTCTCGTTTCTGCTGTTCTTAAGAGGTGCTTCGTGACTAATGCTTCGAGAGATTTTGGGGCAGATGCGAAAGGTAGGTGGTGTCTCCTGACACCAGCGGGCAATTGTTTCAGTAGAAGGTAGGGCATAAAATACTGTGTTTCCCTCTACGGCGTTCAATTGTTTACTATAGAAGCGCAGGAAATCACTCGACGGTGTGTGAGCAGGAAAAAAGTTTCCTACCCATTCTTTGTAACCCCACATTGGACAGCCGATGAAGAACACAATCTCACTCCTTTTTCTCCTATTGTAGCCAGTTGCAAGGTAAGATACAAGTTAAGGGAGTTAGATGTTTCTGTTCATAGCAAACCCTCTTAGCGTGCGTGTACGTGGAAATCTTGTTGGTATCCTTTCTTGATCTATTGTAGTCTTCTCTCATATTCAGTGCAAACTGGTGCTTGGGAACCTTTTAGTACCTTCACTCCGTAGTACATAATCAGAAGAGAGGAGGCTTAGTGGTTACCTGCGAAGATAAGCTGGTTGAACGAGCTGCTCGGGGAGATACAGAGGCGTTTCGGCATCTTTGGGACGCACACCATGCTGTTGCTATGGCAGCGGCTTTTCGTCTTTGTCATCACCACGCACTGGCAGAGGAAATCACCCAGGGAGCATTTCTGCTTGCCTGGCGTGGCTTGCCACGCTTCCAAATTGGCAGCCCCTTTCGCCCCTGGCTCATGCGTATTCTCTATCGCCATGGAATTGATGTGATGGAGAAGCAGCGAACCTACCAACGCCCCATCTCTTTGGATGAAGCTATCGAAGTAGAGAAACAGCCAGGCTCTGAACAACTCGACTTGCAAGAACAGGTCTCCCAACGTGAAGAGATACGCCAGGCACTGGCGAAGCTGAAGCCGGACCAGCGGCGTGTAATAGCCTTACGCTATGGTGCTGATCTGACTGAAGTCGACATTGCGCATGTATTAGGCTGGCCCATAGGTACCGTCAAATCCCGTTTGAAGCGAGCGCGTGATCATTTGCGCCTGTTGTTGATGGATGAAAGGGAGAACCGCGATGAATGAGTGGCAACCTGTCAAAAGAGGAGAGCAAGAACATCCAGGAGTGGATGAACGTCTCTCAGCATATTATGGGCCTGCGCTGCGAGAACAACCTCTACCCTTTTCCGCATGGCAAGGCCTGCGTTCTCGCTTAAAATCGCAGAACTCTCCACATCTCCGCTTGCACTGGCGTTTACGAGGTCGTCACTTTAGACAGCAAAAGGTTGTCCCCCATTTCATCGAGAGTGCCTTTACTCGTATCGCATTCGAAGCACGTTTCCCTCGTACTTCGTCAATGCTGGCGTGTGCTTACAAGCCACGACTGCGCCAGCCGCAGGTGCGCGTTATACTCCTGGCTAAGCGTAAGATCAGGCTGAAGTTGCCTATGGATCCGGCAGCATTGGAACCGGCTGAGTTGGATGTGCTCCTGGCTACCGGTCTCGCCCGTTACCTGCACATGCGAAGGCCTGCTTATGCTATCAAACGCTTTCTGGGGTACAGTCTTCTGTTGCTTGTATGGGCTGTTGTAGTGTGGTGGTTCTGGCATCCACTGATGCCCCGTTTTGTCCTTCCTATAGCCATAATGCTATATATAGCGTTATACGCTATAGTACTGTGGCAATTGCACAAACATGCCCGTCACATGGCTTTACAGGCGGATACCTTGATGGTTTTGTGGTTAGGAAGGGGGTATGTCTGCCGGGGATTGCATGCTCTTGAGAAGCGGAGCCATAATTCCTCACGTCGGCGTTGGGGCGAACTTTCGCTGGCAGAGCGCATTGCTCATGTTTGTGGTACCGAAGCGCCAATGCAACATGAACGTTTAACACTGGTAAGATAAGCATAATACGATGAAAGAAAGGTTGGATACATATGGCGATTAAGATTGCTCCTGAAAGCGAACGAGAGTATACTCCTCCTCTTGAAACTTCTCCACGCCGCTTTGGTGGATGGTTGCGACGTTTACAGCAACGTATCAAACTTGCCATGGCTGGTGATGATGAGGAGCTGGTGCTGCATAACAAAACAACGATAGGCTGGCGTGCCTATCACAACTATCACCAGTTGGGTATCATTGATGGTGGTGAGCGCCGTGTTTTCCACGTGAACAAACATGGTTCGCTGAGTGTGCGACCTTGTGAGGAAGGTGAAAACGTGGAATATCTTGTTTTGCCTCTAGATGTGCGCGTCCATCATGTGCACATCTATCGTAAACGCATGGGCAAAGATATTGAGGTTTATGATATGCGCGCTTTGCTCTCTTCTAGTTGAATGTCGCTGTGTTTTTCTGAAAATTCACATTATATTTGGGTTTATTTGATTGGGAAGTATGGTAGAGGGCTAGCAAAAGGCGGAGTCGACGGCAGTCTAATAGCCTAATTTGGCTGTTTTGGCGTTAAAAGACCTCAAAATATTCTCGTTCGGCTTATACTACATAGTTAGAAAATAGTCTTTGTAAGTTGTTATAGCGAGGTTACTGTATGTCGTCCGCCATATTCACAGCGTTGCTGCTTGGCGTAATGCTGTTGATAATTGCCAGCCTCGTCATCGGCGCGCTACTTGAGCATCGTCGCTACAAGCGAAGCTTAAAGGCACAAGCATCCCAACCTACACGTGCACTTGATACGCGCGTGACAAAGATTTTATACATGCAAGATGGCATGGTTGTGGGTGTCGAAAAGCCAGCTCCGGTCCCCATGTTTTCCTTGCCATCTTCCTGGTATACGCGCCGCCGAACTGTTGTCTCCTTGAGTTTTTTGCTGATGCTCTTTCTCACATTTTTCTTACAAAGTGGCCTGGCTGATGGAGCATTGCAGAATTTGAGCCATAGCTTCAGTTTATTTGGTACATATCAAGCCAACGATATCAAGACTGTGGCGCATCCTCTTTCGCTTACGGCAAGTACACAGCTTGTACGTGTTGATTCCGCAGCACGCAACCAGTATTATACAGATTACCAGTGGCAAGTCTGGTCCTATGCTTCCTGTTCAGGTATTTCAATGGAAGAGGTTATAAATGCCTATGGACGTAATCTGATTGCTGCTGACGTTTTGCAAGTCGAACTGAATATGGGTGTCTGGGATACGTATAATGGCTTGTTAGGTGGTGAGCCTAGTATAGCAAAGGTTGCGAATTATTTTGGTTTTAAAGCGGATCCCCATCCTCCGCGTACCTTGCAAGCGTTGATATACATCGCAAATAAAGGTTTTCCTGTTATTATAGGTATGCCTGGGCACATAATGGTTGTACGGGGCGGTGATAACAATTTTGTTTACCTTGCCGATTCATCTCCTGCCGACCGCACTGCTCTGACGCACCAGCAGTTTCTTTCAATTTGGAATAATTTTAGCGTACTTTTGACCCCACAATAATCACAATAACAAAAATCATCCCCAATAATTTGGGGATGATTTTTGTTTGATAAAGCATAGCTCCTAGTAAATCACAATATGTGTGAATACGACTACGAAGCTGTAGACCCAGGCCGCATCGCTCTTTGATAAATTGACGCAGCCATGTGAACCCTGTGATGAGAAGACATCGCCACTGGCATCCTGGTGGGGGAATTGTGTATCGGGACCATAGTCGGACCTCCACCAGCTATCATGGATAAAGTAACCATTGCTGTGGTACTGCATTGCATAGTTGATTGGTGTATCAGGGTACCAGTAAGGTGAAGATTTAGGTACATCTGCCTTGAAGACTGTCGGAGATTTTTTACCTTCAATCCACCATGTTCCTGGAGGGCTAGGTTTACTTGGGCGGCCCGTTGTTACCAGGAAAGAATTCACTAGTTTGCCATGGTCGTAGATACGCATAGCTTGTTCTTCTAATGAGATGACGACGACTTTTGAGTCCATTATTTGATAGTGTTGCAAGAGCTGTAAGTCAGTCTGATGGATCTTATTGTAAGGGGTCTTATCGCTGCTATTGGTAGTTAGTGCCTGGAAGTTGCTCAGGTACATATTTAAATCTTCGATAGCTTGCTGATAGTCCGTGACGGATTTGGCAGAGGTTAGCTCATCCTGCACCCAACCACCAATACCGTTTGGACCATACTCATAACCCAGGGGGTAGGTATTATTGTCATAACTGTCATGATACTGGTGTTTTTGACCCCAGGCGGCTACTTCCTGTTGTAGCTGCTTCTGGAGGCTTACACCCTCTGTTTTTAAAGCAGGAATTTGAATAGCCTGTACGTGAGTATTTAGAGTTGTAAGCGCAGCCTTATAGGCGGTTTCGGTGGTAGCGTTTTGTAAAGCCTGTTGGTCGCTGGTATATTGCTGCTGGTATTGCGTTATATCCCCATTATACTTCTGCATTAAAGCGATCCACTTTTGAAACGTTTGGAGCTGCATGTCGCCCTGGTTATGTAAGCTTGCAGCGATGGCAGGAGTAGTGGGCTGCGCACCAGAAGTATTGGAACTTCTGGTGGTATTGCCATTCCCGGCTGCATTGCTGCATGCACCCAACAGGAGCATGCAGAGAACCAGGCTGCTAAGCACAAGTTTAGATAAACGATGGGGCCCAGTACACATGTTTGGTAGGTGCTTATAAGTCATAGTTTTATACCTCACCAGACTCTTTTAAGTTTATTGAAATCTTAATTATATACACGGATAATATCACTCATCTGTACACATTATAATCTGATACATCATAAATTGCTGTGAACTGTTTCATATATTATGCTTATCCATGAATTTTAGTGAGTAGTTCCTTGTGCAATTGCTCTGTACCTGCCACTACCAGCGAGTAACCTTCAGTGAGAGTGGTAATAGGACGGAGGCTTTTGCCTTCCTGGTCGCTAACACAGCCGCCAGCCTCAAGCACAATACTGAGAGATGCCAGAAAAGATTCGCCTGTGAGTACATCGCCGATGTCTACAAAGGCGTCGTATGCTCCGCTGGCAACATAAACAACATCCATTGCTGAGCTGCCTGTACGTCGTACCTTATCAGGCACTGGCTTCTGAATGAGCAATTTACACAGAGAGGTGAGATCACGGCCATCAAAGTTTATTCCAACTATACCGTCTTTTATGTGTATAGTGTCACTTACCTGGCAGCGTCGTCCATTGCGAAAAGCTCCCCCCCCATGTTGAGCCTGGTAGACGGTCCCACTGAAGAGCTCCCCTACCAGTGCCCATTGCACATTTTCTGGACTGATAGGCATATCAATTGGCAGTACGGCCAGCGCGACTCCTGCGGTCATAATGCCGCGCGCAACATTGTTTGAGCCATCTACAGGATCGATGACAATACGATACTGGGGAGTTGTACCGGTATTAAAGGAAGGTCTTTCCTCGGTCATGATCTCAAATCCGTGTCCACTTTCGATCAAACCACTAATGATAATATCCTCTGCCTCGCGATCAAACTGCATCGTTGTATGGTCGGGCGATTGATGATAAACCTGGTGGTGGTTGAAGCGCTCGGATTGCATATATGCACGTACCTGTCGAAACAGTTGTTCAAGGAGTTCTAACATATCTATCTCTTCTTTTCGCTGGGTACAGCAAATAGGATGGTTTCTTCCTGGTTACCCCCTGGATTATACCATACCTCTATTCATCTCAGGTTGTTGCACGACGAAAGGACGTAATTGTTTATGCATGAGTAAACGCTCACGTGTCAATTGAATGGCAAGGACGCTCTGATCACAGGCTAGCCAGCGACGACCAAGTAGCTCTGCAACCGCTGGGGTCACGCCACTGCCGCAAAAACAGTCGAGAACGAGATCATTTTCATCAGATGATGCGAGGATGATACGTTCAAGTAAAGCCGCTGGTTTCTGTGTAGCGTAACCGTTACGTTCCGGGTCTCGTTGGTGAAGATGACTAATATCGTTCCAAACGTCACTGGGCGTCATGATCGTATCTTCATCATAGGTATAGAGGTGGCCTCCTGAGCGGATAGACCAGGTGACACGACCATCCGCTGCTACTTGCTTGCGCATGTGGTTGCGTTTATGTTGGCCTCGCCTTTCGCCAATTCTCTCCCCATGGAAACAGTATTGTGCCGATTTCGTGTAGAGTAAGATAGTATCATGTTTGCGCGCATAGCATTTTTGTGAACGCCCTCCTGATTGGTAGTGCCAGATAATTTCGCTTTTGAAACCGGGTCCCTCCGCATTAGCGTTAAAGCCAAAAATCTCGTCCAGGATAATCTTCGCGTAATGAGTAACCCGCCAGTCCAGGTGAATGTAGAGACTACCATCAAAGGCCAGCAAGAGGTGCAAGAAGGCAAGAGTTTCATATAACCATTGGAGATATGTATCCAGGTCATTATTCCACTTATCGCTGTAGACTACTTGATTACCACTGGTAAAGTCACGCCCGGTCATAAAAGGAGGATCAATATAAATCAAATCAATGGAATGAGCGAATTCTCCCAGTAAAGCCGGTAAAACCATGTTTTTATCACCACAGACAAGACGGTTATACCATTGGTTGTTGGGTTGCGCGTTCGTTGTTCCATTACCCTGGGCGGTAACGGTTTCAAGCGTGCGGAGGCAGGTAGGACGGACTAAAAGTTGCTGCTCATCGATGCTTTTTTTCCCCTCCCAAGTCAATATTGCCATCTGTATTGCTCTGCGTTCTACTGCCTACAATGCAGCCCAATTTTTAAAAAGACCAATCCTGGTCGTATACTCATAGTTGCATCATATGAGAGGAAGAATAGGGGTGTCAACAAACCTGTACGTATGGCCCAAATTAGCTACCTTGTACCATTTGTGAGTCCGAGTTGTCTTGATTTAAGATGATGTATAATGGGCTATACTGTAGTATAGGAAATTGAGAAAAACCAGTGGAATACCTTCACTGATGCCTTCTGACACACAAATTTTTTGAGGATGAACATTTATGGTGTATGTTTTGTGGACTTTTGCTTGCTTAATTCTTTACATAGGTGGGCTGATCATTTTAGTCAAGGTGACACCACTTCTACTCACACGAGCTTATGACGAAGGCTTATTCATGGCTATTGCAGCGGGGGATATCTTTGGCGGACTTTTTGTCTTCGGGGCCGTTGCAGTGACCTTTGGTCTCTTTAGTGGCAAATTTCCTATCCGAGTTTTGGACTTCTTCCTGCTTTTAGGTATTATCTTCGTCGGTACGCGGCTCTCGTTCAGGAGTTTTCGTGCTCATAAAGCCGGGACGAAAACTTCTTCACGCATTGTGGCTGGTGTCTACTGCCTTGTACTTGTACTTGTCTCTCTCTACCTTATGGTATTGCTCTTCACTCCAATTGTATGATGCCATTCGTTTACCTGCTTTTGGCTGATCAGCTACATTTGGCTAAACTCTTGGTTTTCCCCACAGTGAAGGTACTTCTGACTTTCTGTTTTGTGCTATGATTGGATCAATAGCACATTTCACATGCTGTGGACGCTGCGCCTGGTCAAGGGAGATCCTGGGGAAAAGACATAGACACGCCTCTATAAGGGGAAGTAAAATGATTGTAAAGGACATTATGACTACCCGGCTGGTAACAGTTAAGGCCGATGATACCCTTAGCCATGCTGCTAACCTATTGCGGCAACACCAATTTCACCACTTGCCTGTAGTACGTTCAGGAAAGAAACCAGGCACACCTGTATCCGAATATTTTGAACGAAATATGTTGCATCTGCTGGAAGGGCTATTGACTTCTCAGGATATAGACCTGGCTGCCGCGCTGGCAAAACAGGCCTCTTCTAGCGCTTTGCTGCGCCAACCATGGCAGGAGAAGCGCGTCGGAGAAGTGATGCATCGAGCTACTATGCGCGTGACACCGACAACGAATGTAGCCGCGGCAGCGCAGATTCTTGTTGAACGCGGACTTAACTGTTTGCCAGTGGTGGAGTATGAAAACCTGGGAGATGAAACACAGACCGTCCTGGTTGGCTTGCTTACGCGCAGCGATCTACTCATGGCCCTGGCGCGTTCGATGGGCGCATTTGAACCCGGTATGCAAATAACCATTGCTTTACCACTAGGTGATTTAACTCCCCTGGCAAAGACTCTTCTACTGGCTAAAGGACTGCATGGATCTGCGCCTGGGAACAATTAATCCTTCTCCGCTGCTTGTTCGCTTACAAGAAGCCAACATTGCATATACCTATGCAGATCCCTTAATGGAGGGCCATTCACATGCCTAGCGCATCTAATCAAGCTCGATCCCGTCTCATCTTCGGCCCTGAGGAGCTTGACTATGACTTTGGCAAAAACCACCCATTGCAAGCACGACGCCTGGCTGCATTGATAGATTTACTGAAGACCAGTGAATTATGGCAAGACGATAATGAACAGACTCGCCTACCTTTGCGAGCGGCAACTATAGAAGAATTAAGCCAGATTCATACAGCTGATTACATCGAGGCGGTACAGCGCCTTAGCCGACCTCTCAATAAACGTGAAAGTAGCCAACAGGAACAGGATGAACGCAATCGCATGGCTCTACACTATGGCTTTGGCGAAGGTGATACTCCTGCGCTGCCTCGTATGCATACCGTGTGTTCATTTATTGTGGGTGGCTCTCTAGTAGCCGCCAGTGCTGTAATGGGCTTGCCCGAAGGCGGAAGCTTTGCTTCAGAGAACGAGCGACCGCTTCACGTATTTCATCCTGGGGGTGGACTTCATCACGCCTGGGCAGATCGTGCCTCCGGCTTTTGTGTGTATAACGACATTGCTGTGGCCATTGCTCATGTGTTGCGAGCCAGGGAAGCCAAGATACTTTATATCGACTTTGATGCGCATCACGGTGATGGCGTCCAGCGTGCTTTCTACGATGACCCTCGCGTAATGACTGTCTCATTGCATGAGACCGGCCGCTATCTTTTCCCAGGGACAGGCGAAGTCCTCGAATTGGGACGCGGCCAGGGGCGTGGCTACTCTGTCAATGTACCTCTGGAGGCTTTCACGGAAGATGACTCATATATTGAAGTCATTCACTCGTTGCTACAGCCACTAGTAACATCGTTTGCGCCAGACCTGATCATCAGCTTGCATGGCTGCGATACCCACGCGTGGGATCCGTTAACACACTTGAAACTGACGTTACGAGGTATCCAGGCACAGTCGAAAATGGCTCATCAACTGGCTCACACCTACTGCCAGGGACGTTGGGCAGCTATTGGCGGAGGAGGATATGACCTTTATCGTGTCGTACCACGTGCCTGGAGTATGTTGTGGGCAGAAATGTCAGAGCAGGAATTACCAGCAGAATTGCCAGCGGAATGGATTGCGCGTTGGCGTCCTGAGTGGCAGGCTGTCCAGGAGCAGGAGGAAGCCGCACAACAGGTGATGGGTAAATTAGCGGCGCGTAGCGAATTTCCTACAACCTTCCAGGATCGTCCAGCAGATTTCCCAGAACAGCCACGGCGCTGGTCGATTAGTCGTGCCAATGAACATACAGTTGCCCTTGTGCGCCAATTGGTGGTGCCATCTGCTGTGCGTCATGCCTTTCCATCACCGCAACGTCGCTCCCCCTTAACGGGTCTTTTTGATCTGTTGCACTTGCGTGGTAGTGCTACTCCCTCACGCAGTAAGATTTTGGAAACAGAAAAGGGCCAGCTATTGTTGCGAGATTTCTGTCCACCCTCTCTAGTCGAACGTCTGACTGCGGATAGCGGCCTGCGAGCTTTTGCTCGCTTACCCGAGCGTGAGAAGCAATTATTAGTAGGCATTGCTCGTAGTCCAGATTGTGCTTTAGCCCTGGCACATACACCAACCGGTGAAATTATTGGACAGGTTACCATTGCTCCTGGCGATGTATGGTGGGAAGGGATAGATAATATCTATGAGGTGGCAATTGAAGTAAGCTCAAATTGGCGCGGACAGAAAGTTGCTCAAAACTTATTGGCTTTTGCGCTTGAACTGGATGCCTTGGAGGATATGATTCTGTTTGCGATAGGGCTTTCCTGGCACTGGGATGTTGAGGGCCTGGGTATCTCGGTCTATCGATATCGTGAACTTATAGCACACCTTTTTGAAGTCCAGGGCTTCGTGGAATACCAAACAACCGAGCCGAACGTGAGCATGGAACCTGCCAATATTTTGCTAGCACGTGTTGGGAGTAGAGTTGATCAGCGGGTAGCAAGCCAGTTTTATCGCAGGGTGTTGAGTTCACCCAACCTCTCAGTTCTGTGATGCACTAGAGAACGCTAAAGTATCACACACTCGCAGGAGGACGTATGGATTTAGGATTACGGGACAAAGTCGTCATTGTTACTGGTGCAAGTCGAGGCGTAGGGCGGGCTATTGCCCTCAGCCTGGCTGCTGAGGGTTGCCGTCTTGCTGTTGTCGCACGTGGACGCAAAGTACTGGAAGAAACTGCCTCTGAATTGCGCAACATTGACGCGGAGGTTTTACCTATTGTTGCTGATCTGCTAGTCGCGCAAGATGTTGAGGATGTTGTTCAAGCTACACTGAGCCATTATGGTAGAATCGACATCCTGGTGCATAATGCAGGCGGAGCGAAGGGACAAAATATTTTTGATACCAGTGATGAAGATTGGCAAGAAGCCCTGGCGCTGAATGTACTCGCCTTGAGTCGTCTGGCCAGATTGGTTGCACCCATCATGAGTAAGCAAGGGGGCGGTCGTATTATTGCAATCTCTTCCATCTTCGGGCGTGAATCAGGTGGACGAACAGCGTATAACTCTCTCAAAGCGGCATCAATTAGCCTGACAAAATCACTGGCACGCCAGTTTGCGCCCAACAATATCCTGGTTAATAGTGTTGCCCCTGGCTCACTACTCTTCCCTGGAAGTTCGTGGGATCGCCGCAGGCAGGCCGACCCAGAGGGTATAGAAGCCTTTGTAAAGAGCGATCTACCATTGGGGCGTTTTGGTACCCCTGAAGAGATAGCAGTAGTGGTTACCTTCCTGGCTTCACCGCTTGCTTCTCTGGTAAGTGGAGCCTGTATTCCCGTAGATGGAGCGCAATCACACTCGAACATCTAAATCTTCTCGCTTTCTATAGCTGACTTTGCTATTTACATATGCGAAAGGTCGAGGGAGTGAAACAATTGTGCGCGTCACAATTGTTTCACTCCCTCGACCTTTCGCAAGTATTGTTTGGAAATTGCTTAGAATTTGCCGATAGTATTAGGAGAGAGTACAGATTGCTCTCGTAACTATCTGTAAACGTTAGTTTCTGCTTAGAAGTGCTTATAGAAGAGCTTATACTCATGGAAATTGCTTGAAATTTCTCCTGGAAAAGACTACGCTAATGACGGTATGAAGAATGAAAGTGAGGCTGTTTCTCATGCAGTTACGAGAACGAAAGAAGCACTTGTCGTCAGAAACCTCGGATGGAGTTCTTGTCCAGTATGTATTAGCTGGAGATCATCAAGCATTTGAAATCCTGGTCAACCGTTACAATGTCCCGCTCTTCAATTTTATCTGTCATTTTTTGGGCGATTATGACCAGGCCTGTGATATATCTCAACAGGTCTTCCTACAGCTGTATATTTCCCTACCCAAACTGCGCATCGGGGATCCTCTCAAAGCCTGGCTATTTCAGGTTGCACGTAACCGCTGCCTGGACGAATTGCGGCGCAAGCGTGCAATCCATTTCTCCGAGCTTGAGTCTGCGAACAATGAGGATGAGCTATCGCCATTGGCGGCTATGCCCGACAATAGTCCTCTACCTGAGGACCTGGCAGAGTATCACGACCTTCAGCAAAGCCTGCACCAGGCAATCCAGACTCTACCTCCCAAATTCCGCGCTGTTGTTTCGTTACGCTACGCCGCTCAATTGAGCTTTTCCGAGATAGGCCTGGCCTTAGATATGCCAGAGGCTACAGCAAAGACCTACTTCCAACGTGCTAAACCTTTATTGCGCAAGGCGCTTTTAAAGCAATTCCAGGTTGCTCCTTCTTGCTAAAGGTCTAAGGAGAAGGAGTTTTGGGTTTTTTGCCAGAAAAAAGAAAAGCGAAATTCCTATCATGTGAAACTTATCCCACCTATTGCTCGTAGTAATAGCAGAGATAATTTACACAGCAGTAAGAGGGAGTAAGAAGATATGTGGAATTCACAGCGCTTCTTCTGTGCAGATGACACTTTGGCTAAAGATGATATTGATGAGCTTTTCGAAAAACTATTGCCAGTAGAACCTCCGCCTGCGCTTATTCAGCATATTCTTACTTCTGTTTCGAAGCTACCACTTCCCACTTCACCCCAAGAAGAGAAAAAAGAGGAGAAGAAAAAGGCATGCACAGATGATCTGGTTGTGCAGAAAGATCACCTGCTGCCTAGTTAATCCTCCTTTGTTCGTTTAGGCTCATTCCGCACTTGCCATGACTCCCGCGCCTTCGGCGCGGCTCCTTGTTTTTTGCGTGGTGGTGAAGCGTGCGGTCCACAGGCTGCACGCTTCACCACCACACATCTTTGCCCCAAAAAAGCCCGATTCAAACTTGAATCGGGCTTTTAACAATTATTTAAGATCGATACATGGATATTTTCAAGCTATCTGATCGGTGATTTTGCCAATAGATACGAGCCAGCGGACAAACTCAAGGCGGCGATGTTCTGCCAGGACTCGGCATTTCTCGCGCTCGGTATAATCTCTGCGTAACCGCGACAGGTGGTTCATTTCTGCTTCAGCGAAACCGACCTTACGTAACATTTCACGATCCTCTTTGCGCTCCATAAGATCCTCCTTGTTCACTGAAAACAGTTACGATGGTGTTGTCACCAGCATGCGTTTAATGCGCCTGAGCAGTGTCTGCACCGGATAAGGCTTGGGTAAATGGTCCAATGTAAGCCGGGTTTCACCAGATGTACGCCGATACTTTCTTACGTTAAGCGTCACGCTTGTGGTAAGAAGTACAGGTATATTGACATTCCGTCGCACGGCCTGTAATACGTCCCAACCGGTTAACGCTCCGGGGAGTTCAAGATCAAGCACTACAAGATCAGGGCTAAAATCCTTGAGCGCCGTGACTGCCAACTCTCCTGTGTTAGCTATCACTACTATATACTCATGAGCAGTTAAAAAACTTGCTATAAGGTGAGCGAGCGATTGATCATCTTCAACGATAAGGATACGAGGCTGAGTTTTTAATTTCTCCTGCTGCTTCAGCGTTGAGTTGACAAAAACGTGTGCCTGCTCCAAAGATAAGTCATTCACCACATTCATCCTGCCGCCTCCCGGCGTTGTGTTAGCAGCATCCTTGTCTTGCATGACAGACATCCTGCTTCCGCGGTTCAAACCGTAACTCTCGCTTGCTATAGCGCCGCCGGTGAGACTGTGAGAGGTTCTGCCTCTCTTCCTGAAATTATACCTAACGCATAGTGATAATAACGTGAAATTGCACATATATTCTGTGAAATTAGCGTGAAGAATCGATTTTGCTATAATTCGTTTAGGTCAGGAGGTGGAACGAAGTAGCCTACGCCAAGTTCGTTGCGCAAGAAACGCGGCTCTGCCGGGTCTGGTTCAAGTTTGCGGCGCAGGTGACGAATGAACGTGCGTAAATAGGTATTCTCACCGCTGTAATCGGGTCCCCATACGCGTTGTAGAAGTTCACGATGTGTCAGCACTTTGCCTGCATTGCGGGTTAGCTCGCAGAGCAAATCGTACTCCGTAGGAGTGAGGTGTACTTCTTTGCCACTGGAACGTACAGTGCGATGAGCATAGTCGACCTGCAAACCATTTTCTCCACCACTGCGATAGAGTGAGTGCTGAATATCACTGCCTGTAACTGTACTGCGCAGGCGTGCCGTTTCTTCGGCACGTCGAAGTGCAACACGCACGCGTGCAAGAAGTTCGTTAAGACTAAAGGGCTTGGTCAAGTAGTCATCCGCACCCACATCAAGCGCCTTAATCTTGACAGGTTCCTCATCATGGGCCGAAAGTACAATGACTGGTGTACTGCTCCATTCTCGTAAACGCCGCAAAAACGTCAAGCCATCGAGCGAGGGGAGAGATAGATCGAGTAGCACGAGCTGTGGTTGGAAGATAGCGGCCATATCAATCGCCTGAGCGCCATCGCGTACCGTTTGTACCTGAAAGTTCCTGGCCTTTAGCTGAGCTTGTAGGAAGGAGCGCATCTGTGGATCATCTTCAACGCAGAGGATGCGTACCTTTTTATCTGAAGTTGTCATGCTCTCTTCCTTCTAATTTTGTTGTACCCACTACGGGTAGTATAAATGAGAATGATGTACCTTTACCAGGACTACTATGTAGCGCCAGCTTACTGCCGTGTGCTTCGATGATACCTCGACTTATATAGAGGCCTAATCCTGTACCAGGACTCCAACGCCCACTCCTTCTGCTCCTTTCTGCTGTGGGCTGCCCCGGACGATCACTGGCAGGGCGGCTCATTGCGGCAAAAGTGCTAAAACGTGTGAATAGAGCCGCTTGTTGTTCAAGCGACATACCCGGTCCATGGTCTATCACACGCAGTTCAACACCCAGGGGGTGTGCCTCAGCGTCTTGCTGCATAGGTTCGACCTCAAGATATATCGTGTCCCCATCAAGAGTATAATTGAAGGCGTTACTCAGTAAATTTGTGAGTACGCTCATAATCAGTTCGTAATCAGCCATCACCGCGGGAACATGAGCAGGCATGTGGACCTCTAGCTGGTGGTGTGAAGTAGCAATCAATGCCTCTAAACGCTCCTGCAGGTCCTCGATCATCTCGGGTAGAAGGACTGGTTCGCTTTCAAGACGTAATGCTCCTGCTTCAACCCGTGAGGCATCCAGGAAATGATTAATCATACCGACCAGGCGTTCGACTTGCTCATCTGCATTCTCTAAGAATTTGTGTTGTTCTTCGGTTGACCATTGTAAGTCGCTGGCCTGAAGCGCACTTAAGTGAGCGCGAATATTAGCTAGCGGGGTTTTGAGTTCATGAGCCATCGTGGTGAAGAAATCTTCTCTCGCTCGTTCAAGAGCCTTGAGCCTGGTTAAGTCATGCAGTACAAGCACTGCGCTACTGATCGAGCCATCACTACTCCGCAACGGAGCAGCGCTCACAAGTAAAAACAAACTTTGGCCATCAGGTTGGAGAGAATGCAGTTCAGCCTCGCTCGCCTCACCCTTATTTAAGGCCAGGGCCAGCGGTTGTTCCTCATATGGAACGAGGGAACCGGAGGGACTGTAAATTGTAGGGAGCTGAAGCAGCTCTTCAATATTTCTCCCGCCAGCTTCCCTGGTTGCTGCATCGAGATCATTGAGTGGCTCCAAAGGTAAACCCAGGCGTTGCAGTAGTTGTGTGGCCTGGCGGTTGATGATAGTAATATAGCGGTTCTCTGTAGCAATGAGCATCACTCCGGAGGGTAGGCGTTCCAGCAGAAGCTCCATGCGCGCGCTCGCCAGGTCTTGTGCTGCTTTAGCCAACTGGAGCGCTTCATTACGTTGTGCCAACTCTGCGGTACGATGAATAACCTCGGCCTCGATACGTTCGCGTGCAGCTGCCTGCTCGGTCACATCGTGATAGACGACAACAGATGCAAAAATGTTGCCAAGTCCATCGTGAATAGGTGCAAAAGAACGTTGTATCGTGTAGATCTGACCATTAGCTCCCGTCATTTTAAATTCATCAACGTATCTTTCCATGACCCGACGATCAAGCTCTTTAATATAGTCGGAAATCGAGCTAAAAGCCTGGGGAAAAGTAGCTGTGCTAGCTGCGAGTGCCTCAGTAATATGGAGACCGATGACATCTTTTGGCCATCCTAGCAAGGTTCGGATGGCCTGGTTGGCATCTGCTACACGCCAGCGAGAGTCGTAGATGATGACACCATCAGGTATAGCCTGCATGACATGCTCTCGTTGGCGTAGGTTGCGGCTGGCATCGCGTGCTAGACGATTGGTGTGTAAAAATAGGCGTGCATTTTGAATAGCCAGCCCGGCCTGTTGGGCAAATTGTTCCAGTAACTCAACCTCTTCAGCAGGAAAGCCGCGGGCGCGTCGATGGTAGATCTCAATAGTACCTATCACTGCTCTGTTGGCGGAAGCAGATGAACTACCCAGTTTCTCTGTGAGATGGGGACTATTCTCCTCATGTTTGGTTCCGGGCTCAAAGATAGGGATACATAGGACGGATCCGGGCCTGCGAGGGGTGCCATTATCATCGAGCAAGGGCAGCTTCATTTCTGGAATGGTGCTGGTATTTGTAATCACGAGGGTCTGGCGATCACGCACAACGTGGCCGAGGAGCAATTGTTCACTCAGCTGTGGTCGCCAATCTTGAGAGCGGAGATGAACACCTTTCTGGGCTGCAATGGTTACGGTAGGAGGAGTATCAGCCTCGGCAAATGTTTCGCTATACCCATGCTCATAATCATCAGGATAACGGAACTCCCTACCCGATACTGAAGAATCAATGAGAAGGATGGCACAGCGAGTTGAACCAACCATGTCCTGGACGGCCTGGAGGATATGGTCAAGTACTTGAGGCAACGCGAAAGGACCGACAATAGCCGTAGAAATAGAATGAATGGCATCCACATAAAGGCGTGAACGAGCCAGCTCGGTGACATCTTCAAGAGTGACAAGGAGGGCATCATCTGCGCTTTGTGTCGGGTAATGAAGCCCTGCGCCTGGGGACGAGATAAGTTCGGCCGACACGCGCCAGTATGTTCGTCCACGCGTTGCCAAAAAACCCTCAAAGGGAATATCTGACCACGTCATGCGCTGCCCACTTGAGCAGACCTGTTGGAGAAAGGGTAGTATGAGCTTACTCATCTCTTTGGGGATGAGATCCTCGAGACACAGTCCGATGACCTCCTGGTTACGACGTGATTGATCGAGGAGCGATAACATATACGGATTGGCGTATCGTAGGCGCAGATCAGCGCGGTCAAGAAGCGCAACTCCTACTGCCATCTGTCCAAGGATCTGGTCGAGAGGCGCTGTTAGCTCTAGCTCCATGTCTTCTAGTTTCTAGATATCCGGTGGGTACGAAAGATAGACTTTATGGTTGTGAATATATTGTAGCATACGATGTTGAGAGAATGGGTGTGATAACTGTTTGTGTCCAGGCACCGATTCTGTTATCATGACAGCTATTAAACATACAAGTGTATGACTGTTAAAGAGAATGAGACTGTTATGGATTTGCGTGGAAAGCGCGTTCTGGTCATGGGCCTGGGCTTACAGGGATCAGGTATGGCGGCAGCGCGTTATGCTGCCCAGCAGGGGGCTATTGTGCGTGTGACAGATATGAAATCGCCGGACATCCTGGCTCCAAGTGTACGAGCATTGGCGGGCCTGCCCATGGAATTTGTGCTGGGAGAACATCGCAATGAAGATTTTCTCTGGGCCGAGTTGGTCATTCGCAATCCAGGCATTCCACTTACCTCGCCTTACCTGCGTTTGGCCAGTGAGAATGGAGCTCAGATTGAAATGGAGATAGCGCTCTTTTTTCTGGCTTGTCCAGGTCGTATTGTTGGCATAACTGGCACACGTGGCAAAACAACGACCAGCACACTTATCTATACCATCCTGCGCTCTAGTGGTTTACCTACTGTTTTAGGTGGCAACGTAGCGGGTGTGGAAACTCTCTCACTTTTGCCTCAAATTACACCACAGACGTTCGTTGTGCTCGAATTATCAAGCTGGCAACTTGAAGGGTTAGCTCCGCATAAACTGAGCCCTGCGGTTGCTGTAATGACCAATGTCTATCCTGATCATCTCAATACCTACCTGGGTATGGAAGATTATGCTGAGGCAAAAGCCAATATATTTCGCCATCAACTTGCTGGTGATGTGGCTATATTTAATTACGATAACTTCTGGACACGCCGTTTTGGCGAAGAGGCACCTGAAGACGTCTGGTTTACCAGTATAAAGCGTGGCGGTAGCTTCCGGCGTAACTCTCCTGATGACTTCTACCCCTTTGTTTTCACTGATTCACCACTTATAGGTAAACATAACCGTGAGAATGTGCTCCTGGCAACGACTACAGCACGCGTGTTGGGGATTTCTGATGATATCATAGCTGCCGCTGTACGAAGTTTTCAGAGCGTGGCTCATCGCCTGGCAGAAGTTGCTGTGATAGATGGGGTACGCTATATCAATGACACTACCAGCACAACTCCTATCGCTGGCCAGGTGGCTGTTGAGGCTTTTGAGGGACCAATCGTGCTTGTTGCCGGTGGCAATACCAAGCAGCTACCCCTGGAAGACTGGCCTGCCAGTATTGTACGTTGCTGCCGCGATGTCGTTTTACTGGCTGGTAGTGGCACTGATGAGCTTATACCAGCTTTACGCGAGGAAGCAGCAAAACAGGGAGTCAATGACCCTGTACGTGGCATATTTGCCAGCTTTACGCCAGCTCTCGACACGGCAGTATCTCTAACACGACCTGGTGATGTGCTCCTTTTTTCACCTGGTTTCACTAGCTTTGGTATGTTCCTCAATGAGTTCGACCGGGGCGATCAATTTGTTGCCTATGTGCGCAGGCTTGAAGAAGCTAAATCAGTTTGATCATCTATTTACGCCTTTTTGTTGGACAATATATGCGGGGGGCTTTGAGGCTTATTCCAGGTAGCCCAACGCCCGCAAACGCGCTTTAACGTTCGCAATCTCTTCATCGGCTGGATCGGTCTCCTCCCACAACGGTGCCACGTAACTCCGCTGCTCCAGGTACTCGATAATACGCAATGCGCTACGCTCAGGTGATTCAAGACCGGTATCAATGCTAAGCTCTGCCCGCAGAGGGATTTGGTAGAGCTGTTCGGGGAAATCTGTGACGAGTTCTTGCTGGCGTACACGCTTAAAGCGCAGATCTTCGGGGCAATACAGGTATACCTCCACGAGATGCCGGATCTGTTCACGGGCATGGGTGCGGGCCTCGCGATAGGGGGAGACAGCGACGGTGATTGTGATAATGCCATTGCGGGCCAGGAGCGTACAGATGTAGGTGATAAATGCATCGTAACCAGGCGTGTGGCTGTGGTCTTCCTGGTTCGTATCTTCAATCTGCAGTTCATGTTTGAGCCAATAGGAGAGTGCCTGGCTATCGATGATTTCGACCTTGTAGCCGCGTGTAACTAACGCCTTTTGCACCAGGTGCGCAAGGGTAGTTTTACCCGTTCCTGGCAGGCCTGTAAACCAGATAGTGAAACTCGTATCATTGTTCGCCGAGATGGTCGACCAGCCAGACCAGGAGTCCCATGTGTGGTTGTGCGAGTGCTGAGTCATATCAGTCGCTCCTTCCAATTTCCACGCCACGCCAGTCACTGGACACAAGAGGGCAAGAGTACAGTATTCAGAGCTTAGCATCTGAACAATCCTATTGTACTTGTTTCTTAAATGAGTAGCAAGGGCTTTATATATATTCTACAGCGTTTCAAAACACTTGCGGTCCCTCCTCTTCAGGTTGCGTAACCCTTTGAATTCTGCTAGACTAACGATGGTTAGAGAGAACAATAATGATGTATACTTCTTAAAAAAGAGTATGTACTTGGAGGTGTTGTGTTTAGCCACACATTCCCACATAAGAGCCTCAATGAGGAGTCTCAAAGGAGCAATATTTTATGACGATCATGATGAGCCGGAAAGCCCTGGAAAGTTATGGGCTGGTGAATCTCGGCAATATCAACTGGAATCTGCCGCCCGCTGTTTTAATCGAACACGCATTAGCTCGTAAAGAAGGCGAATTGGCGGCGAATGGCGCTTTCGCTGCCACCACGGGGTCGCACACCGGCCGTTCGCCTAAAGATAAGTTTATCGTTTCAAATGAAGATTATGCGGCCAAGATCTGGTGGGGTGATGTTAACCACCCTATGTCGCGGGAGCACTTTGAAGCTGTACGCAGCAGCCTGGCTGCGTATCTCCAGGGACGCGATGTCTATGTGCTCGATGCCGCGGCAGGTGCCGACCCGGCTTATCGCATGCCCATTCAAGTCATTACTGAATTGGCCTGGCATAATCTGTTTGTGCGGCAATTGCTTCTTCGTGCAAATGAGAACGATTTAAAGAGTACGCGTCCTGGATTTACCATCCTTTGCGTACCAAATTTCCATACCGATCCACGTGTACATGGTACACGTTCAGATGCTGGTATCGTTATTGACTTTGAAGAGCGTCTCGTCTTAATTGCAGGTACGCAGTATGCAGGTGAGATGAAGAAGTCGGTCTTCACCATTCTCAATTTTATTTTACCGGCTGAGGGCGTGCTGCCCATGCATTGTTCCGCCAACGTTGGTCCGAAAGATGATGTCGCACTCTTCTTTGGTCTCTCTGGTACCGGCAAGACAAGCTTATCAGCTGATCCAAGCCGTCATCTGGTTGGCGATGATGAGCATGGCTGGGGTGATAATGGCGTTTTCAACTTTGAAGGGGGTTGCTATGCCAAGTGTATTAACCTTTCAAAGAAGTACGAGCCGCAGATTTGGAATGCTATTCGCTTTGGCGCGGTCTACGAAAATGTCGTTTTGAACAAAGAGACACGTGAACCGGATTATGCAGATGATTCGCTGACCGAGAATACACGGGCGGCCTATCCCGTAGACTTTATTGACAATGTCGTTGAGTCGGGGATGGCCGGGCATCCCAAAGCGGTGATCTTCCTTTCAGCAGACTCTTTTGGCGTTATGCCGCCCATTTCAGTGCTGACGACTGAGCAAGCCATGTATTACTTCCTCTCAGGATATACGAGCAAGTTGGCGGGAACCGAGGCGGGTGTGACTACCCCTGAGGCTACTTTTAGCTCATGTTTTGGCGCTGCCTTCTTGCCGTTGCCCCCAGGAGAGTATGCAAGTTTGTTGCGTGAGCGTATTGAGAAACATAATGTGCGTTGTTACCTGATTAATACAGGATGGACTGGCGGCCAGTATGGCGTCGGCGAACGTATTAATATCAATTACACACGCGCTATGGTGCGAGCTGCTATTAGTGGTGACCTGGATAACGTCGAAATGGTGACTGATCCAATTTTTGGCTTGCATTCACCCACTTCTTGTCCTGATGTACCAGGTGAAGTGCTTATTCCACGGAATACGTGGGCTGATAAAGAGGCGTATGATCGCCAGTCCCAGGACCTGGCAGCACGCTTCAAAAAGAACTTCCAACAGTTTTCCTTGCCCAATGACGAGGTGCGCAAAGCCGGACCGCGTTAAGGTCTTCTTTAGTATAGATTGCCAAGAGGAGATGTATCGTCCTAAGCGAGATGTCTCCTCTTTTGCGGCCATGAACAATCCACTTTGGCTATCCTATTCTAACTTTTTTGCCTCTCTTTCTCGCTTATGAGATAATCCATGCAAGGCTACTCTATTGTTTAACAAATACATATAGGGGGAATGGCTATGCGATTGTGGCGGTACGGATACGCCATAGACAAGCTAGGTCAACGCTATCGCTTGATAGGCCTTTTAGGAAGCGGTGCGATGGCCGATGTATGCCTGGCATGGGACGAGCGGGAGAAGCGCGAGGTCGCCATTAAGGTTATCAAATCGGATGTACTTGATCAGAAGACGCTCAATAGCTTTCTAAACGAGGCAACACAGGTGGTTGGTTGGAACCATCCACATATATTGTCAGTCTATGACGACATGAAGCTGCAACTGCTTGATGCAAATTATGGCTCGATAGTTCCATACATCGTTATGGAGTACGCCAAAGGGGGAGACCTCCAGCATAGACTTATACCTGATCAACCCTATCCTCTGCGTGAGACGCTTCTTATCTTTCCCCAACTGTGCAGCGCCGTTCAGTATGCCCACGAGCATGGTGTTATTCATCGCGACTTGAAACCGCTCAATATTCTCTTTCGCCGTCTTCCTAGTGGCGTTGAACAGGTTGTGCTAAGCGATTTTGGTCTGGCAGTGCAGATAGATGCCGCGCATTATACACTTGGTCAGGCCGGTACTCTAGAGTACATGGCGCCTGAACAATTTCGGGGGTACGTAGAACCTGCTAGCGATATCTTTGCGCTCGGGGTCATTCTTTATCAACTATGTACTGGTAAAGTTCCTTTTCAACGTTCCTTGGCGGACCTGGAACGTCCCGCTTTACAGGGGCCTCCTCCCCTCCCAAGTAGTCATAATCCAGCTTTGCCAAAGTCTCTTGATGATGTTATTCTGACTGCTTTGGCTCAGGAACCGGGCAGGCGTTTTCCGAATGCAATAGAGTTCTGGCGCAATGTGCGTATAGCGGTTCAGGCGCCTTACAAGATGGCCGTTCCACAGGACATAGATAGCGCCTCCAGGCCAGGTGCTTCAATAAATCTGGTACCTTTTTCGCCACCAACGTCCGTTAGCAGATCCTTCGCTATCAATAGCCCAAGCTACTTTAGCGATGATTTTCCAGAGCCGCCAGGCAAAGTGACGAGGAAAATCCCTATACAGGAACTGCGCGATAAGACAACGAACAAAGTACCCGTACCTGTACTCTCAAACAAGACAACGAACAAGATACCTGTCCCGGAACTACATGATAGGGTGCCAGGTGTGGCTACTATAGATGGACAAAGAGATGCCGCTCGGCCTGCTGCCATACGCAATAGTATGGATGCTTCGGGATCTGTTGTCACTAAACGGGCAGCAGAAATTCCTATGCCCAGGGAGCAAGCAAAAAGTAGAGACGCTAGAGTCTTTCTACGCAAACGCTTTGAGCGACCTTATTTCATTTCTATTGCTGTGCTTGTCATGCTCTTGTTACTGGTACTGGCTAGCATTGCTTCGGGTGGGTATGCGAATCTTTTTAAGCCATTTTTCTCGGCGGCCCCATCTACAACAATTGTGACTATTACCCCTGCCAGTAAAGATTTGCAAAATGTCTATACTATTGACGCGGTTACCGGTACACCAGATATTTCACAACATCAGGTCAAGGCACGTTTTCTCTCCATTACATCCCTGCCTGAGACGCAGACTGTGCGTGCCACGGGCAATGGACAAATACCAGGTACACATGCTACTGGCACATTAAGGTTGCATAACAATAGCAGTGTAGTTTTTACTCTTCCCGCAGGCAAAATTTTTACCGATGCCCATGGTGTGCGGATCACAAACGATGCAGCTGTAACCGTTGCGCCTGCTAACAGCCAGGGACCTGGACAGGCGAATGTTGCTGTCCATGTCCTCGATGTGGGCGCCAGCGGTAATATCAGCGCGGGAGATCTCTATCAAGATTGCTGTGCTCCTGGTATTACAGCCCAAAATTTAACAGCCTTTACAGGAGGACGGGACCCACAAACTTATACCTATGTGCAGCAGAGTGATATTGATACCGCCGCAGCATCGCTCGAAACGCTTCTTACTAAACGTACACAGACCTCCTTACAGAGCCAACTTGCTCCTAATGAGCGTTTTGTCAGTCCAACGCAATGCTCGCCTACTGTCACTTCTGACTCTGGGGTTGGCGCACGTGTGACAAATGTTACGGTGAGCGTTACTGCGCTCTGTAAGGGAGAAGTTTATGATCAAAGTGCTGCTCAATCGATAGTAACGACTCTGCTCAGTCGCGAAGCAGTAAATCTTGGTCCTAACTACACGCTGGTAGGAAACGTTATTGCTGTCATCACCCAGGCAGCGATGATAGATAAGAGCGGGGGGATAACAACCTTACTCATCAAAGCCGAAGGGGTTTGGGTTTTCAAGTTTAGTAGTGGATGGCAACAGAAATTAACGAATCTTATCGTAGGTGAGAGCAAACAAGGGGCCCTGAATATATTGCAGAAGCAATTAGGAGTAGTAAAGATAAGCATCCAGCTCCCCAGCTCGAACAACACTACTTTGCCGAAGGATCCCCATCAAATCAGGTTCGTTATTGTGCATGTGCCAGGCGTTTAAGCGCCAATTAGTTGTATGCAGCATTCCAACCCTTATGTGCGGTCCCTATTCTTATGCGAAAAGGAGGTTTCTATGCGGGGATTGTACCTTGTAGTCATGTCTGTGTTGCTGCTGTTGATCCTCTTTGCCGCTACAAATATAGGTACGACGTACGCAACGAATACTGGCAAAAGTGTATATCCAAAGAAGGGTGCATCTTCTACATACTATACCTGTGGAGGTACGTGTGAAAATAAAGATCCCTACCGTACAGGCTGTAGTAAGGGAGCCTATAGGGCAAACTACCAGGCGAACGCACTTGTCACGGTGGAAGATTGGTACTCACCAAAGTGCGGAACGAACTGGAATATCACGTATCTTAACGGGCCCACAGATCTAATCATTAGTATTTATCGCCTTGATGGCAGTCCATCTCACTGTTATCCAGAGAATTGTTACGACCACTATACCAGGAATATCATGCCACTATGGACAAATATGGTGGTTGCTCCTGTTACGGTAGCTGAAGCTCATGCCCATATTTATAAGCCGAAAACTACTGATATCTATGTCGATGCTTAAATCACTTTTGCTACGTGTTAAAACTATAGAGAGTGCCAGGAGCCTGGCAGTGTGTATTTCCACGTAAGGCATTCTTTTTTACGTTCTATCTTTGTAGAAAGAAAGCTGCCTAAATCCCTTTATAGATGCTCCAATATAGTGTAAAATGGCAGCATAATTGCAAGGAAAAGCAACTCTAAGGGATGAAGAGGGATACGACGATGAGACAGGGAAACGGCTCGGACCTGCTGGGAGGGAATGACCCCCGCAGTGCAACTATTGGTGTTATTTATGTTGCCCCCACTGACGATAGGGAGAGTGTACTGGCCGCCATTTTGACACAAGAGAAACTTGGGCGCGAGCAGATAGCCATTGTACTGCCCAACCAGAATAAAGCATTTCATCTACCTGTGGATTTCGATGGCTTGAAAAATATGCGCAACAAACTTCAGGCAAAGCTTGTAATTGTTGCTCCCTATGGCTCCGGCCCTGCTGAATTTGCCCGCCAGCGCCGCTTTATGTACTTTACATCGCTTGAGAATTATAGCAAGTCGCTCAGAGATGAAAAAGAGGCTTCGAGGTTCGCCGGAAGCGGCAGACGGCTCTTTGGTCGACGCCAACCGAAACTGCAATCGATGAGCAGTGTTCCTAACGCAGCTGACGAACTTGATCCAGCACCAGCGTTCAATGCGGAAATACCCCCTGCTCCTTTGTTTGCAGAGACAGACAGTGAGGATGCAGCGGATAATCAGCAACTGCATCCAAATGCCGATGCTGCTGCCATGAGTATGGGTAGCCCTGGACAAAGCTCTGACAATGCCCCTGCCCATACCCCTGATGACGATACTGCCCTGCCACCTTTTGCACAGCATAACGCTGTGGATGATGATGTGTCTTTTGCTTCAACAGCAGTACCGCTTATAGGTGATAGTTCGTCTGCCAATAGTGGCCCTGCACAAGATACAATGTCGCCACCTCAACAAAAACCCGATGATGCCGAGCCGGTTCCTGGCGGAGATATTATTACCTTTCCCACGCGCAAGAGAAATACTGTAAAATTAATTGCTTTCCCCCCTTCCGATGATTCTGAAACTGGTGATGACTACAGTACAGCGGCGGCTCCTCCGGCGGCGGTATCGCGACGAAATTCGGGCAAGACACCTGTCGTTGTACCTCCCACAGCCGGGATAACGCCGGTATCGCCAGGGCGCAAGGCCAATACTGGTAACCTGGGCGCGTTTGGTGGTAATCCTCCCGGTGGAGGTAATCCTGTTGGTGGAGGACGTCGTCGGCGTCGAGGATGGGGGATATTGATAGCTCTGCTTGTGCTCCTGCTGGCTTCACTCTTCTTGGTTGTGACCCTGGCTTTTGCTGCTCCCGGTTATCTACCAACTCCCGTGAGAAACTTTGTTACAGGTATGGTAGGGGGAGGCACACCTTCGGCGACCGTAACAATTACACCGAAGAGCGCAGATGAGCTAAATACGTATGTGCTTACAGGTGTGACATCGGGCACGCCGGATACTGCCAAGCGCCAGGTGCAGGCGCGTCAATTGACGTATACTACACCTCCACAGTCAAAGACGGTGTCAGCAACAGGTATTGTAGATACCCAACCTGTGCAAGCTACAGGAACGTTAACCTTTTACAATGGCAATGGGTCAGCTTATACTGTGGCTGCCAGGACGGCATTTACAGATGCGAATGGTGTGCAAGTCGCAAATAATAGCCTGGTCGTTATTCCGGCTGGCAGCCCTGCAACTGGCTACGGCCAAATAACGGTACCCGCTACTGCGATTACAAGTGGCTCGAGGGGTAATATCAGATATCATGATTTTAGCTTAATGCAGTGTTGTGGGTCTGGTTCTGTCTTTGTAACTAGTAGTGCCTTTTCTGGTGGGCAAGACCCTCAACATTATACGGCGGTTCAGCAGAGTGATATCGATGGCGCATCTACCCCTCTTAAGCAGCCACTCACGCAAAGCGCCCAGTCAACGCTCAATGGGATGAAGCATACGAATGAACAATTTGTAGCTAAACCAACCTGTATGACGAAAGTGGTTACAGATCATAATGTAGGTGATAGGGTGTCCTCGGTCACAGTAACGGTTAGCTCCACCTGCGCAGGAGAAGCCTATGATCAAGTTGGGGCGCAGACGATTGCGGCCAATTTGCTCAAGAACAAAGCTCTCCAGGACCTCAGCTCAAGCTATAGCCTGGTTGGTAACATAGTGACGAGTATAACCCAGACCACAACCGATCGCCAGGGGAACCTCTCTCTGTTTGTCAAGGCTGAAGGCATCTGGGTTTACCAGTTTAGCGATGCGCAGAAAACTCAACTGGCGAAAGATATGAAAGGCCTCAAGAAGAATGATGCGATGACATTGCTAGAAAAACAGCCGGGTGTGGGCCAGGTTGGGAAGATTGATATTACCGGCAATAACGGTACAACGCTGCCGACTGATTACACTCAGATAACCATCGTAGTGCAAAATGTAGCGGGATTACAAGGGACGGTAACGCCAACAAGTAGCCCAGGGGGAAGCGTAACGCCAACCTTGACATCTCCAACGCCCGTGCCTACACCAAGTGTGGGGGGAAGTTAAGGGGTTCAGGAAAGGATAAACGCACACGATGCTGGCTTTGGAAGGCAAGCAGCTAGGCAATTATGAGGTCATCCGACGTATTCGCGTGGGCGGCATGGGTGCCGTCTACGAGGGCAAACAGCGTACTGCTTTCGATCGGCGCGTAGCTATCAAGGTCATCCTTGGTAACTACGCGACCGATCGTGATATGCGCCGCCGCTTTGTGCGTGAAGCTCGTACCATAGCGCGATTGCATCACCCGCATATTCTGCCTTTAATTGAATATGGAGACGAACAAGGTATCCTCTACCTGGTTATGCCTTTTATTGAAGGCGGTACCTTGACCAGCTACTTGCGTCGCAGCCTGCCAGATCTGAGTGAGGTCTCTACTATCTATCAGCAACTCCTTGATGCTGTGGAATATGCCCACGATGAGGGACTCATTCATCGTGATATCAAGTCGTCAAACGTTTTACTTGAGCAACGTCGTAGTGGCGCTCCCTATGCCTACCTGGCTGATTTTGGCCTGGTGCGTACTTCACGCCAGGCTGAGTTCGAGCAGGCAGGCAAGCCTATTCCTCTGGAGCAAGTTCCCGGTACCCCTCATTATATGGCGCCTGAGCAAACGTATGGTATTATTACGATCGCGAGCGACATGTATGCCCTGGGGGTCTTGCTCTACCAAATGCTAACTGGTGAACTTCCCTATGATGATCCTGACGAAGTTCGCGTTATCCAGATGCAGCTATCTGATCCTATTCCATCTCCTTGTGATCATGATGCATCCATCCCTCTTGATCTTGCTGCTGTTGTCCAGAAGGCTATGGCCAAACGTGTCGAAGATCGTTTTAGGAGCGTGGCGGAGTTGCGCCAGGCTTTTCTGGCTGCCATGCAGGGATCGCCAACTTCGTTGGATGTCGATATACAGGCAGATGAAATTCACCCTCTCCCTCAACGCCCGCTTTCTACTCCATTATTGCCCCTGGACCCTCCCTCTCCGCTACCTCCCACGTTGGAGCCGCGCCGGGGCGATCCTGTTGCTCACCAGCTTCCCGTGCGAAACAAACAACGCAATACCAATTCTGTACGAGGCAACCTGAGACACACGACTGATCCGAGACAAAAACCGCGTAAGCGCAAGACACTGCCACTGATGGCAAGCATAATTGTGCCCATCGTCCTGATCCTGTTGCTGCTTGTTCCTCGCGCCATGGGTATCAGCCTCTTCCCTGTAGGCTTTCCTGTCCTGGGTGCTGATCCCACCGCCATTGTTTCAGTAATGGCACAAAGCAGGGCCTTGCATGACACATACTTGCTAACGGCTTCACCTTCTGTGAAGGCTGCTGATATGTCGACACGCGTTATCCCCGATCGTCAACTGCAAACCACACAGGCGGAGAGTCGCTCTATTGCGACAACTGGTACAACAACTGTTGCGGGAGTACAGGCGGGAGGGAATCTGCTCTTCGAGAACAGTCGCAGCACAACTATCTCTGTACCCGTTGGGGTGACATTTACCACTGTCTCCGGTGTACAGGTGCAGACTACGCAGGCGGTTGATGTGCCAGGACGGCAAGATGGACAGTATGGCTCAATCTCTGCTTCAGCGTTGGCCGTCGATGTTGGCAGTGCAGGCAATATCCCTGCGTATGCCGTGAGTACCAAATGCTGTGGCGGGCTCTTTGTGAGTAATCCAGCTGCATTTAGTGGCGGAGTGGATGCTCATCAATTCCACGTGATAGCGCAGGCTGACGTGGATAGTGTAAGTGGTTCCCTGCTTGCGCATTTGCAACAATGGGCGAAACAGCAACTGTCGCAGCAGCTCCATGCTGGTGAAGTCATAGCTGGTCAACCGGCTTATACCACTACAGTATCCACAGATAAGCTGGTTGGTGCACGGGCCGATATTGTGACAGTTCAGGTGAAGCTAACGGCTTCGGCCGCAGCATATAACGGCAGTGATGCGCATCGTCTGGCCTCACAGTTGTTAGAAGAGCAGGCTGTCCAGGTGCTGGGAAATAGCTATCAGTTACGGGGTTCTCCAACTGTGGCCACTCCTCAAATCGTGAAGCAAGAGCGGGATGGTACTCTCTATCTGAGTGTGCCAGTACAAGAAGTTTGGGCCTATGTTTTCTCAAATCAGCAACTCAGCCGGTGGAAACTATCTATCAAAGGCGCCTCGTCAGAAGCTGCTCTGGCCTTCCTTAATGAGCAAGCAGGAGTCGCAGCCGTACAAATCCATCTCCCCTTTGGCACCGATCATCTTCCTTTATCCCCAGACCAGATCAGGATAGTGATGACAAATAAATAGAACAATATATGATGTGCTATACTGTTGCATGCAAAGAGTGTGCGGGCAATGCAGCCTTGCACAACATACAAGAGATGTAAACCAAAGGAATTAGGTAGCACTATGACTGATAAGATAGAACCCCCACTGGGTGAGATGCACTACTATAGGTCTATACTTGAGACTATGGGCAATACGCCGTTGGTACGTCTGAGTCGCGTGGTCAGCGATGTTCCTCCGCTGGTCCTGGCGAAAATGGAGATGTTTAACCCGGGCGGCAGTGTGAAAGACCGCATTGGACCGGCGATGATCGACTATTGCGAGAAACGCGGTTTGCTGCGACCGGGTGGCACAATAGTTGAGCCTACAAGTGGCAATACAGGGCATGGCCTGGCAATTACTGCTGCTATTAAGGGCTATCACTGTATTTTTGTGATGACTGACAAGGTGAGCGAAGAGAAACGCAGCCTGTTGCGTGCTTATGGAGCCGAGGTGGTTATTTGTCCTAGCAGTGTCACGCATGATTCACCTGAACACTACAAAAATGTAGCTCATAGGCTGGCCGATGAGATCCCGGGGGCCTGTTGTCCTGATCAATACTCAAACCCTGCTAATCCTGCGACGCACTATGCTACCACCGGCCCTGAGATATGGCGTGCCACGGCCGGGCGTATCAGCGCGTTTGTCGCTGGTATTGGGACTGGCGGTACTATCTCTGGCACAGCACGTTTCTTAAAAGAGCAAAATTCCCAGGTGAAAGTCATTGGCGCCGATCCTCCTGGTTCTGTTTATTCTGGCGATACTCCCAAGCCATATATGGTCGAAGGGATTGGTATGGAATTATTTCCCCATAACTACGATCCCTCGGTGGTAGATGAGGTTATCCGCGTTGATGACCGCACCTCGTTCTATTGGGCACGTCGCCTGGCGCGAGAGGAAGGTATTCTCACGGGAGGTTCCGCTGGCACAGCGTTGGGTGCCGCGCTCATCTATGCCCGTCGCCTGACTGCCAATGATGTGGTGGTAGTCCTACTCCCCGATACCGGACGCGGCTATCTTAGCAAGCTGTTTAATGATACGTGGATGCGTGAGAATGACATGCTGGTGCAGGCCGAGACTATTCAACCAACTTTGCGCGATGTCCTGACCTATCGCCGCAGCCATATGCGTACTATGCCGCTCGTCGTTAGTGTCAGCCCGACAGACTCTATTGCTGATGCTGTTGAGTTACTACGCAGGTATGGTATCAGTCAAACACCTGTCATGGAGAACGGGCGGATGGTGGGAAGCCTCACTGAGAACTTATTACTCCGTCACCTTGCCAGCGGTGAGCCCCTGGCCTCAACCGTTGTCCATGATTTACAAGGTCCACCCTTCTCCCAATTACCAGCCGATGCACTTGCGCAAGAAGCCTACACCCTGTTCAGCAGTGGGCAATCGGCGGTGGCTGTAATGACTGGCGGTAGCCTGGAAGGGATCGTGACGAAGAGCGATCTATTGGAATTCTGGGCGCATAACCGTAATGTCTAAGCCATTGGGCCAGGACAATCTTCACAAAGATTGCCCTGGCCCGATACTCTCACCTCAATTTACCCACACAATGTTTACACGCTCAATCCTCCCATCAGTGTATACATTGCTTCATTGAGATGCCCATTTGCTGGTGCATAACCAATAGGAAACACAGGATAGGCTTTTCCGCCCAGGAAGGCCGTCGCAATATAGTCGCCTACTTTATTATTTCCCGAGGCGATCCAGGAGGGAAGCATAGGACCGGCTAGCTGTATTTTTGTATTCCAACTGCTCCCGTCGTTGATGGAAGACACGAAGCCAACGTATAGTGGGCAGGCGCTAAAACAATGCGCGGAATAATAGTAGTATGTCAGTCCAAGGTGGGCCGTGCTGCCGGACGTAGTTGGATCCACGCCGAGACCAGGCACGTAGTAGTTTGTGCCACTGGCCACAGGAGCAATGGGAATACGCTGAATTGCCGTCCAGTTGACGCCATCCGTCGAGGTCGTCATAGCCAGGTCATTGCCATTGCAATGCAGTTCAAAACGACAATCGACCCAGGTAAGATAGACTTTGCCGGTCCCATCAATTCCGGAGGTGAGAAGAATGTTATCGTGGTAATAGGCATTTGGAGCGTAAGAAGTTACTCCTGTAATCGTCGTTGTGTTGCTCCAACTGTTCCCACCGTTACTTGAAGTATAAACCAGGATGGAGTTTTCATTGCCGCTACTGATGGGCACAATCACCTTCCCGCCTGGTTGTACCAGTGGTTCTCCGCCAATACCAGATGCACTGTTAGCAGTAGTCTTTGCGCTGCTCCATGTCTTTCCTCCATCTGTTGAGGTGCTCATGAGAACCAGGTCATTTTTACGGAAGTCGTCCCATTGGATATAACAGCGTCCATAATACGGACTGCTCGACGTATTATCGCAAACGATCCAGTCCTTGTCGAGGATACCATTGTTGCCTGCGTCCGCGACCGTTACGGGCTTACTCCAGGTCAATCCTCCATCAGTGGATCGGTTCACCAGTATGGAAGGAGCTGTCAGGTTGCCATTCACTACCAAACGTGAGACCGAGGCTATCATCCAGGTATGATGTGCGGCATCGTAGGTAACTACAGGGTCTGTAATGCGGTCATAAGGCCCACCTGCCAATTTTGTTGTGCCGCTCAGGAAACCGTTTTTCCAGGTTAGGCCGCCATCTATCGACGTTGCCCAACCAATGTTAGCTGCGCCAATATCAGTAAAGCGACCGGCTTGAAATGCTGCCACTAGCGTCGAGCCATAGGCAAACACATCCGGTTCGACTTCCGTCTGGGATTGACCTGCATTATTACCAGTGTATGGATCGCTACTTAGTTGGAGTGGTACGGGATAGGTGGGCGCTTGCGTTGGGGTGGCGGTATGAGCCGTGGTTGGTAAGGCTGTAATGACGATTGGCTGTGAAGTGGGTGTTGTCTGCGTGTTGGGGCTAGAGCCTGGACCACATGAGGAGATACAGATTATGCATAGACAAAGAAAGAGATATCTCAGAGCGTGGGTACTATACTGAGCAGGTAGATGGTCGAGGCAAGCTCGACCACTACTAACCACAGATAGTGCTGTGCGTGTCTTGAGACGCAAAAACATGAACTACACCCTCTATACTTTGAGTGCTGTACAAAACGTGTTATGCTACAGGATATTAGCATCGCGTTAAGAATATACCATATATTAGCTGAACGCGTGATAGACCCTAAAAATGGATAAAAATCACAGTTAGTCAGGAGATAATATGATGGCAGCAAATGGTACAGCTTATATCTGTACCATTTGCTGCCATCATAAAGTATCCCTCACCCTCAGTCTTCCTTGAACAAGAAGCAGTTTAGTGGAGAATTGTTGGACTGATCCCTTCGACTTCTTCAACCGTCTCCTCGGCGGTCTCCGTAGACGCTTGTTTCTTTCCTCCGCGCAGGGGTATCTCCTTTAGGAAGAAGACTGCCACCAGTCCTAGAATCATGAGTACGGTACTCAGGATGAAGACATTGTGTATACCCTGGGCCAGACCAACCTTCACCGCTTCCAGCAATTGCTGGTAGAGTGCCATACCATGGGGCCCAAAGGAAGTGAACTTTGTTATCATCTGCTTCTGAGCATCCGCTGAGAGCAGGATGTTTGGATTATCAAAGAAGCTCAATACCTGGGCAGGCAGAATATGTTTGACGGTTGCCGGAAGCGCATCATGAAATGAGGGTATATATGCCGCTGACATAATGGAACCCATGGCAGCCAGGGCAACAGTAGCCCCAATCTGGCGGAAAAAGGTGAGCGCAGACGTTGCTTCGCCAATCTTCTTCGGCCAGGCATTCTGGACAATGATGGTATATAACGCCATACCAAAGCCCAGGCCAAATCCAAGTACAATCATTGCCAGGGTGAGATCTAAAGGCATTGAGTGCACATCCAAACGGTATAAGAGGAGGGCGCCACCAACGGTAATGAACATGCCGACGATGGCGATCCATTTATATTTGCCGGTGCGCGATACCAATTGACCGGAAATGACACTGCTGGCAATCAACGCAATCATCATTGGCGAGAGGAGGAAACCACTATTGGTAGCAGAGATCCCTAGCACTCCCTGGGCAAACAGCGGCAGGAAAAAGATGCTGCCAAACATGCCCATGCTCGTGATCGTTGTGATTAAGACTGAGAGGCTAAAGATGCCACTCTTGAAAAGCCTTGGATCAATAATTGGCTGCGCGTCGCGGCGGCTCAGGTAACCTTCATATATGCCAAAGACGATCAGAACAACCAGGGCAAACGCGAAGATGCCAATGATCTGAGGTGAGAGCCAGGCGTACTGTGAGCCAGCCCAGGTGAAACCGAGCAGCAAAGGAACAGTCCCAATAACCAGCAGAGCCGCTCCCAGGTAATCGATCGAAACATGTTCTGCTCTGCGATGTAGAGATGGCATCAAGAAGATTAACACCAGCAAAGCAATGATGCCCACCGGCAGATTAACATAGAAAACCCAACGCCAGGAGGCATTCTCTGTAATCCAACCACCAGCAGCGGGACCAACTATCGACGATAGACCAAAGACCGCGCCGGTCACTCCTTGCCATTTACCGCGTTCACGTGGTGTAAACAGGTCACCAATAATAGCTATCGCTATAGGCAACAGCGCGGCAGCTCCTATTCCCTGGAAGGCACGAAAGGCGATGAGCTGATTCATTGACTGTGAAGCACCTGATGCAGCCGAACCAATTAAGAAAATGATAACCCCAAACAGAAAGACCGATTTGCGTCCCAGGAGATCAGAGAGCTTTCCATAAATGGGAACCATAACCGTTGAAGTCAGCAGATAGGCAGTGGTCACCCAGGTATAGCGATCAAAGCCTTGTAAGTCCGCGATTACGTGAGGCATGGCTGTGGAGACAATCGTCTGATCCAGTGAGGCCAGCAGCATCACCATCAGAACGCCTGCCATGGTCAAGAGCGTATCTCTCCGTGAGTAACGGGGTGTTTCAGTATCCTGCTCTGGCACGGCTTGAGGCGATTCCAGGACAAGGGTGCCAGAATTCTTCTCTTGCGAGAGATTTTTCATAAGAAACCTTTCTAGATTATTTCATTAGCTTTTTTGATAATTACGCCATCGAAGTAAATCTTTGCCATTTGCTTGATCAAATCTTCAGGAGATAGAGAGTTTCCCATAAGGAGAGGATCATAACTTCGTGGAGCAAAGAATGTAAAAAACGCACGAACCATTACGGGAGTAGTAATGGATGGGTCGAATTCGCCCGCAGCCTTTCCCTCTTCAAGGATCGTCGAAACATGAACTACCAGGCTCTCCCAAGGTTCTCGCAAGCAACCTCCCTTTTCTGTTATCATCCGCCGCATGTCTATCCCATTGTAGATGGATGAGAGCAATTGCGTATGCTTACGAAACAGTCCTGAGTAGATATAGTGCAGCAGAGCCTCGAGCTTTGCGCGTGCCGTCGGCATTGACGCGATTGCGCTATCCACACCCAGCAGAAATGCTTGCATATCTCGTTGAATGATAGCAACCACCAGTTCTTCTTTTCCAGGAAAGTGGAGATAGATCGTCCCTTTAGAAACACCTACACGTGTGGCGATTTCATCCATAGAGGTTTCATAGTAGCCCTTTTCCAGCAACACTTCTTCAGCAACCTGTAGAATGAGTGCTTCACGCTCTTGACGTTGTTTTTCCTTGAGCGAAGGAGCAGCATGGAATGTTGCCATCACAGCACCCCTTGTATAAATGTATTGACTTTATTCATTGTTTGTTTGACTCTAAACTCTGTTATTTGGATAACAGGTAAATTTATGACTTATTAGTCACTATTTTACGACGAAGTCAGATAATTGTCAAGGGGTAAAACATTGACAAATAACAATAGATTAGGTAATCTGTAAAAATAACAAACATTGTAGATGAATGAACTTCATAAGGGAAAGGCAGGTGTAGCTATGCAATCTAGATTTCAAAATCCCACGTGTTTTGTTGGCACTGCACCACGAGAGTAAAGTGATGACTTCACAACCTTATGAAGTTTTCGAACACACTGCTGACATTGGCCTGTACGCGTATGGTGATACCCTGGCAGAACTGTTTATGCATACTGCTCAGGGAATGGAAAGCTTGATGGTTGCTCCTGAACAGGTGCAAGTACAGGTCAGTCGCACAATTAGCGTGCAAGGACATGATGCAATTTCCTTATTGATAGCCTGGCTCAGTGAGCTGATTGTGCTGTTCGACACAGAATACCTCCTTCTCAAGGACTTCGAGATCGATGTCATCACAGAGACGCGCTTACGTGGCCGCGCTTCAGGCGAACCTTATGACGTCAAACGTCATGATTTAAGCAGCGCTATCAAGGCTGTCACATGGCACGAAGCGGCCATAGAGCTTACTGACGCGGGATACAAAGCCACTATCATCTTTGACATCTAGCTGGGGAGGGTAATGCTCTTCCAGGAGGTGAGATATGAGTAACTCCACTGTTTCGTCCAATCTTGAAATTGATGAATGACGTAATAAAAATAGCTTACATACTATATTGGAAGGGAATCTCATGGGCAATACGAAGGAAAAAATTCCTTTACAGCGCGTGGACTCTCATCGCTGGCGTATTCCACGGCACTATAATGAGGCGATGCATGTACCAGGCATGATCTATGCCGACGACGAGTTGATTGCACAGATTCAGGAAGATAATGCCTTGCACCAGGTGGTTAATGTAGCAACGCTTCCTGGCATTGTAGGCTACTCGTTGGCAATGCCTGATATTCACTGGGGATACGGTTTTCCTGTTGGTGGAGTGGCCGCGACAAATGCCGAAAATGGCGTTGTTTCTCCTGGTGGTATCGGCTTTGATATCAATTGTGGCGTGCGTTTGCTGGCGACCGATCTGTTGTTTGAACAGGTACGTGGTAAGGCTGATAAGCTGGCCGATGAGCTCTTTAGCCACCTGCCTTCGGGTGTAGGTGGTGCAGGTATGCATGATCTTACCGCTGATGAGATGCGGGATGTCATGGTGCGCGGCTCTGCCTGGGCCATCGAACAGGACTACGGTTTTGCTGAAGACCTGGAAGTCACAGAAGAGCATGGTTGCCTGGCGGGAGCCAATCCCGCTACCGTCTCGGACACTGCCTTGCGTCGTGGGATGAAGCAGCTTGGTAGCCTTGGATCTGGTAATCACTTCGCCGAGGTGCAGAAAGTCGACCACATCTATGATGCGGAGGCGGCAGCCGTCCTGGGTATTGGTCAGATTGGCCAGATCGTGGTGACTATTCACTGCGGCAGCCGCGGTTTTGGCCATCAAATTGCGGAAGACTATGTGAAGCTGGCAGAGTCCAAGCAAAAGGACTTCGGCTTTCACCTGGTGGATCGTCAGCTGGCTTGCTTGCCTTTGCAGTCCGACGAGGGGGAGGCCTACCTGGCGGCAATGGCCTGTGGGGCGAACTTTGCCTGGGCCAATCGCCAGCTTCTGATGCACGGTGTGCGCAAGTCTTTTGCCAGTGTCTTTGGGCGCAAGGCGCGGGCGAAGGACATGCCGATGGTTTACGACGTCTGCCACAATATCGCCAAGATGGAAGAATATGAAGTCGATGGTGAAATGCAGCGCGTATGTGTCCATCGTAAGGGTGCAACACGTGCCTTCCCTGCCGGTCACCCGGCCATTCCGGAGAAGTATCGTGCGGTTGGTCAGCCCGTGCTGATTCCAGGAGACATGGGGCGTTACTCGTTTGTCCTGGTTGGTGCGCAGGGCTCGATGGAACAGAGCTTTGGCTCCTGCTGTCATGGAGCTGGGCGTCGTCAGAGCCGCACGGCAGCGAAAAAGTCCCTGAGTCCGCGTGACCTGCTTGACCAGTTGGCTGCACGAGGGGTTACTATACGCGTCCACAGCAAAAACCTGCTGACTGAAGAGGCGCCCCAGGCCTATAAGGATGCGCAGCAGGTGGTCAATGTGGTGCACAACGCAGGACTGGCGCAGTTGGTGGCGAGGTTGAAGCCGGTTATTGTGGTCAAGGGGTAGGCAATAATAGCCAAAAAAAGCGACCGGTTGATAAAATCGACCGGTCGCTTTTTTGCTTGTCAGAGCTTGTTTAGCCTACGATAGCTGACCAGAGGATTGCAGGCACTTTCCATGGCGATGGTGCTGCTTCAAGATGTACCAGTTTCGGAAAAACCTTAAGCCCCGTTTTACCACGGGTTACAAACCATGGAGGAGTTGGCGAACTGCGGAAAGGTGCGCGCAGAACGCTTTTCTGTGGACGCGAGAACATCAGTGTATTATGCACGACTCCGTTGCCAGACTGGATGTTGTCAAGGCTGTGACCGGGGAAAGCTCCCCAGGTAGGCACAGCCATAGCAAAGGCTGTGCCTGCCCAATAATTCACGCCGATGGCACCATAACGCAGGTTGGCGACGGCTCGCTCTAGAGCTGCTGCCACTGCCGGATCTTTGAGCGATTGGGGATGCACCAGAATGGATGCATTGAGCGTACCCCAGAGGTGATCGTTAGCACAGGCTACCGCCTGGTCAATATAATCGGCAGTGCTTGCCGCTGAGAGCGTTGTTTCGGCGAAGAGACCACAGAAAGCCTCGGTCGTGAAACAGATATCGTCTTCTTTTTGTGCATCAACGCCCGCAATAAGAGTCCAGGGAAGCTGTTTCTCGCTGGCACTGCCAATTTGTTCAGCTTCTGGGTGAGCGCTAACGAAGCTACTCTGGCGCTCCCGTGCTCCCGGATAATAGGCATTGCGTGGAGGCACGCTAGCCAGTACTGCACGCATTTGTTGTAGGAGTTGATCGCGCTGTTCCCAGCCCGCCTGGTTAATGACTACTCTCGTGGCATTGCAGTTGAAGCCTGCATTGTTCGTAAGCATGCTGGCAATGTGCTCGGCATGGTACGCGATATCACTGGCGCTCCAGGGACCAGGTACGACGATAACCGGGCTGACATTGCCTAACTCGCCCGTGATATGCTTGTTCAATAGTGGCGTGTTGGTTTCTTTGCGGACGGCACCCTCCGCACCGGTACCAAAGACAATGGCATCGAAAGTTTTATCTGAACCGGTAATATGAATTTCGTCAATACCTGCATGATTGCAGAGGTAGGCGCCTTCAGATGCGCCACCATGAACGATAGCCAGGAAGCCCGGCTCCACCAGGGCCCGGAAACTCTCTTCTATCAGCGGGTCAAGGTAGGCATTGACGGGGTTTGACTTCAGAATGACTACCTGGTCCTCTACAAATAACTTGTAGAGAATATCCATCGGACCAATGCTGGAAACATTACCGGCTCCAAGTACCAACGCAACTTTGCCGCTGTGGCCCTGCTTCTGGTAGATGACGGCCTGGGTTTTGGGTAGTTCTTCTGCGGTCACCCCAGGCTCCATCCAGATTTCTGCTGTAACGCCCATAAGGAAGATCCGGTCATATGCCGTTTGGGGAAATACTCGGGCGACGACCTGACCATCGGGCCGGGTCGTTACGGGCCCCGAAATTTTGGGGTGCCCGGAGCTTTCGATATCGGCAAGTGACTGCCGTAACTGGCGCAAGTTCTTGAGTACGGGCCAGGGACCGGCTGCCCACTCTTCGCTTGAGGCGGGTGAACCTTCAGCAATACCTTTTGCTCTTAGACAGGCAGCAACCCAGCGTGGGGTTATGGCAATGAAGTCCTTGATAAGTTGATCTAAAATGGCAACGCGTTCACGGACAGTGAGCGCTACCCATGCATCTTTACGCGCCTGCAATGACTGCACTGCCGCATCCATGGCTTCCTGCGTAGATGGAGCTATACTGCTTGAAGTCATTGGAAATTGGGGCGAACCTCGAAGGGTGTCAACGGTCATGGGGTGTACCTCCATCCGAACTGCTGAAAATATAGATGTTTCTGTGTAGCTGTTTATTCACAAGAAATACTCTACTAACCGGTAAAAAGCTTATTTGAATATCCCAACAACTTCTCGTAGCAGATGTTACCTTGTGAGCATTTCGCTATCTTAGCGAACTAGTGAGATTCTACACGATGCTTCAGCTAATTACAAGTGCGCATCTCTAGCTGGTTTAGCTTAGCAAAGGGACCTATATCGGCCTTCTCAAAAAAATCTTATCCTATTCGTCACTACTGCTTTTATCGCGCTCGTCTTTCTGCTCACAGGATGCGGAGTTCGGGCTGGTCGGTGGTCTTCCCGGCCTGGGCGCGTTCTGGCTCATGTGTGGGTCAGCGTTTCATGACGAGGCTCATAACGCTTTCATGACGCTTCCTCCTTATATTCGTATCAGAAAGGGTGAGACGCGTCAGCTGGGGTGAGTGGTCCGAACTCCCTGCGGGCAGGCCTTTAAGTTAGAAATGCTCTCATTTCTCAACTGATAGGCAACCCCCCTTGACTTCGAGCGCGCTCTAACTTGTATATTGTGAGCAGAAAAGAAGAACTCACTTTTCAAAAAGTCACGGGAGAAGATGTACGATGCATGTAGGATTACAAGTCCCCAACTTTACCTGGCCAGATGAGCAAGGAGCGATTGGCGACACATTTGCTGCTATTGCACAACGCGCAGAGAGGGCAGGTCTTTATAGCTTCTGGGTCATGGACCATTTTTTCCAAATTGGTGTGCTTGGTCCTCCCGAACAAGAGATGTTAGAGGGGTATAGCGCTCTGGCGTTTGCAGCCGGGCGTACCAATCATATCAAGTTGGGAACAATGGTTACCGGTGTGACCTATCGTTATCCGGGTCTGCTGGTCAAGACAGTGACAACGCTGGATGTGCTCTCACACGGACGGGCCTATTTTGGCATTGGTGCAGCCTGGAATGAAGAGGAGCATCACGGTCTGGGCGTGCCTTTTCCCCCAACTGCCGAACGCTTTGAACGTCTGGAGGAGACGTTGCAGATTGCGCAGCAGATGTGGGCAGGCGATGAGAAGCCGTATCAGGGGAAGCATTACCAGCTCGCGCGCCCCTTGAACGTGCCGCCAGCGGTGCGGAAACCGCATCCGCCAATTCTGATTGGTGGCGCGGGTGAGCGCAAGACGCTGCGCCTGGTGGCCCAGTATGGCGATGCCTGCAATATCTCTTTGCGCTTGGGGAGGGATGAAGTGCGGCGCAAACTGGATGTCCTGCGCGAGCACTGCCAGGTGCTAGGTCGCCCCTATACAGACATCGAGAAGACCACGCTTGATACGTTACGTATTACCAGGGATGGGCGTGACAATAGTTACACTCCGGCAGCCGCGATTGAGTATTTCAGAGGACTGGCTGCGATGGGTATTGACCAGGCCATTTTCAATATGCCCAACATCACCGATCTGGAGCCTTTCGATCTGTTGGCGACCGAGATCATTCCAGTCGTCGAGCAGATCGAGGTTGCTGGTCGTTCTTGATATCCCCTTTTTTCAGCTCCACCTGGGTTGGAGATCACAACGACCAAGATTGTCGCTGATTGGTTGCGCGTGGAGGCGGTTTCGACGAAAAGCCACGCTCGTTTCTCGTAAAACAAAACCCGAAGTCATTGCAAGTATAGAGGAAGAGGATGCAGCACCCGAGCTAGTTTAGGCTTGTCTGCTCTATGAGGCCTGCTAGATTTCAGACGGTTACATTATTAACCGTCTGAAATCCGGCAGGCCTCGTGTTTGTCCTATGTTGTTGCTAATAATTTGCCCACTTGCTATACTCGCGTTAGATGATCAGAAAGGGTGCGATTCATTGTATTGCAAATCAGAACGGGCGTGGCGACATCCCCTGGTTAGTGATGATCGAGCTTGCATCGATCATGCTCCCTCGCTGCACGGATGCTGTTCTACGATGAAGCTATTCTGCGCATAAAAATGAACCACATCCGTTAGATTTGTGTCGGTTGACGATTAGTGGCAACAAGGAGCAATTGAAGTGAAAGTATTAGTCACAGGTGCCGCAGGTTTTTTAGGCGGTCACCTTGTTGATATGTTGGTAGAGCGCGGTGATGAGGTACGCGCTCTCGTGCGACCTGTTGAGGATGCGAGCCGCTTGCGCAGTTTGACAGGCGTTGAGGTGGTACAGGGAGACCTGACCGATGCTGCTTCTTTGCAACACGCTGTAGGTGGTGTGCAGAAGGTATATAACGTCGCAGCCAAAACAGGGCCCTGGGGTTTGGAAGATGACTACAGGCGTGTCAACGTTCAAGGTCTGGCAGACCTGGTACGCGCCTCGCTGGATGCAGGAGTGCAGCGTATTGTTCATACCAGTTCAATCACCGTTTATGGCCACCATCTCCATGGTGTTGTGACTGAGGAAGACCCGTTTCATGCTGAGGACAATCCATATAGTCGTACCAAGATCGCCGGTGAGAAGCTGATCGCGAACCTCGTGCGAGATGATGGGGCGCCAGTCGTGATTGTGCGACCTGGCTGGATTTATGGGCCGCGCGATAACGCCAGTTTTGGCCGCTTTGTTGCGTTGGTGGAATCTGGTAAGGCTTTTATTCTTGGTTCTGGCAAAAATATTGTACCTGTTGTGCACGTGCGCGATGTTGCTCAGGGCCTTATCAAAGCAAGTGATGCTGGTAATGAAGTGATAGGCCGTGCTTATACGCTGGCCGATGATCGTCGTGTGACCCAGGCACAATACTTGAATACGATTGCTGATTGCCTGGGTGTATCTCATGTTTCACTACATCTACCCTACTCGGCGATGTATCTGGCCGGCCGTGCTGCTGAATTAACATGGCAAGCGTTGGGCCGTCGCAATGCTGCTCCACCCCCTGTGACCACCTATGGTGTAACGCTACTCGGGGGTAATCAAATGTTTGCGATTGGCAAAGCTCATAACGAATTGGGATATACGCCAGAATATGATATCGCACGAGGAGTAGCAGAAGGGGTACAATGGTATCTAACGGCGAAAAATGCTAGCTCAACAGTGCAGGAAAAGCGACCAGTTGTGCAGACTGAAAAGTAGATATTGGTATCGTTACTGGAGTCATCCCACTTGATCTATCTTGGTAGCCAGGTGCTGTGGGTACTTCACTTCAGGTGCTCTCGCGCGGAAAGGAACATATGCGTTTAAACATAGCTGTTGTCCAGTTTAGTATCACTCAGTTTGCTCCCGAGGAAAATCTGCGTAAAGCCGAGCAATTTATCCAGGCAGCGGTATCTCAACATGCTCAGATTATAGTATTTCCTGAGGATTTTGTTACAGGTCCTTTGTCTGGAAACAGCGAGTTTGCTGATTATGAGGGACGCTATGTCAAGCATTTCCAACGTTTAGCCGCCCAATACGCGCTGGATATCGTTCCAGGCTCGATTATTGAAGGACATAGCGGCGGGCTGTACAATACAACCTACTATATTGATAAAACGGGAGAGATCAAGGGGCGCTATGAGAAGGTGAATCTCTGGATACCGGAGCGCAGCTACCTTTGTCCTGGTAAAGAACTGCCGGTTTTCGAGACAGCGTATGGTAAAGTTGGCCTGATTATTTGTTGGGATTTAATGTTTTCTGAGACGTTTAGACGTATGGTCAAGCAGGACGTGGACATTGTCATTTGCCCCAGTTACTGGTGTTTCGAAGATGCGGGTATTGGTATCAAGCATGATGCCAACGCCGAAGTCAAACTGGTGAATGCTTTATGTGTGAGTCGCGCCTTTGAAAATGAGGTTGTCCTGGTGTATGCCAATGCCGCTGGGAGCAAGAATATCGAGGGAGAGCGGCTTATAGGACGCTCTCAGATAACCGTGCCCTTTAAGGGTGCCTTAAGTGTGCTGGATCACAACGGAGAGGCCATGTTTGTGCAGGAGGTAGATACCACTCTTTTGCAGGATGCCGAGCAGTCTTACGAAATCAGGAACGATTTACGAACTCGCGTGTAGTATTTGCTAACGCCATGTGCGTGTTTTGCTGAATCCTCACTGCCTGCGGCAGTTCGCAGTGATTGTATGTGGAGTTGGCGCCATGGCAGCTTGCAGCTGCCATGGCGCCAACTCCACATAGGCGGTTTGCCGCTGAAGGCAGCGTAAAAAATTTGCCCATGGCGTCAGTACTACTTTGTTCGTTTAGGCTCATTGAGACATGAGTCCTTGCTGCCAAGCAAAGACAGCGGCCTGGGTCCGGTCTTCCATCTGCAATTTGCTCAAAATATTGCTCATGTATCCTCTCACGGTTTTTTCGCTGAGGACCAACTGCTCGGCAATCGCCGTGTTGGATTGTCCCTCGGCGAGCAACTGCAAGACCTCCAATTCTCGTGGGGTCAACTCCGCAAAGGCGGGAGGCACCTTCCGTTTTGTCTCGCGCACTTCGGCAATCATGCGCGCCGCGACGCGCGAATGCAGCACCGATTCTCCGCGCGCGGCTTTCCTGATGCTCTCGGCCAGTTCTCTTGGGCGAATATCTTTCAAGAGGTAGGAGAGTGCTCCCGCCCGCAGCGCGGGAAAAAGGTGCTCATCTTCGATGTAGGAGGTGAGCACCACAATCTGGGTGCGCGGGCTGATCCGCTTTATCCGGCGCGTCGCTTCCACGCCGTTCATCCCTGGCAACAGCAGATCCAGCAGCACCACATCGGGCACCAGTTCCTCCACCAGCGGGAGGGCTGCCTCTGCGTTTTCGGCTTCTCCCACGACCTGCAGATCGGGGTGCAGGTCTAGCAGCGTCCGTACGCCTTGCCGCACGATGGTGTGATCATCGACAATCAGAATGGTAATCGGCTCGCTCACGCGCTCACCTCGTTTTCTGCGGGCTCGTTGCCCCTTTGCTTGGGCAGGGGACAATGCACGACGATGCACGTTCCTGCGCCTTTTGTGCTTTGAATCAGGAGCGTTCCCCCAATCTGTTCGATGCGTTCGCGGATCGAGCGCAGTCCGAGCCCTTCTCTCTGTACCGCTCGCGGATCGAAGCCAGTTCCATTATCGCTCAGGGATAATGTGACCTGCTGCTCTGTCCATTCCAGGTGCAGACATACGCGGCTGGCCCGGCTGTGACGCGCAACATTGGAGAGGGCTTCCTGGGTCAGTCTCCAGAGCGCCTCTTCGACCGATGAAGACAATAGCCAGGTCGTCTCTGGGAGGCTGAGGTCAACCGCAATCCCGGTTTGGCGGCTCCAGACCGTCACCGCGTCGCGTAAGGCTGCCATGAGCCCTTTGGCTTGCAGATCTGCCGGGCGTAGCGCGTGAATCAGTGTGGTTAACTCCTGTTGGATCTGGTAACTCAGCTCATCAGCTTCGCCCAGATGCACTCGCACCTCTGCACGATCCTGTTCGAGCAACGAGCGGGCCAGCTCGATCTGCACTGCCAGCGCAAAGATTTGCTGCTTGATGCTATCGTGCAAGTCCCGTGAGAGACGAGCACGTTCCTGTAGACGCACATTCTGCTCGACCAGGATCTTTTGTTGTGCCAGATATTCGATGAGTTGTTCTGCCATCTGGTTAAAGTGAGCTTCGAGCTGCCCGATCTCGTCTGTCGCCGCAACTTCAAGTCTTTGATCGTACTGACCAGTCGCAAAGCGGGTGGTCGCTGTTGCTATAGTGCGCAAACGCTCAATGATCCTCCGCGTGAAGGTGACACCAATGAGGCCACCGATCAGGGAGGCCATGAGAAGTACAATAGCGTCTAGCGTCACCTGCTGAGTCCAGGTCAGGGATGGACGCTGGAGGAAAGAGGAGAGTATGGAATGGGTGACCTGGAAAAAGAGCGCTGTTCCCAGCATTGCCCCGAGATAGGAAACGGCTAGACGAGCCTGCAATCCTCTCCACGGGGAAGGCGGATCTCCAGGCCTTCTCGTCGAGCGCTGGAGCCAGCGCTTCTGGCATTTCATAGCACACCTCTTTCATAAATCCTCCGTTGTGGATACCCATACGCCTTCAGGCTATGGGAGGAAACAACGGCTGCCACAGCAGCACGTTTCGGTTCGTGACATTCCCCTCACGGGGGAGAGACAAAAATGCGGTTTGCCTCTCAGGTGGCTTCAAAAAGCATGAAGCCCATCTCCGCACAGATGTAAGGTGCTCTTCGTCAAAGTTATCCGAAGGTTGTCTAAAATCGTCAGCACTGGTCCTACCCCGCAGACCTGTTTAACCAACGCTCGTAGAGCCATGCGCTAGAGCAGGCACGCATGGGTACCTATGTTTTCTCCGGTAACGTAGCCCCGTCAGGCTTCCACCTGGTGGCTGAGACTAGTCAGACCTTAGAATGGCTTACAGCAGACGGTTAGAACTCAACCCAACCGCAAGCCCATCCCCTTCAAGGGGATAGGGTGTCTGACCTCATCTGAAGACGCTTTTCTGGTCGTCATGCAACTCATTCTACCATGCTTTTGCTCTAGAGTACCCTCACAGCTTCCAGATGCCCGACTTTCCGCTGCCCGCTCATGTCACGGCTGGCAAGTGATGTGAAAGGTGTGAGTGTGGGGCATGTGGGGCGTGGGGATCTTTGCCACTATGACCACAGGGATCGACATGGACCATCACAGTAGCCAACTTCGGTTGGGCGTCGAAGAGCGCATGGCGCACCTGTTCGGCTATCTGGTGACTCTCCCAGGTAGAGAGATCCTCATCGACGGTGATATGCAGTTCCGCGTACAAGGTGTGCCCAATCCAGCGTAGACGCACCTCATGGACATCAGACACACCAGGAATGGCGCGGGCCTCGCGTTCCACTGCCTCCACCTGCTGCGGGTCAACCGCATCCATCAGCCGACGCCACATCGTCACCGCGCTGTCCTTGACGATGAACAGGATGACAAGCGTGATGAGTATCCCAATGATGGGGTCAGCCAGCGGAAATCCCAGCAGGCTGCCGATAGCCCCCAGCAGCACGGCCAGCGAGGTCCATCCATCCACGCGGGCGTGCTGCCCGTCGGCCATCAGCGCCGCCGACCCGATCTGTCTCCCAATGCGCATGCGCAAGATTGCCACTCCCTCATTGCCGACAAAACCGACGATAGCGGCTGCCATCACCCACCACACGGAGCGCAGTGGCTCCGGGTGCAAGAGCTTCTGATAGCTTTCGTAGGCGGCAACCAGCGAACTGAGGAAGATCATGAGCACAATGATGACCCCGGCGATATCCTCCGCACGTCCATAGCCATAGGTATAGCGACGAGTGGCGGGACGACGAGCCAGCGCGAAGGCGATCCACAGCGGGATCGCTGTGAGGGCATCAGACACGTTATGGATGCCATCGGCAAGCAAGCCAACGCTGCCACTCATGAGCACAATGACCACTTGAAACAGGGCTGTGGCTCCCAATCCCGCTAGCGAGACTTTGAGCGCCCAGACGCCGCGCGCATTCGTCTCCAACGCTCGGTCAACCTGCGCCTCGCCGTGACTGTGCCCATGCAGGAAAGGAATCGCTGCGACAAGCCCTCCCAGACGACCAGGGGAATGGTCATGACCGTGGTCGTGATCATTCCCCTGATGCATCTCGCTGTGATGAGCATGCTGATGATGCTCTTCTTTTGTGCTGGCTGGTTGTTCATGAGGGTGATGGTGAGAATGGCTCACAGAAGATCCAAGCTCAAAGACCGGGTGGCTGCGGGCCACGTTGATGAAGTCTTCCAGGGGGGAGTCTGCTGTCACCCCCAGGTGATCTCGCAGGGTCGATCCACGTACCCCGCGAGAGGCCAGAATAGGCCCCAGGACTTGCTTGATCACGGGCCCGCCTGCCTCGGGAGTCAACTCCCGAGAGGTAAACGCCTGGTGGCGCCGACCGATGCTCAGGCTCCCTTCGCCCGCAGCCCGCAGATTGCTCACCCAGTTGCCCTCTCCGTGAGTGGCAATCAAAAAGCGACGACCGTCGTGTTCATGGAGGTCCACAGGGATGGTACGAGGCTGGCCAGTCTTGCGACCTCGCACCGTAAGCAACATCATCGGACCCAATATCGAAACGCGTATCCCTGCACGCAGCAGGATCGTGATAACCCGGTGGATTGCGGAGATCACGCTGGGTGGTCGGGACCGGGAGGCAGATGCCCTGCCCTGTCTCCCATGGATCGACCTGATGGAGTGCAGTCCTCTCATTACGATGGTCATGAACCCTACCATGATGAGGATCATGAGCCCTATCATTACGATGGTCATCGGCAACATTAATTTTGCTCCTTTGCAGCCACTCTCGCCAGGTTCTTTCGCTCCAGCGCAAAGCCGTAGCCCTTGCCGAACGGTATCCCCCCGCTTTCGATCCGGGAGAACTCTCCTTCTTTCAGAGGCAGACCGTCCAGATGGGAATCGACAAACAGCAAGCGCCCTCCTGGCTTGAGCACGCGGGCAATTTCAGCCAGTCCTTGACGCTTGATGTCGTTGGGCACATGCTGGATCATCCAGGTACACAACACGACATCGAACGATCGATCAGGGAAAGCGAGTTGCTCGATCACCCCGAGTTGGAAGTCGACCGAGAGACCCCGTCGAGCCGTTTTGCGCCGGGCATAGGCGATCATTTGCCGAGATGGGTCAATGCCACATGCGCGGCCTGTTATGCCCACGCGCTCACAGGCGACCAGCGCCAACGTTCCGGTGCCGCACCCTACATCCAGCACCGTCTCTCCTGGCCGCAGTCGGGCCAGGTCGGCGATCATCTGCCGAAGCTCTTGCTCCCTGCCACCTGTAAAGAGTGCCATGATAATACGGTCATAGATCCTGGGCCAGCGGATGATGGCTCCTTGCGTCTTGGGGGCAGAAGCTCTGGCTGGTTCACGACGACGCTGGCGCTGACCAGCGAAAAACGATCGTATGGAGAAGCGGATAGTCGTGATGATGCTTGCGAATCCTCCCATACCCAGGATGAGCATCATTATCCAGGAATGATCCATCGTTCTTACACCTTTCCTTCATGAATAATATTTTTTACATCATATATACTGTAGATCCGGTGAAGTTCTCAATCTGCTGTCTCTCTCGTATTTAGGGAGGATACTCCGCCTGATTCACTGCGGCGCTGACGCTTATTTTGCCTGATACGCAGGACGATAGCAATGATGATGCTTAACACTCCTGCCCAGAAGAGGAACAGCATACTCAAGTCAAACACGTATTCCCAGTTGCTCATGGCTCTTACCCCTTTCAAAGAAACCCGTTCTTCTGAAGCGTGCGCCTCTTGAAGAGGTATCGCTTCTCAGAGAAGCGTGCGCGACAACCGGCATGCTTCTCTGAATGCACTCACTCAAAACTTGTGAAACTTGTGAAAGAGAGCCAATTGGCTCTCTTGAGAGCTTTCTTCTGCTGGGGAGATTTCTTCGGCCTGGGAGGCTCCTTTCTCCAGTGTCGCCCTTCCCAATTGACCAGTGACATTGCTCAGGTAATCGATGATCGGCTCAGGCCCGACGCGTCCTCCCGTAAGGCCAACATATCCATCAGGACGCACAAGCACCAGAGCGTCTCTCGTGATGCCGTAGGCCCGATGGGCATCTCCGTCCCTATCGATCAGTACGTTGCTCTCGGTCGCAGTGGTCGTACCTGGGCGGCTGATGATGTATGTGCGCAGGAGGCTGTGAGAAGCCTCTGGCAGCTGTGGTGGCGACCAATCACCGAAGGCGAGCAAGGTGAAGTGTGTGCCCCGGAAGAGGTCGAAGAGCCGGACCTTTTCGCCACTTTTGGCCTGGACCTTGGGCGCGCTGGGTGCGATATCACCAGCGCGGATTTTCGTCGTGTTGTCGAGGTTGCGGGACAGCCTGCTGCCTCGGTAGGTGTCGGCGAAGAGGTGGGGCGTGCCCGTCTCATTTCGTATCACTGGCTCTTTCTTCTGGTCCGAGATCCCGCTGACGATGGCTCGCGCTCCAGCGGAGAAGCCCCCAGAGGCCAACTCATACTGGGCGATGGCAAGGCGTTCGTCGTGATAGCTATCCAGCAGGGTATCCGCTGCTCCAAAGAGGACATAGGCCAGTTTCCAGCCCAGGTTGTACGCATCATGGATACCCGTCTCCATGCCATGAATCACCCCAATATGTGCGGCATCACCCGCGAGCAACACCCGACCGCTACGGTACTGCGTTGCCACACGCATGTTCTGCGGTCGGTAGGTAGACATCCAGCTCAGATTATGAAAACGGACACCTGGCACCCTCACCTGTTCGTCGAAGAAGCGTTGTAGGCCCTCAAGTGTCGGGGTGAACGTGCGATACTCATCCGGCAATAAGATCCCTGTAAAGAACCAGTTGTTGTCGTTGATCTGGTCCAGCATCAACAGAAACCCGCTGGGCCTGTCAGGATCTTGCCAGATACCAAACATCGGCTCTAACCCGCTGATGCTGACATTGCCGACGACCCCATACTCATCTTCCCCTGTCTCGCCACGAAACTCAATATTGGCACATTTGCGAACCGTGCTGTGTCCCCCATCGCAGCCCACCAGGTAGCGCGCCTGGATCTCCTCACGCTTGCCTGCACGCAGCACGGAAGCAATAACCCCTCTCTCGTTTTGGCTGAGGTCAACAAGCTGGCTGTCCAGTTCCACGTGTATATCGTAGGATGCCAGGTACTCACGGAGCGCAGCCTCGGTATTCTGCTGGCTGACCTTCATGGGAATGCGGGGCACACCGGCCATCGAGAGCGCGGTCATGTTGGATGCCACATCGTTCTCTCGCACGATCTGATTGTTATGGTCGTAGATGCGTATGGGTCTCCAGGGTTCAACGTGGGTAGAAAGCTGTTCGAGGACGCCCATATTCTCGAAGATTTCCAGGGTGGGCGGGAGTAGGCCTCTGGCCCGCGAACCGCTATGATACGTTGGTTCCTGATCAATAATACGGCTTGCGATGCCGCGACGGGCAAGCTCACTGGCGAGTGTCAGACCTACCGGTCCTGCTCCGACGACGAGAACGTCGGTCATTTGTGTATCGGTCATAAGATGGTCT
>Ga0209647_1000169_pt1 | contig 59407 bp, 69 predicted proteins | sample GraSoi_2013_60cm_FD_185827 | JGI IMG/M metagenome (GOLD analysis project Ga0209647, IMG submission 185827) | Grasslands soil microbial communities from the Angelo Coastal Reserve, California, USA - Sample 9_17_2013_60cm (SPAdes) (version 2) | ecosystem: Environmental > Terrestrial > Soil >...
ACAATTCGTAACCTGGCGACGCGCTCGACAGCGAAGTTATTCACAATCCGGGGTCGCTCACGCTCGAAAGCCGGATAAATTGCTTTCGTCCCCGGCTCGATGAATAACTTCGGACCGACTATAAGGACGAGAGAGCCCCCTAGCGGCTGAGATCGACCAGAATCTTATCCAGCGCCGCATTGATTCGCGAGGCGGCGGTCAGACGGTTGCGCCATTCACGCGGAATCGCCTGGATCCCTAAGTGAGCCCCCAGCCAGGACCCCAGCATCGCGGCTCGACCGGCACTGTCGCCGCCCGCACGTATCGTGGCAAGTATGCAGGTTTCGAAGTCGTCGGCGTGTTTCGAAAATGCGTGCAAAGCTGACGGGAAGCTTTGTTCGAGCGGACAAGCTTGGCCGAACGTCTGAGTGGCTTCGGTGACGTCATGAAACGTCTCTTCGAGAGCACCTTGGTTCTTGTATCGGATCTCCGGCCAGAATTTCTTATCGACGCCCATGAATTCCTTTTGGGCTTGTTCAAGCGCACTATGAACGTCTTCTCCTCGGGACAGCTCACGGAGCAGAAGTGAGTGAAACCGCATATACGCGACGGTACGCTCATTGTCCTGACAAACCCGGGTAGCTGTCCGGACAATGTCCAACAACTTCGGACTTCGCCAATAGCGGACAACCAAGCTGGCAAGGCGCGAGGCTGAGCCCAAATGGTCGTCATCCGCCCCGTGCTGGAAGTCAAAATCCTGGTCGGGATTCGTGGCGCGAAAGGCAGTAAAATTTTCGAGTGTTCCTTTCGTCGCCCTGTCTAAATAGCCAGCGTAGGCCCCCGGATCGAAGGCGTGGACAAAGGTCTCTCCAAATGCTCTCGCATCAAATCCACCGTTCGAGGCCATCGACTCCAGAAGGACAAGAGCGCCATCTCCATAATGTGTCTGATCGCCCGATTTCTTGCCGAAATGGTAGTGCCCTTCCATCGGAGTCTCGAATCCGATGACGCCTCTTGGGAATTTGGAACTGAGCTCGTCGAGATCGTAAATCCAGTGGGTTCCAAGCGCAGCGGCGTCGCCGACGAACTGGCCCCAAACCGCTCCTCTCAGCCGGTGATCGACTTTTACATCCCTAATCGAGTCAACCGCAATCATGTCATCTCTTTCTATAACGAACAGAAGACAAGAAAATCAGGAAAGATCGTGACGCAAGCGGGTTTTCTCTCAGGGGCTTCAGCTCGCACCTTGGTTGCGATCAATTTTCAAACCAGTGCGCCATATCCTAATCGGACGACCGGCAAAACCACGTCGATTGCTCGAAAGAACTTTTTGCTGCGAGTTTCTGCGGACATGCTTTAGATCTACGGTTCTCGGCATGTTTCGCAAATCATGACTTAGAAACGAATGAGAGTGTGAATGCGAACGTCGAACGACTGTTACCTTTGAAACCCGAGCTGATACGTTTCACGAAAATTGCGAGTGTATGTTGGCTAGTTACGGGATTTGCCCTGCCGCCGGTCATAGCCAATACCTCAGCCACTGCGAATAACAATCTGGGTCCGGCCAAAACTTCTGTTTTTGTTGCGAAGAAGGGCGCAGCCAAAGGGCGATCGAAAACCAAGCATCGGGCGGCGCGAAAAAGCCAGGGACCGGCGCGGGAAGAAAGTTTTGAGGAAGTCTTTCCACCCGGTCACAAGTTTACTCCGGACGAGAAGGCGGAGGCGAGCACGCTGGGAACTTACTTCGCGAACGCGATGTGGAAGGATGCCTACAAACTTTCGACTAAGTCGGTAAAGCAACATCCCGAGCGGTGGTGGCTGCACGCGGCCAGGGCGGCGGCTGCGGCCAACCTGAACCGCCCGAACGATGTCATCGATGCAGTCGACTCAGCGATTCGAACGAACAACGGAGACGCTAATCGAGGGAATCTCACCGAACTCAAGGTGCTCAAGGCGAATGCGCTGAGCCGGATGGGTCAAAAAAGTGCAGCAATCAGCACTTTTCTCGAGGCGGCGAGTACGTCGCCTCGGGATCCGTACAGCCGGGCGGGCGCTGCCTGGATTTATGCCACCGCGGCTGATGCCCAGATTCGGAACGGAGCGACCGCACTAACTCTTGCCACCGAGGCGGCCAAACTTTCGCACGAAAAGGATGCCACAATCCTCGACGTTTTAGCGGCTGCTTATGCTGCACAGGGCAATTTTGCGCTCGCGCAGAAATGGGAGGGCAAAGCGATTTTGTCCGGTGACTCGGACGATATTCCGTATTACCAGCATCGTCTGGCATATTACCAAGCCAATAAGCCGTGGCGGGAGAATTCGAAGTGATTGGTGATCGCTGATTATTCTCCAGGCAACGCCGCGAACGGCAAATGACCAGTCGCCATCGTTTGGTCCCGAGTGCCGGAATCCATGATCGGCCTACCAGGCGTTCCTGAGGCTGGAGCATCAGGCTACGTAATCGATCGCCGATTACTGATTACTTCAAATACTACCGCCACTCGTGTTTCGGATACTTTCGCTGCAATTCCTGTTTGAGTTTCGGGTAAGCATCTCGCCAAAATCCTGAGAGATCTTGCGTGATCTGGACCGGACGATGATTGGGAGCGAGCACGTGGATCGAAATCGGAATGCGTTGGTCGCAAATTTTGAGCGATCCTTCGACACCGTACAAATCCTGAATACGCGCGGCCAACACCGGCGGCTGTCGATCCGAATACACTAATTTGGCCTTCCGGCCACCAGGCAATTCGAATCGGGCCGGAGCGAACCGATCGATTAACGGAGGCTGGGCGGGCGATAACCATGCTTTGACGGTTGGCCAAACTGATCGGTCCTTGATCTCGCGATAGCTAAGGGCTCCCTGGCAAATCTGCGAGATGAGATATTTTCTTCCCTCGTCGTCGAGTTTGGGAAGGTCAAGTTCCGGGTACCACTCGGTAAGACAGTTGAGTCGCGTGATCCATTGCTCCACTTCGTGATCCCACTGGGCCAACGGACAGCGGCCGCTGATCACTTCTGCGGCGAGCACCGCCGCGGTAGCGTCGCTTGGCTTTGGCTCTGTCTTCGCGCTGTGCAAGATCAAATCGCGAAAGAGTTGGTTCGATTGTGCGACGACTCGGCGAACAGAGGGATCGTAGAAGAGCGTCTCGGAGATCTGAAAGTCTTCTGGGAAGACTTCCTGCAGCCATTCTTCTCGAATCGCCGTCGCAAAAGAAAGCAGCACGAGCAAATCTTCATTTCGTCCTTGGATCTCCCGGATCTCCGCAGCAACAAACAGCGGGCTCTTTTGCACCGCACTTTCGCGAGCCAACACGCCATGCCGGCGGTGAATCAGGTCGCAACGCAATGTGCCTGCGTCGATCCGCCGGCCAAGATGGTCAGAGAAACCGACGAGCATGCACTTGCCTAAGGCTTCCGCATTAAAATCATCTGGGCGTCCCGATATATTGAGCTTCTCGCTTTTCGCGAGATCTAGAAATTGGCGAAATAAACGGCCGACCTGTTGGGATACGGCATAACGAATGCCCAGGCGTCGAGAACGCTCTGGCCCTTGCTCGTTCGCGTAGATCCAGGCACGAATCAACACGAAAAAATCCGATTCCGCCTCGTTGCCGAGCAACAGTTCGCGATCGTGATCCATCTGGTTGCCATCGCTTCGGCGAAGAAGGTGTCGCTCTTGAGTGAGGGCCGCGATTAAGGCAATGGTAGGCACGCTTCCAAGTTCATCGGCCAGCAGCAGCATCCGCGAGTAACGGGGATGAACCGGAAATGAAAGCATCCTCCGGCCAAGCGCAGTAACGGTTTCGGATTTCCGTTCCAGCGCGCCGAGGTCAACGAGTAATTCCATCGCACGGCTGAGCGATTTCGGTTCGGGCTTTTCCAGCCAGCCAAACCGATCGATATCTGCGACGTCGGCCGCTTTGAGATTCAAAATGACTTCCGCCAAATCGAGGCGCTTGACTTCTGGAAGATCCTGGGCCCGACGATTAAGATGATCTCGCTCCGACCAAAGACGGATGCATTTCCCCGGCGCGGTCCGTCCCGCTCGCCCGGCTCGTTGATCAGCCGATGCTCGGCTGATTTTTTCGGTGATCAAAGTGTTTATGCCGCGATGCGGATCGTACTTGGCAATTTTGGCAAGGCCACTGTCGATCACGAGGGTGACCCCGTCGATTGTGAGCGAAGTTTCGGCAACGTTAGTCGAGACGACTACTTTCCGTTGGTCGTAGGTGGCAACTGCGGCATCTTGAGAGGCCGGTGAGAGATCGCCATGCAAGGGAAGCACGACACCATCGAACCGCGTTCGCTTGATCTCTTCGATCGTGCGGGCAATTTCGAAAGCTCCAGGCATGAAAATGAGTACGTCGCCGCGATCATCTTCCGCTTGATTCAAGGCGTCGACGGCAAGCTCCCAAGGAGGTTCATCCACGATTTCGCGCTTCAGGTGCTCGATCGAAACCGGAAACGTTCTGCCTCCCGAAGTGAGCGTCCGACAAGGGGCCAGATATTCCTCCAGCAGTCCAGTGTCGAGGGTGGCCGACATGACGACGATCTTTAGATCAGGCCGCGCCTCCGATTGAATCTCCATGGCTCGAGCAAGAGCAATATCTCCGTAGAGATGCCGTTCATGGAATTCGTCGAAGATCAAAACGGATATGCCCGGAAGCGTCGGATCGCTCACCATTTGCCGGAGCAATACGCCTTCGGTAACAAATCGAATACGAGTTTCTCGGGAACTGATGTTATCGAGACGGATCTGATAGCCGACCTCGGTCCCCAACTCAGAATCGCGTTCCCAGGCTACCCGGGCGGCTAACATCCGGGTTGGAAGCCTTCTCGGCTGAAGAATAACGATCTGGCCAAAGCCAGCCAATCCGCTGTCTAAGAGGATCTGCGGCACTTGAGTTGATTTGCCGGATCCGGTCGGGGCTTGCAAAATGAGCCTTGGACAATCAACCAGAGCAGTGATGATTTTCTCTTCCAGTTCAAAGATCGGCAGACTGTGTTCCACGGTGCGACACTGATTCTCCATCCACGGCAGAACGCCAAACGAAGATTTACATGCTGATAGCGTTCAATAAACCTTTTGGCGTTCTTTCCCAATTCAATACGGACGGCTCGCCGAATCGGACTCTGGCGGAGTTCGGTTTCCCATCAGGCGTGTATCCGGTGGGTCGACTTGATGCGGATTCTGAAGGTTTGCTTATCTTAAGCGATCAACCGGATTGGAACGCACGCCTCCTTCGCCCAGGCAAGGGGCACGAACGAGAATACTGGGTGCAAGTCGAGGGGATGGCTACGCCAGAAAAGCTCCAGCGCTTGAGCGCGGGAGTGAAAATTCAGGGGCGGGAAACGCTTCCGTGTGTTGCTCGAGCTCTGCCGTACGCGCCCGATTTTCCCCCAAGAAATCCACCAATTCGATTTCGTAAGACTGTTCCTGATTGTTGGCTCAGCGTCGTCTTGCGGGAGGGACGAAACCGGCAGGTGCGCCGGATGACCGCTGCGGTCGGTCTTCCGACCTTGAGGCTAGTGCGAGTACGGATAGGGAGATTGCAACTGAAGGATTTGGCGCCGGGAGATTGGCGGAAGGTACCGGGATCGGAGATTGGGTGAGCCATTCGGAAGGTGACAGTAATTTTTGGTAAAGCTCGTCCAGGACGAGCACGAGGAGGAAACCGGTGGCCCGTTGCCTTTCCCCCACATTAGTGTAAGAAGAACGGTTACATTATGTCCCCCATTTTGCGCGTGTTCCGCTATACTCGACGTTATCCCTGGCTTGCCGCCAGCACGATCGGGTTCGCCGTGCTGGCGACGTTGATGGTGATCGTCTTTCCCGGCGTAACTCAGCGCATAATCGATGATGCGATTCGGGGCAACCGTCCCGAACTCATTGTTCCGCTGACCGCCTGCGCGGTTGTGGCATTCTTGGTGCAAAACCTGGCGAACGGATTTCGGATCGTTCTTAACAACACGTTCGAACAGAAAGTAATTTTCGATCTCCGAAGCGATCTTTACGATCACATTCAACGGTTGCCTCTCTCCTGGTTTGATCATCGAGCGACCGGCGATATCATGACCCGGGTCCTGGAGGATGTCACCGCGGTCGAGCGGGTGCTGATCGATGGAATCGAGCAAGGAAGTGTCGCGATTCTTCAGGTGATTATCGTCGGTGTACTTCTCTTTCTGAAGGAGCCGGGTCTCGGGCTTTTGACATTAATGCCAGTGCCTTTGCTCGCCACCGGCGCGCTGTGGTACACGCTCACCGCGAAGCCCCGTTATAGCGGGCAGCGAAAGGCCGCTTCGGCCATGAATTCTTTACTGCACGATAATCTGGCCGGAGTGCGACAAATCAAAGCCTACGCGCGCGAGCAGGCGGAGCATCGCCGTTTCAATCAGACCAGCGCTCGCTTGAAAGATGCAACGTTGGTCGTGTTGAAGGCGTGGGCAATTTATACGCCATCAATGGAGTTCGTGACTTCGTGTGGACTTGCCATCGTGACCGGTTTCGGCGGTAAGGCCGTGCTGGAAGGAAAGATGGGTCTGGGTGAATTGGTAGCGAGTTTGATTCTCGTACGGTTTTTGTATGAACCGATTGGCCGGCTCCACACCCTCAACCAAATGTTCCAAAGTGGACGGGCGGCCGGCGAACGTGTGTTTGAGATTATGGATTCGCCGATAGAAGAGGGCGTCGATGCGCCACTGGATTCTTTCGACCCACTCGGTTTCATTGAATTTAGGGACGTATCCTTTTCCTACGAACCGGGTAGGGAGGTACTTCGAGGAATCTCTTTAATTGCTTCGCCTGGCCAAACGACCGCATTGGTTGGAGCGACCGGCGCTGGTAAATCGACTCTGGTTGGGCTCCTGTTGCGGCTCTACGACCTTCCGGAACGAGGGGGCGACATTTTAATCGATCGGCGTTCGATCCGGAATTTGTCCCGTAGAACCGTGCGGCAGATCACCGGCTTCGTGTCCCAGGAAAGCTTTCTCTTCAACGGCACAGTGCGAGAAAATCTGTTATTCGGAAAGCCGGATGCACAAGATTCCGAGATTCAAGCTGCGCTGCGCGCCGCCCACGCGTACGAATTCGTTTCGAAGCTAAGCCAAGGACTAGATTCTCCGGTTGGCGAGAGGGGCGTGCGCTTAAGCGTGGGCGAAAAACAGCGCTTATCGATTGCTAGAGCCATCTTAAAGGATCCGCCCATCCTGGTTCTGGACGAGGCGACTGCGAGCGTTGACACGCAGACAGAACGCGAAATTCAAGCCGCCTTAGACCGTCTATTGCTGGGTCGCACCAGTTTCGTGATTGCTCACCGGCTGTCAACGGTTCGCCATGCGGACCAAATCCTGGTGCTTGACCAAGGCGAAATTGTCGAAAGAGGGACTCATGACGAGTTGCTGGCGGTGGGCGGTGCCTACCAGCGGCTTTACGAGAGCGGTCTGTTCGGTGAAAGCTCTGCGGTCCGCCCGAATGGCTCCGAGTTCCTATCGGATTTGGGGGGCAGCGCAGTCGACGATCCAATTGATCAGTCGATCTGAGCGTGGGGCGATCCCGGTGGAACTCTCTATCTCTTGTCGGGTGGACAGACGACTTCGTTTCGGGCTTGCTTCGCTCCGCGGTAGGCATATTTATTATTCGTTGCTTTACCGGATCGGTTACCTGACTCGAACAGCGCTCATTTACGTAGGAAGCATCTTCTGGCTGCTGATCAATACGTTAGAAGAAATGGGCGACAACATCAGACGGGGTCGTCTCCCGTTTCGCTGGTCGGCATTGTTCGCCCAAACCGATCGTACCGGGGTTGGCTCGGTTCCTTTGGTTCTGTTGGTCTCCTTTTTTCTAGGGCTCACGATGGCTTTGCTTACTGGATACCAACTGCAAAAATTTGGGACTGAGCGTTTGGTACCGACGCTTATCTCGATTGCGTTTACTCGGGAGCTTGGTCCATTGCTGACGGGCATTGTCCTGGCCGCGCGGATTGGTGCGGCGTTTACGGCGGAGCTTGGTACGATGCAGGTAGCCGAAGAAGTGGAAGCGATTGAAGCGATGGGAATCGGTCCGCTTCGTTTTCTGGTCGCCCCGCGATTGGCGGCCATCACTGTTCTTATGCCCTGCCTTTCGGTTTGTTCGGTTATCGCCGGTCTTTTAGGCTCGGCCCTCATCTCCTGGATTACGCTTAATCTTGTACCTGCTTTCTATTTTGATGCGGTGCTCAGCAGCCTTTTGGTAAAGGATATTGTGATCGGTCTTCTCAAAGCTGCATTCTTCGGATTGGTTATCGGGTTGATCGCCTGCTTCAAAGGGTTGACGGTAACGGGTGGGGCTGAAGGTGTCGGAAGAGCAACAACCGATAGCGTCGTCGTTGCGATTACCAGCGTCATTGGATTTGATACCCTGTTCAATATCGTCGTTACCGAATACACCAAATGAACGAAACTCCGCTCGTTCATCTCGATCGAGTCGTTTTGCGCTTTGCCGACAAGGCGGTTCTCGACGGAATTAATTTGAAAATCTTTCCTCGGGACCGGCTTGTTGTTCTGGGCCAAAGCGGTGGTGGGAAGAGCACAATGCTTCGCTTGATCCTTGGGATTCTGCGGCCGACCTCCGGCGACGTTCGATATAAGCATTTGCGGATCCATCGCCTTAGCCGGAGCAAGCTCAATCTCTTGCGCTCGCGGATCGGGATGGTTTATCAATATTCTGCTCTAATCAGTTCATTGAATGTTCATGATAATCTTGCCTTGCCGGTAACAGAACTCGGACGCAAATCGCCAAAGGATCTCGATCAGCTAGTGGAAGAAAAGCTCGCGTTAGTCGGGATGAGCGGGACCGAGGATAAAATGCCGTCCGAACTGAGTGGTGGCATGCGAAAAAGAGTAAGCTTAGCCAGGGCTTTGATGTTGGATCCGGAACTGGTTCTCTTCGATGAACCATCCGCGGGACTCGATCCGGTGATGAGCTCGGTGATCGACGAGCTGATTATCTGTCTGACGGAGAAGACAAATGCTACTTCGGTGATCGTGACCCACGAAATGGATAGCGCTTTTAGAATAGCCACTCGGATGGCGATGCTATACCAAGGCTCGATCATCCAAGACGATCTACCAGAAACTTTTAGAGATGCCCGGAACCCAGTGGTGCGGCAATTTGTTACCGGGGAGGTGGAAGGGCCGATCACGGAAGCTATAGAGAATGCAGATCCTTCGTAACGAGATTCGCACCGGCATTCTGGTAATCCTTACCATCGGGCTGACCGTCGGCATCGTTCTATATTTGTCAGCGCCGGGTCTTTTTCGGCCGATCGTACACTACCGAGTTTTTTTCGACGACGCGGCGGCGATTAAGCCGGGTGCGAGCGTGTTGCTGGCCGGAAGAAAGATCGGCACGGTTGAAAAAGTTCAGTCACCTGTACCGATGACTCAGCGACCACCTGGACGGCCCGAATGGGAGGCGATGATCACCGTTCAGGTGTCAGACGACGCGGAGATTTATAAGGCGAACGACGTTACGATGCGAACCTTCGGACTACTCTCCGAATACGTCATCGATTTTACCAACGGTGACCCCAATTCAGGTAGGGCGGCGACCGGAGACACGTTTGTTGGTGTTCGCGTTCCCGACCTGGGCGAAATTGGTCCGGTAATTATCAAAAAGCTGGACCCAGTATTAAGGGAAACCACTTCGACCTTATCCGAGTTGCGCCGGACTTCGCAGAATCTTACCGAATTAACCGCCAAAGATTCAAAGCTGATCAATACTCTGGACGAAACCTTGGACAGCTTTCGTTTAGTCGGCGGAAACCTAAAGACATTGACTGACAAAAACGGACCGGTGGATTCCGCTTTGAGTGGTGTCCAATCCACTCTCCAGAGTGCCCAAACTACTCTCCAAGGGTTTCAACAGATGACCGCCCAAGTGAACAAGGATAACAACCTGGAGAAAACTCTGGTGAACCTGAACGGTTCCTCTGAACGCCTGAAGGCTCTTTTGACCCAGCTTCAAGGCTCATGTAATACCGCGCTAGCTAATCTCAACGGAATGTTCTCAAATCTTAACGAGGTATCGGTCAAACTGAAGACTCAGCCCTGGCGGATCGTTTGGCCTAATACGATCAAGTATCCGGAAAAGCCCGAACCAACCTCTCCGCGTCCGCACAAGACGGCAGCCCAAAATTGATCGCCGGCGCTACCGGCATTAAAACAGTTCGCTCTGCCGGCCGGCGGGAAGCTTGACGCCCAATTTTTGGTACGCTTTGGGCAACGCTACTCGGCCCTGAGGAGTCCGCTTGAGGTAGCCTTCCTGAATAAGGTAAGGTTCGTTGACTTCTTCGATTGTTCCGGAATCTTCGCCGACCGCAACGGCCAACGAGCTGATTCCCACTGGTCCTCCCTGAAACCGTGAGACTAATGCCTCTAACAAGCGCTTATCCATTTCATCCAGCCCGTCATCATCGATATCCAGCATTTGCAAGGCGCGATCAGCCGTCGCTTGATCGATAAATCCGTTCCCTTTCACTTGAGCGTAATCTCGGACCCAGCGGAGCAGATTGTTCGCGACTCGCGGCGTGCCTCTGGACCGGTTGGCAATCTCTAATGCGCCTTTCGCGTCGATTCCGACCCCAATCAAACCGGCACTCCGTTCGATGATTTGACTCAATTCGGCCGCTGCGTAGTAATCGAGGCGAGAAGTCATTCCGAACCGCGAACGAAGGGGTGAGCTGATCAAACCCGCTCTGGTAGTTGCGCCAACCAGTGTAAATTTTGGCAGATTGAGCCGAACACTCCGAGCGTTTGGACCTTGGTCAATGATGATGTCCAGGCGAAAGTCTTCCATTGCGGGGTAGAGATATTCCTCGATCGCCGGCTGAAGCCGATGGATCTCGTCGATGAAGAGAATATCTCCGCGTTCCAGAGTCGTGAGCAAACCGGCAAGGTCGCCCGCCTTTTCAATCATCGGCCCACTGGTACTCTTGATATTGACACTCATCGCATTGGCCAGGATGAAGGCGAGGGTGGTCTTTCCTAACCCGGGTGGCCCGCTCAGCAGTACATGTTCTAATACGTCTTCCCGCTGCTTGGCGGCGGTGACCATCAGTTCCAGGCGTTCAACGACGCGGGTTTGGCCCTGAAATTCGCTGAAAAGCGGCGGGCGCAGAGAGAGGTCAAAAGCGCTTTTGGGTGATTGAACAGTTTCCTGATAAAAGTTTTCGGTCACGCAATCAGCTCCGATTTTTGCGAGATTATTCTTTGATTGGCGCAAAGACAATCAAGGATTCCAGCGCGCTGCTCCGCGGCCCGGAGCGCTGGGCAGTGCTCGCAGCTTGATCTGCAGCCCGCCAACGCCCGCGGCGCGGCTCTGGAAACTTCGTGCAAACGCCGATTGAGGACCTAAAAAAAGCATCTTACTATTAGCACACCTAATGAACGCTGGGATTCAGGAAACGACGGTCGTAGATAAGGTTCTCGCTGGCGAGCGAATTACCGCTGAGGAAGCACTCGAACTGTATCAACTGCCTCTGCAGGAGCTCGGCGCGCTGGCGGACCATCGGCGGAACCTGGCGAAAATGGACGCCTACGATGAGCGCGGCAATGAGATCGTCACCTACATCGTGGAGCGAAACATCAACTACACCAATGTCTGCAATGTGTATTGCAAGTTTTGCGCATTTTATCGCACGGAGCGCGACAGCGACCATTACGTTCTGAGCCATGAACAAATCGATCAAAAGATCGACGAGCTTGTGTCGATTGGCGGCATACAAATCTTAATGCAAGGAGGACATCATCCGAAGCTCGGCATCGGATATTACCTCGATTTGTTGAGCCACCTCCGAGAAAAGTATCCGCAAGTGAATGTTCACGCATTCAGCCCGCCGGAATTTAACCACTTCGCTCAGGTGTTCCGGATGCCGTTGCGAGAGGTCATTGTTCGATTTAAGGAGGCGGGACTTGGTTCGATTCCGGGTGGGGGCGGCGAAATTCTAGTTGATCGAGTCCGGAACCGGATCGCACCTCTCAAGTGCAACACGGAGCAGTGGCTCAAAGTGATGGAGATAGCTCACGAAGAGGGCTTGAGAAGCAGCGCCACGATGATGTTTGGCCATGTGGAAACAATCGCGGATCGGATTGAGCACCTGGAACGGTTGAGAGAGCTCCAGGACAGGACCGGAGGCTTCACCGCTTTCATCTGTTGGACGTTCCAGCCGGAGAATGTCGTCTTGAAAGCAACCCCGGTCGGTTCGGCCGAATATTTGCGAACCCAGGCGCTTGCCCGAATCTATTTAGATAACATCGAAAACCTGCAAAGCTCCTGGGTCACTCAAGGTCCAAGAATCGGCCAAATTGCTTTGCGTTTTGGGGCGAACGATTACGGATCAGTAATGATGGAGGAGAATGTAGTCAGCAGCGCCGGTACCACATTTAGATTGACTCGCGAAGAAATGGAACGGTTGATTTCGGACGCTGGATACGAGCCGCGTGCGCGAAACAACCGCTATCAGTTGGTGAACTGAAGCTGCAGTTCTGGGCGAATAGAGACCTTGTCTGGCATCTCCGGAATTTACCGAGTCTCGATGTCCGCTTGAAATTTGTGCGTGACGTACCGATTACCGTTTTGTCATCCTTGCGTTGACTTTCATCCGGAATGCCAGCTTTCCCTCTGGTCTAAAAGGTTTTTCCTGTTGACGTTTAGGAGACCCTTGCCATGAATTACGGCCATTCGCCTTGATTGTCCGCGCAGTTATCCATTTATGAACCAAAAGAGTCCCCTCGGCCGGAACTGGATGTTGTCCGCTGTTCTGGGCGCATCGCTCATAGCCGCAGCCCAGGCGCAACAACCGACCGCCCAGCCGACTCCGCCCGCCGCGCAGCAGCAGCTGCCGCCGAGCGCCGTACCGACTCCCGCTCCCAGACAGCCTTCCCCCATTGTTCGCCAGATCGAGATTCAATACGCTGGACCAGCCACACTGAGCCGGCAGCGGATTTTGACCAACATGAAAACTACGGTTGGTCAGCCCTACTCAGAAACAACGGTTGAAGATGATGTTCGTGCTCTTTACGCGACGGGGTTAGTCACTAACGTCCGAATTTACGGCGAACCGCTACCAGACGGTGTGAAGGTTATCGTGGTCGTTCAGACTAGGGTCACGCTGGCCGGTGTTTATATTCAAGGTAATGAGAGGGTGAAAATTGCTCGAATCCGTCGTGAGATTAATCTGAAGATCAATTCTCCCTTAGACGAACAGATTCTGGAGCAAGCCCGGCAGAAGATCGTCGAGCTTTACCAAAAACGCGGATTTCCTGATGTGGACGTCCAATATAAGCTGACGACAAACGAAGATCAGGGGACCGCGACCGTGACTTATGCGATTAGCGAGGGTGCCAAGGCGACCGTTCGGCACATTCGCTTCTATGGCAACCAGGCGCTCAAAGCCAGTAGACTGCGGAAGGAAATGAAGACCCAACAGAGCAATCCTTTGGGCTTCCTCACTGGAGCTGGGCGCTTGAGCAGCGTCCAACTCGATGACGACGTTCAAAAACTGAAGGCGCTTTACCAAGATAATGGATACGCGGACGTGCAAATCAGCGACGTCAAGATCGAGAGAGTCAATCCCAAGAAAGTCGACATCTTCATCTACATCTATGAAGGAGCCCAGTATCACGTCAACGCGGTTACGATCGAAGGCATCCAGATCGTTACTGAGGCCAATTTTCGGAAGGTGATCAAAGTAACCGAGGGTCAGGTCTTTTCGCCGGGCAAACTAGAGAAAGATATCAAAGCGGTCGAGGATGCTTACGGCATCGCCGGCTATGCCGACGCCAAGGTTTCGGTGCAGACAACTCCGGCCGGACCAGCATTGGTAGATCTCCACTACAAGGTCGAAGAGGGAATTAAATCCTACGTCGAACGCATCAACATTAGCGGAAATACTCGAACCAAGGATAAAGTAATTCGCCGAGAACTGGTATTGGCTCCAGGTGATGTATTCGACACGGTTCGCGTGGATATCAGTAAAAAGCGCTTGGAAGGACTTCAGTTTTTCGAGAAGGTCGACACTTACGCTTCTGATACACTCGTACCTGGCCGAAAAGACCTCAATGTCGTAGTGCAGGAAAAGCGGACAGGTTCATTGAATTTTGGTCTCGGCTTTGATTCGAACCAGGGTCTGGTCGGGTTCACCGAATTGAATCAAGGGAATTTCGATATTACCAATTGGCGTACATTTACGGGAGCAGGCGAAAAATTCCGTGCTCGTTTCCAAATCGGAACCCTGCAGACCCAGGCGCTAATCTCGCTCACTGAGCCCTATTTCCTCGATCAACGGCTGGCCCTTGGTGAGGAGGTTTATTATCTTGATTCCCAGTTTTATAGCAACGTCTACAACGAGAGGAACTACGGCTTCGATATATTCTTGCGTAAGCCAATCACGAATTTCCTGGCCGCTCGACTTCAGTACCGACTGCAGGACACAGACATTTACGGCATCAGCACGACTGATCCAATCGTGCTGGCGCAGGCTGGAAACACCTTGGAGAGCCGGGTGACTTTCGAGCTGACCTATGACAAACGAGACAACGCTTTCTTGACTCGTAAAGGTACGAGAGTCGATTTTTCTACCTATGTAGCCGGGGGCCCGTTGGGTGGCGACGTGGAAATCTACGGGTTCGATCTCATCGCCTCTCAATATTTCCATCTGCCTTTTGATACGATCCTGCTCTTTGACGCGGAGGTTGCGACCGTGGCCACTTGGGGATCAGGTAGCAGCGTGCCAATTTACGACCGCCTTTACCTTGGTGGTGCGAACAATCTTCGCGGATTCAAGTATCAGGACGTCGGTCCGAAGGATCAATTTGGCGACGATCTTGGTGGAAATTCGCTTGCTCGGTTCACGGTTGAATATACCGTCCCGGTTGTTGAACGAGTGCGAGCCGCAGTTTTCTACGACACTGGATTTGTGAATGCGGGGTCATGGAGTTTCGGCACCAATAATGTCAATTCAGACTTTGGCTTCGGCCTTCGTCTAGATCTACCGATAGGTCCGATCCGAATTGACTACGGTATTCCCGTCCAGTCCGATAAATTCAACGGTTCCAGTGGGCGATTCCAGTTCAGCGTTGGTTATCAATTTTGAACGGAATCTATCGAGAGCGGTCAGACTCCAAACCCAGCCACGCCACTATTCTTAGTAAGTGATTAGTATTATTATGATGAAATCCCGATTCATTGCGATCGCCAGCTTCTATCTGGCTGGCGCACTTGTGTCCGCCCCAGTCCAAGCCCAACAACTGAAGATTGGCACGATTGATATGCAGAAAGTCCTGGCTGCCTACTATAAGACTCAGGAGGCGAAGGAGAAACTGGAAACAGCCCAAAAATCCGCGAACGATGAGCTGAATCAGCGCATGGATACGCGCAAGAAAGATATCGACGCGATCAACAAGCTGAATGAAGAAATGAATCGTCCGGACGTCAGCGCGGCGACGAAAGATCAGAAAGCCCAGGAGCGGGATGCAAAGATTTCCGAGGAGCAAGGCTTGGAAAAAGAGATGACAGAATTTCGCGATTCTCGCTCCAAACAGCTACAGGAAGAGCAAAACCACATGGTATCCGGTTTGGTGGACGACATCATGAAGGTGGTGACTGATCAGGTGAAAACCCAAAATTACGATCTCGTGCTCGATAAGTCCGGACGCAGTGCGGGTCTGGGGACAACCGTGCTGGTCTACGCCAAGGACAACATGGATTTCAGCGACGTTGTGATCGCCAAGCTCAATGCCAATCGCCCGGCGACCTCGCCGAGTGCGAGCACCAAGTCTTCTGCTCAACCTTCAGGAACCAATACGCCCGCAACGACGACCAAACCAGGTGGATTCCCTAGCCCGACAAAAAAGCCGTAGTCGCTGCTATTAACTTTATGGAAGAACGACCGGCAAGTGTGCCGGTCCCTTTTGTTTGCTGGAGACTCCATCAAATGCACTCCCAATCGGTAGGGACACGCTCCGACTTCGCCAAGCCTACGTCGCGACCAAGCTCTCTGATTTGACCCAGATCCCGAAGTTGAAACGATCCGCAGATTACTCAGATTCCACAGATCCAATGAGTTGCCGGCGTGTCCGTTCTTGGATCGGAATACGGCACCTTAAGCAGGTACGAGGAGCACCATTGTCATTTTGGTCGATTAGGAACTGACGACCGGACCCGAATTATCGATCACCCATCGAACGTAAGCTGCGGATCCTGCGGATAATGGCAGAGCGATAATCTCGGGGACCTCATACGGATGAGATCGCAGCAGGAACGCTTCCAAGTCAGGGTAGCGGATCACTGAAGTTTTGTAGATCACCAATGTCTCGTCCGCCTGTTGAACTCGGCCGATCCAGCGATAGATCGATTTTACGGCCGGCACGAGATTGGCACACGCCGCGTACTGCTGGTCCACTGCGTCTCGGGCGATTCGGTACGCGGTTTCGGGGTCGGGGAACGTACAGAAGACTACCCGAACCTCATCAAACATCGTTCAGCTCAGCGGAGAAAACGGTCGAGGTTTTCGTCTTCCCAGCGGCGTGCTCGCTGATAACAGTGAAACTTCTGTTCCCTTCGATAAAATTCTGAGGTGTGAATCCGGCGCCGGCCGGTCTCATCAATCTCTTCGGGAACAATCGCATGAAGCATTTCGTGGTAAATAACGTATTCCAGAAACCAAGTAGGTACGAAGGGAGCATCCAAAAGAGGATGGATCCGGATGATTCGGTCTTCTTCCTGGATTGTGCCAAAGACGAAATATTCTTTGGGCGGTAATCGTCTACGTCTGCCCCAAGTTATGGCGTATCCCTTGAGGGCGCCGTTGAAGTACTCAGCGTTTAGTTTGTCAAAAACCGCCTTGAGATCGAAATATTCGCCCTCGTGAAAAAACTCAAGCTGCCGCTGGAGTGGAAGCCTTTTGACCGAGAGTTTCCTCTTTCGCTTTCCCATAAGAAGAAGTGCCTAAAGTCTAGAGAGCAAATTCGGGCAGGCAACCTGCAAAAATATGGAAGTTTGAAAAGTTCTCGCGGCCGGCTCTGCGATTGCGTCGTAATGACACGTTTTATGGGAAATATTAAATTTTTGTGCTCTCTGTTACCGCCAAGAAGCGCCATTATGGCGCAGGCAGGCCCGAATCTATTGTTTTTCGACTCCACTATGGGATATCGAGCCCACGCCTCTCGTCTGGCTAATCAGAGGTGCCATCAGCGTTCTTTTCATCGCGCTGCGGATCAAATTGGGATGATTGTCGGGACCGACGTGGCGGGTTTCGGTCGATGCGTACCACCAATGAAGCGACAGGTCAGGCCAATCGCGATGCGGTTTTTGCTCAACTGCATACGATGATGCTACGCGCTCCTGGTTTGCTGTTCTTGGACGGGGAGGGCACGCGGCCTTCCGACAACGGCCGGACGGCGTCGGGTCCGCGTGCGCCACGGATCGCGGGGATCCGGCTTCGTCCGCCAGCCGCCGGACTATACCGGACAGGCTGCGATCCTTCCGGCCCGCTTAGCTGCCTGGAGAGTCGCTTTCTTCCATCTCTTCCTGCGAAACCACCGGAGCAATGTCCTGGAGCGTTTCTCCTTCAATGAGGTTGATGAGTTTCACCCCCATTGTATTGCGGCCGGCTTCTCGAATTTCGCTCACTCTTATCCGGACCATTTGTCCGCCAGTCGTGATAAGCATTACTTCATCCGAATCGTGGACAGTAAGAGCTCCGATGACGTCGCCCGTTCGGTCACTTGTCTTCATGGTGATGATACCCTTGCCGCCCCGGGATTGTCTTCGATAAGCATCAAAACCGGTTCGCTTCCCGATCCCGTTTGAGCCGGCAACCAGCAACATGGCATCGGGAACGACCTTCGCGATTGCCACCACCTTATCCGCTTCTGCCGGGCGAATGCCCCAGACACCGACCGCGTTTCGTCCCATGTCGCGAGCTTCCTCTTCATGGAACCGAATGCTCATCCCATTGTGGGTAATTAGTACAACCTCATCGTTGCCATTTGTAAGCAACGCATCGATCAACTCATCACCTTCTTCGATCTGAATAGCGATGATTCCGCCCTTCCGTACGTTTGCGAAATCCGACAAATTTGTCTTTTTCACCAGTCCACTTCGGGTGGCGAACATGATGTGAAGCTCGGGATTCCAGGTGCTGGTCTCGGAGGTCCCATTTTCACCTTTGGCTTCGATGCGTAACGTCGCGGCGATTTTCTCCTCCGGCCGTAACTCCAGAAGGTTCGCCATCGCGCGGCCTTTGGAAGCCCTGCTCATCTGCGGGATTTCGTAAACCTTCTCGATGTAGCATCGACCGGTCTGCGTGAAAAACATCAGCGAATCGTGAGTGCTCGCGGTAAACAGGTGCTGGACAAAGTCGCCTTCTTCGCCTTCGAGCTGTGCTTCCCGGGTCGCCATACCGATCACCCCGCGGCCTCCGCGACGCTGGGCCCGAAATTCACTTTCCGGGGTTCGTTTGATATATCCGCCGTGCGTGATCGTGATGATGCACCCTTCGTTGGCAATCAGGTCTTCTATATCGATATCACCCTCCGCCGGCACAATCTGCGTAAGGCGGGGTGAATCGTACTTTTCCCTAACCTTCTGCAACTCCTCTTTGATGATATTCATCACCCGATCCGCTCGTTCGAGGATGTTGGTCAAGTCATCAATGCGCAGAATCAGCTCGCCATATTCATTGGCGATTTTTTCTCGTTCCAAGCCGGTAAGCTGATAGAGTCGCAGCTCCAGGATGTGATCGGCTTGTGTCTCGCTAAAGGCATAACGGCCGTCTATCAGACGCGCCTCACTGCGAATCCGAATACCGAACTGCTCCACTTGTTGCCGGCTGAATTCGTAAGCGAGTAACTTAACTCGAGCTTCTTCCCGATTTGCCGAACTCCGAATGATCTCGATAAAGTCATCAAGATTGGCCAGCGCGATGAGATAACCTTCCAACGTTTCGGCTCTTTGCTCAGCCTGACGCAGAAGGTAGCGGGTACGTCGTAAAACCACTTCCCGGCGGTGTTCGATAAAACAGTGCAGCGCGTCCCGTATCGAAAGTAATTTTGGTCGTCCATGGTCGATCGCGAGCATATTCACCGCGAAAGTGCTTTCCAGCGCGGTGTGCTTATAAAGATTGTTCAGTACGACGTTCGCGTTTGCGTCTCGTTTTAGCTCAAGCTCGATTCGAGTGTTCTCATCGGACAGATCGCGGACATCGCTGATCTCGGTTATCACCTTGTCCTGGATTAAGGCCGCAATGCGCCGAATCAACTCCGCGCGATTGACATTGAAGGGGATCTCCGTGATGACGATCGATTCCCGGTTCTGTCTCCCCGCTTCGATCGTGGCCTTTCCTCGGACTTTCAGGCTGCCGCGACCAGTCTCAAAATATTGACGAATTCCACTGGTTCCATAGACCGTGCATCCGGTAGGAAAATCTGGTCCTTTGATCAGCTCGAGCAGACGATCGATCGAGATCTCCGGATTATCGATCAACTCGCAAATTGCATCGACAATCTCTCCCAGATTGTGCGGAGGGATATTCGTTGCCATTCCTACCGCGATCCCGGTTCCTCCGTTTACCAAAAGATTAGGAAAGGCTGCCGGAAAGACGGTCGGTTCCCGGGTCGTTTCGTCGTAATTTGGAACGAAATCAACGGTATCCCGTTCCATGTCCTCCATGAGAATTGCACCGAGGTGGGTCAGCCGCGCCTCGGTATACCGCATTGACGCGGGAGGATCGCCGTCCATCGATCCAAAGTTACCTTGCCCATCGACCAGCCTTTCCCGCATTGCCCAGGGCTGAGCCATGTGGACGAGGGTCGGGTAGATTGCCATGTCGCCATGGGGGTGGTAGTTACCCATGGTTTCCCCAACGATCTTGGCGCATTTCGTATGCTTGCGATTCGGAAGCACGCCCAGCCCGTTCATTGAATATAGAATCCGCCGTTGCGAGGGCTTTAGTCCGTCACGAGCGTCTGGTAGGGCCCGAGAGATGATTACCGACATCGAGTAGTCCAAAAATGATTTGGACATCTCCTCGGCTACATTGACCGGATCGACTTTTTCGTCGGGATGCAAAGGCATAGCAAATTCGCGTCAGCAACGGACGTGTCTTGGACGAGGCGGCCGACAGGATCCTCACCAGATTGCCGGACCGGCCAATCCCTCACACATCCAGATTGCGGACATTTAACGCGTTATCTTCGATAAAGGCGCGTCGCGGTTCTACGACGTCTCCCATCAAAATCGTGAACATTTTATCGGCCTCGACGGCATTGTTTTCGTTAAGCTCGACCTGAAGCAGGCGTCGATGAGCTGGGTCCATCGTCGTGGCGTAGAGTTCTTTGGCATTCATTTCGCCGAGACCTTTGAACCGTTTGATTTGAACGCCACGGCGCCCGAGCTCTTTGACTGAGTCCAGGATGCGAGGAATCGAGAATAGAGGAGTGATAGTGGCTCGATCGCCTTCTCCTTCGATCAGTTCAAAAATCGGCTGTTCGCGGGCAGAGTAGTGGGCAAACTGGAGGCCGCGATCGGTCAAATCCTGAAAGATCTTTGCCACCGCATTGGATTCGTGAAGCTCCACTCGGCGAGCCCTTCTCCGCAAATGAGGCGGCACCGCACCATTGCCATTGGCCAAAAGTGGGAGTTCACCCTCTTCGCCATCCGGCTCATAATCGTACAAATTCAGATCCCGGTTTTCGTCCGCGAACCGGGTAAGCGCCGCCTCATCGGGAAAATATTTTACGTACTCTTGGTTGCCTTCTCGGATTGCGACTAAGTACTCGGGAAATTGGCCGGTCTCTGGATTGCGATGAGCGAGGTATTCCTCAAAATCTCCACCATGACGACGGATCGAGTCGCTCAGCTTCGCCAATCGCTCAAGCAGATCCAAGATCTCGCGAAGCTGTGCTTCAGAGAATTCGCGGCCATCCTCAAGATTCTTGAGTCGAACTTCCTCTGCGCCGAGAGAGATCAAGATCCTGTTTAATTGGGCATCATCATCGACGTACTCCTCCCGTTTTTTCCGTTTGATTTGATAGAGGGGAGGTTGGGCAATGTAGATGTGGCCACGTCGGACCAGCTCAGGCATCTGCCGATAGAAAAAGGTTAAGAGCAGCGTACGAATGTGCGAGCCATCGACATCCGCATCGGTCATGATGATGATTCGGCCGTACCGCAATTTTTCCAAATTGAATGAACCCTCTCCCTCACCGTCCCCAATTCCGGTCCCGATGGCGGTAATCATCGTCTGGATTTCCTGATTCTGCAGAACCTTATCCAGTCGGGCCTTCTCAACGTTCAGCAGTTTGCCGCGAATGGGAAGAATGGCCTGGAACCGGCGGTCGCGTCCCTGCTTGGCAGATCCTCCGGCGGAATCTCCCTCAACGATGTAGAGCTCAGTGGCAGCCGCATCGCGCTCCGAGCAATCCGCCAGCTTTCCCGGTAATCCACCTCCAGTGAGCGCCGATTTTCGGACCGCTTCGCGTGCTTTGCGCGCAGCCTCTCGGGCTCGCGCCGCCATCAGACACTTGTCGATGATCTTTTTTGCGACGCTCGGGTTCTCTTCACAAAACCGGCTCAGTCCCTCATACGTCACGGACTGAACAACTGGCTTCAGTTCGTTGTTCACCAGTTTGCTTTTTGTCTGTGAGCTGAAGCGTGGGTTCGTCAGCTTCACACTGAGAACGCAAACCAAACCTTCCCGAAGATCTTCCCCACTTATTTCTGGATCCTTCTCCTTTACCAGGTTGTTCGCCTTGGCGTAGTTCTTTAGTGCGCTGGTGAGCCCCGTTTTGAGCCCTTCGAGATGCATTCCACCATCGGGATTCGGGATCGAATTGGCAAAGCACTGAATCTGCTCCGTATAAGAATCCGTGTATTGGAGAACCACGTCGACAAAGGCTACCTCGGGCTTATCGTCGACCAGAATTTCGCGCATTCCGGAAATAGCGATCGGCTCAGGGTGAATGAGCTGCTTATTTTCACCGAGTTCCTTAACAAACTGCGGAATGCCCCCCTTGAAGAGGAAAACCTCTCTTCGCTGGGGATCACGTCGCTCATCAGTTAAGATGATTTCCAGGCCTTTGTTTAGGAATGCGAGTTCCCGCAGTCGAGTGGCTAAAATCTCAAACTTGAACTCGGTGGTAATCGTGAAGATCTGAGTATCCGGCAGGAAGGTGATGAGCGTGCCGGTCACCTGTTTGTTTTGAGTCTCTCCGACGATTTCCAGTTTACGGACGGTCTTTCCGCGAGCAAAAGCTATATGATAAACCTGCCCGCCACGGGTGACCTCCGCTTTGAACCATTCGGAAAGCGCGTTGACACACTTTGCGCCAACGCCGTGTAAACCACCGGAAAACTTGTAGGCGCCTTGGCCAAACTTGCCGCCGGCATGCAAATTGGTGAGCACCAGTTCGATTGCCGGAATCTGAAACTTGGGGTGAATGTCGACTGGAATTCCACGGCCATTATCTCTTACCGAAACGGACCCGTCGATGTGGATGGTTACTTCGATTCTCGTGCAAAAGCCGGCCAGGTGCTCATCGATCGAGTTGTCGAGAACCTCAAAAACGCAGTGGTGCAACCCTCGCTCGTCCGGATCGCCGATATACATCCCGGGCCGTTTCCGGACCGCCTCTAATCCCTCTAATTTGTCAATTTGCGATGCGTCGTAACTCGAAATATCAGACATACTGCGAAGGTGACCCGAAGAGTGTCCGGGCCCAGGGCAAGTCGAACTTAACCAGAGACTTTAGAACGTGGGGGACCCTTTTGCAAGCGAGTAGAAGATCAAGATGTAGTGGTCCTGGCCGAATATCTGCGCAATATTTAGGTACCTGCCGGATTTGAGGTATCCGATAATCGAGTGCCTGGACGAGCAAAGAATGACGAAAAAATGGCTGATGCAACTAATCGCGGCCGGGTAAATATGAGGTAGTGGGATACTATGACGGAATTTGATTTTGTAGTGATAGGTGGAGGAAGCGCCGGTTTCAGCGCCGCTTCGGAGGGTGCCAAGTTGGGGTTGCGGACAATGTGTGTCGACGGAGGCCCAGAGATTGGCGGTCTTTGCATTCTCCGTGGGTGCATGCCCAGCAAAACGCTGATCGAATCGGCCAATCGATTTCTGACTCTTCGTCGAGCCCAAGAATTTGGCTTAAGTGCCGGCCAATTGGGCTTCGATTCGGGAGCAATTCGTCATCGCAAACGAACGTTGATTAGCGGGTTTGCCGATCATCGGCAAGCCCAGTTGGAGAAAGGCAATTTTGAGTTCGTTCGAGCACTAGCATCGTTTGTTTCCCCTCGCCAGCTACGGCTAGAGGGGCTGGATGGATCCGTCCGAGAAATCAGGTTTCGCACCGCTCTCATCGCCACCGGATCGGAGCTGAATATCGTCGACGTGCCAGGTTTGGCACAAACTGGTTACTTGGACAGCGACATTGCCTTGGACAGTGACCGAATACCCTCTTCAATAATTATCCTGGGGGGAGGAGCGATCGCTCTGGAGTTTGCTCATTTTTATAATGCTCTTGGAACAAAAGTGACCGTCCTGCAGCGCAGCGCGCAGTTCATTAGGGACGCCGATATGGATGTTTCGACCGCACTTATCGACGCGTACCGACGGCGTGGCGCGGAGATGATATCTGGCACCCAACTGGTGGCGGTCGAAGAAAACGGGGATGGCAAGACAGTACGATTCGTCAAGGATGGGCTGAAGCAGGCCATTTCCGCTGAGGAAATCTTCTATGCGCTTGGCCGACGACCGGCGATTGGCCGTCTGCAGGTGAATGCGGCCGGTATAGAGACTAACGACGAGGTCGCGATCAGGATCAACGACCGAATGCAGAGCAGTCAGCCCCACATATTTGCGGCTGGGGACGCAGCCGGCCAATTCGAAGTCGTGCACATCGCGATAGAACAGGCGATAGTTGCCGCGCGAAACGCCGCCCGGTTATTGAAAGACGAACAGTTAAAGGGCATTGATTACCGTCTCCGCCTTTCGGTGATATTCTCCCATCCCGAGCTTGCTTATGTCGGGCTAACCGAGAGCGAGGCCAGAGCCGAAGGTAGGCAAATTCGAGTTGCAACCTACCCGTTTAATGACCACGGCAAATCGATGATTCGAGGAGAGACCGACGGATTAGTCAAGCTGATCGCTGACGCCAATACTCACGAAATCGTGGGCGGTGCGGTTCTCGGGCCGGAAGCTTCAGAGTTGATTCACGAGATCGTTGTCGCGATGCATTTCCGGGCGAAAGCTTCAGAGCTTGCCGCTATACCGCATTATCACCCAACCTTGAGCGAAATTTGGACTTATCCCGCTGAAGAACTAGCGGCATTTGAATAAATTTAGACAACGACAGCTTACGGGCCTAGCGTGAGCAGTTTTCTGGCTGGCGTAAGCGATCTTCAATCGGCCCGATTTCCTTCCAAAACCAAGCTCGATGTTTACCGCTCGATATGCGTTGCGTCGTCCTTCAACCGGCTTAGATAGCGGATTGGCTGGAATCGGTTTTATTGGGTAGAAAGCGTTGACAATCTATTTTGCAAATTCATAGTTGCGACCGTGCTCAAGAAATTCATCCCCCAAAAACCAGGATCCACTCAGTCAGCGGAAGACGAAACGCGATCCGGGGAGAATCCGGCGCCTCTGCAGACCATTCCAACCAAAACCGAAACACACAAAAATCCCGTTATGGCAGATATACAAACCAAGAACCTTCTGGCTAAAGACGTTGAGATCAAAGGTTCCATCAAATTCGTAAATGAGTTCACGTTTGATGGCAAATTAGAAGGGGAGATCAGCTCCGGGGACGGAATCTTGACGGTTGGCGAGAATGGCGACGTGCGTGGTGAAGTCAAAGCCAAGTCTGTGATCGTGATGGGCAAAGTACAGGGGAATATCACTGTTGCCGAGCGTTGCGAACTGCGGTCACGCTCTGCCTTGATTGGTGATCTCCACGCTTCTCGATTGATCATTGAGGAGGGCGCAACTTTTGTCGGTAAATCGGAGGTTACCCCCAACAAGAATGCACTCAAGGAACTTGGGGTTAAAGAGAAGCCGCAGGAAGTGCATGCTCCCCGCTAGAAGGAGTACTGGGTGCCGGCAAAAGGACGAGTCGAAGTTCAATGTCCTCACTGCGGCAACATCCAGTTAGAGCCTGAGCTGGCGAAGTCCACCTACTGCCGAAAGTGCAGCGGGTATATCCAGATAAGTAAAGGCGGCAGAACTGGTGAGCCGCGGCACGACGTTCAAAAGGCGCCTTCGGTACTTCAGAAAATTGAAGGTCTGTTAGGTGTTCAGCGGACGATCGTTGCCCGATGCTTCGAATGCCCCGGCAAGCGGGAGGTCCCGAAGAATGCGACTTCCACTATCTGTCCGCTGTGCGGCGCGTACATCGATCTTCAGGATTATAAGATTGTTGGTACGTACAGCCGTTCCATTCGGACCCGAGGGGACATTCTAATCACCCCCAGGGGAGATCTCAATAGTAACCGGGCGATCTGTGAGTCAGCGCTAGTTCAGGGGCACATGCGTGGCGCGTTGACCGGTGCTACTGAAGTTCTGATTAGGCTTAAAGGAAAACTGAGCGGAAGCATTGAGGCTCCACTGGTGATAATCGACAAGAAGTCAGAGGTAGAGTGCGTCAGACCGATCCGAGCCGATCTAGTCGAAGTTTACGGTATAATCTCCGCGCGTATTATTTCGAACGGAAAAGTAGTGGTAAAGCGAGGTGGCTCACTCCGCGGCGCAGTAAACGCGCGGAGTTTCATCGTCGATAAGGGCGGACAATTCTATGGGGATTTATCGATCGGCCAAACCCAGTTGACCCAGGGCGAGCTTTTGAGTCCGCTGAGCGAAAAGTCGCGACCGGATAAAGGATCTGATCACGGCTCCGATTTCAGTCTGGCACCTGCATGACACAGAAAATCTATCCGCGGAGCCCATACCTGACATTGGGGGGCTACATTCATCTTCCCCGGCTGATCGACAAAGCTCGTCTGTTTCGCCAAGGCTCTCTGCATGGTTACAACTACAAGACGTTAGGGTTCGACAAACATCTCTTGTCCTTCTTAGGTATTGATGGAGACGAGTTTGAAGAGGCTGCTAACAGTCTCGAGAACGACCAAGCGATCTTGGACTGGGTCTGTTCCCGCGGTGTGCAGCACTCTGAATCGGAGATCGCAGCCTGGAACCAAACGCAGATCGACAAACGACCGGACAATCCCGAAAAGCTGGCTCGATTTCGACGAATTCTGCAAGAAGTCGGAGGCGGTACGGAATCTGGAGTGGAGACGTATTTCGATCTGATCGAGTTCGAAGAGAGAAGGGACGAGTTTTACCTTCGAAAACAAAAGCAGCCCCTCGGACTTGGAATTGGGCCGCCGGACTGCTAGGGCTCCAGTCGCTGCTTCGGTTTTTCTGAAGCGGCAGGAGACGGTTTCCCGGGCGCACTGGGCCGCGGCGATGAGGTCAGCAAATTATTGGTCTGACCGGTTTGCTTTACCTCATTTCCAAGCTTCTCGTTGAGTCGAGAGGCTTCCACCGAAGCGATCTGTGCGACCACACTTTGTGGATATCTTTGCACCACCATCTCGTACAATTGACGCGCTTCTTTCAGTTGACCCTTGCCCTCGGTCAGTCGCGCCTGACTGAGAAGTGCCATCGGAGCCAAATACGTAGTACCAAATTTACTAGCTATTTCGGCGTAGTACGTGATGGCTTCGTCCGGCTTGGTTTCCGCTTCTGCGTTGGTCGCTAAGCCCATCAAACCATTTACGGCAAAAGGATGTTTTGGGTACTCACGCACAAACCTCTGGTAGGTCTTGTCTGCGTCTGGATAGTGCGCCTCGCTGGATTGTTGGGCCGCAATGCGCAGCAGAGCATTTCCCGCCGCAATCGATCCAGGAAAACGGTCGACCACCTTCTGCCAGCCTTCGATATTGGTCGCCGAGTCATAGGATGCCTCAGCTTGAGCTGATTGGAGCGTCTGCCATCCAATGTAGGCGCCAAAACCGATTAGCACTAGTAAAGCGGCGATCGATGCGACAATAATTTTTTTGCGATGCAGCACCCAAAAAACCTCTCGATTGATTGACGAGAAGTCCGGCTCACTGGCTGTTGTCATTCCGGAAGTTTTGTCCATGCCTTAACCGCCGATCTCCGCTCGAGCTTCATCGGCCAAGGCGGTGCTCAGGTAGCGCTCGCCAGTGGAGCAAGCGATCGTCACGATGAGTTTGCCACGATTTTCGGGTCGCTTGGCCAATTCAATCGCAGCCCATAGGTTCGCGCCCGAACTTATTCCGGCCAGAATGCCTTCCTCTTTGGCCAAGCGCCGAGCCATCACAAACGAATCTTCATTCGAGACCGCGATGACTTCATCGACCACGTCAAGATGAAGGTTTTTCGGAACGAAGCCCGCGCCCGTCCCCTGGATTTTGTGCGGACCTGGTTTGAGCGGTTCGCCGGCCAGTGTTTGTTTTATCACGGGAGAATCCTTCGGCTCTACTGCGACAGCGTAAAAGCTGGGTTTCCGCTTTTTGATCACCTCGGTGACGCCGGTGATCGTTCCCCCGGTGCCGACCGCTGAGACAAGAATATCCACCGCTCCATTGGTATCCGCCCAAATCTCTTCTGCCGTTGTTTTGGCATGAATTTCCGGGTTGGCCGGGTTGTTGAACTGTTGGGGCATCCAAGAGTTAGGAGTCGCTTTCAGAAGCTCTTCCGCCCGGCCGATGGCTCCCTTCATACCCTCCGACCCAGGAGTCAACACGAGTTTGGCGCCCAACATGGCCAGAAGCGTACGCCTTTCCAAGCTCATGGTTTCTGGCATCGTCAGAATCAGTTTATAGCCCTTGGCTGCGCAAACGAACGCGAGTGCGATACCGGTGTTGCCGCTTGTCGGTTCGATGATCACCGTATCCGGATTGATGATGCCCTGTTGCTCGGCTGCCTCAATCATTGCCATCCCGATTCGGTCTTTTACGCTGCCAAGCGGATTAAAATACTCGCATTTTATGGCAATCGTTGCCTCAAGGCCGGCGGTGATTCGGTTGAGTTTAACCAGCGGAGTCCGGCCGACGGTCTCGACTATGTTATTATAAAGTATCCCAGAAGTTTGCATTTGCCACGGGTCAGTTAGGGTAGAGCAGGCGAGAATTGCTTACATACACGAACGGTTGTGTCCTTCAAGTAGGAGCGCAAAATCCGAGCGTTACATAAAACACAGAGAAGAGCTATGCCAGAATTATTAAACCCCGAGGCGATTCAGACACTGCTCATGGAGATTCCCGAGTGGAAACTGGAAGAAGACGTTATCTCCCGAACGGTCAAGTTCCCCAGTTTTCTCGAGGCCGTCGACGCGGTGAACAACATAGCGCGCGAGGCAGAAGCGATGGATCATCACCCGGATATCGACATCCGTTGGCGAACAGTGCGGTTGGCGCTATCCACCCATTCAGCCGGCGGTCTCACGACTCTCGATTTTCAATTGGCCAAGAAATTAGACCAACTCCTGCCGAGCTGAGCTTCGACTTTTGATTCCGGTTGAAGGCTCAGCCGAAGCCGTCGCGCTACCGGCAGAGATACCACGCCCGGACGAAGACTTGCGGAAAATCGATGATAATCTAAAATAATCGAGTGGGCAGGCGATCGCTGCTGCACCCCAAAAGGTCAGTAGAGGAAAGTCCGAACACCAGGAAAGCAGCATGCCGTACGAAAGTGCGGGCAACTCGGACGCAAGCTCGAGTTGACGGAAAGTGTCACAGAAAATATACCGTCCGGCTTTGGCCGGATAAGGGTGAAATGGCGGGGTAAGAGCCCACCGGGTCCGGTGTAAGCCGGATCGCAAGACAAACCCCTTGCGGTGCAAGACAGAACAGAGAGTTGGTCCGCTTTCCCGCTCGGGTGACCGAGAGCTCTCGGGTAATAGTCGCATTCCGCTCAGCGGAACGTCCGGCTTTAACCGGATGAGATAAATGATCGCCCTGGCTTAAATTGGCCGGACAGAATTCGGCTTATGCCTCAAATCGGGGCCGGCGGAGTCTCCGTCGGCCTCGCCCATCGAATTGGTCGAATCGCCGATAGCCGATGACCAATAGCCAAATATTTGTCATCACCGTTCGGCGGCAGCCGAATGGGTCCAACGCAGCCCTATGGATCACTGAGGCTGTCAAGCAAAGCGTGGGTACGCACCGCGTCGGTCGTTTTTAGCACCAGACGCAGTGGCGACCCGGCGTGCTCGACGCTGCCGTAGACGTAATCAATATTAATCTTTGCTTCAGCAAGTCCTGAGCAGATCTGGGCCAATTTGCCGATGCGGTCAAAAAGATCCAAAACCAAGACATCGCCTTCAATCACATAAAAGCCCTTTGTCTGCAGAGCTTGTTTGCACCTTGTTGGATCGCTGGTGATCAAGCGGACAACGCCTTGCTCGATACTGTCGATGACGCTGATAGCTTCAATGTTTACCGCGTTCTCACTCAAGATACTGCAAATAGTCGCCAGCTGCCCTGGTTGATTCTCGAGGGCGACAGAAACTTGCCGTTCGACATGGATCTTCATCTTTGATGGCAAGCAAGCATAAATCGAACCTACCGAGCACGAGATTTATTTTCTGATCAGGCTACAGGCTTGGGAGCAGGTACGAAACTAGATATTCAATAAGATCCTTCTCAAGATAAGAAAAACATTATCATCAGAAATTTTGGTCGAATTGCATCAATCCAAGGCCGGATAGACGACCCGGCACGCAGCGGATAGCAGAGAGGCCCTAATCAACCGACAGGACGGCCAACTATCGCATTAGTTTCTCTTTGATTTTCAAGTATTGTTAGCCAAGAATCGCGGCCCGTTTTGCGGGTGAGAAAGAGACGACGGTTTACCGGGGCAGAATTGCTCGGTTGTTGATTAGGTGATATTACCGCCGCTTCCGGCGCAAAGTGAGCCAAAAACCTCTTGCGCCGCCTGGGAATAATAATATAGTCCACGCTCCCCCGCGTCAGGCGGGAGAAAGCTTTGGAGCCGCGATTGCGGCTTTTTTTAGCCCTGAACCGAGGGTCTAACCGGATTTATTGAATGCCAACGATTAACCAGCTTGTCCGAAAAGGTCGGAAGAAAATGGCGGTGAAGTCCAAATCACCGGCATTGGCGGATTGTCCGCAAAGACGCGGAGTCTGTGTACAGGTCATGACGCGGACGCCTAAGAAGCCAAACTCCGCTCTACGGAAAGTCGCCAAAGTTCGGTTGACCAACGGATACGAGGTCATTGCTTACATTCCCGGTGAAGGTCACAATTTGCAGGAGCACTCCATCGTTTTGGTACGAGGAGGGCGCGTGAAGGATCTTCCCGGTGTCCGTTATCACATCGTTCGGGGCACGTTAGATAGCCTGGGAGTTGATGGTCGCAGGCGGAGTCGCTCAAAGTACGGAGCCAAACGTCCAAAGCAGGGCTCGGAAGCGGCAGCAGCCAAAGGTAAAAAGAAATAATTTCTATGTCCCGACGTCGCAGAGTCATTCATAAGGAAGTGAAGGTGGATAGCCGCTACGCTAGCCCGGTCGTAGCCCGTCTAATCGATACGGTCATGCGGAGCGGGCAGAAGTCATTGGCCGAGCGGATCGTCTACGAGGCAATCGAAAGAAGCCGGGAAGGCTCCGACGCCGTCGATCCTCTCGATTCGTTGCACAAGGCGCTCGATAACTCGAAGCCGCGTCTCGAAGTGAAGTCGCGTCGGGTCGGTGGCGCCACTTACCAAGTTCCGATCGAGGTCTCCGCTGATCGGCAAGTCTCTTTAGCGATGCGGTGGTTGGTTAGTTATGCAAAAAATCGCCGCGGCACGATGACCGATAATCTTGCGGCAGAAATAAAGGACGCTGCGGCTGGGCAGGGCAACGTTATCAAGAAGCGAGATGACACCCACAAAATGGCTCAGGCCAATCGGGCCTTTGCCCATTTCCGCTGGTAAAGCATATGTCTACACCCGTTTTAGATAAGGCTAAGACCATGGCGAATCCAAATTCTCCCGATCGTGCCTATCCTCTGGAGCGCACACGCAATATCGGGATTAGCGCGCACATTGACGCTGGGAAAACGACACTGACTGAGCGGATTCTGTTTTATACCGGCATGATTCATCGAATCGGTGAAGTGCATGAGGGTACGACGGTCACCGACTGGATGGAGCAGGAGCGCGAACGCGGCATTACCATTACGTCCGCGGCCACTACCTGCTTTTGGAATCAGCGGAAGGAAGAGGGTGTGTTCAAACTGTTCGAAAACCAGAAGCAGCGGGTGAATATCATCGATACTCCCGGGCACGTGGACTTCACCGCAGAGGTGGAACGTTCGTTGCGCGTGTTGGATGGGGCAATCCTGGTGTTCGACAGTGTTGCCGGCGTGCAGCCGCAAACCGAAACAGTCTGGCGTCAGGCCAACAAATATCAGGTCCCGCGTATCTGCTTTGTTAATAAGATGGACCGCGTTGGCGCCAACTTTGAGAACGTCGTCAAAGAGATACGCACGAAGCTCGGCGGTAATGCCTGGCCCGTCTTGATCCCGCTCGGTAAGGAAGATCAGCTCCGAGGCCAACTTGATGTCATTAATAAGAGGGCGATCCTTTATTCCGATAACGATGTGTTGGGTTCGACCTACGAAATCGCCGATGTCCCAGCGGACTACAAAGAGCTGATCGACAGCGCGTACGCGGATTTGATCGAGCAAGTAGCGAATCTCGACGATGAGGTAGGGACCCTCTATCTAGAAGAAAAGCCGGTCACTCCGAAAGACTTGAAAGCTGCCATTCGGCGGTTGACGATCGCTAATCAATTTATTCCGGTTGCCGGTGGATCTGCTTTCAAGAACAAGGGCGTCCAGTACTTGGTCGATGCGGTGGTGGACTATCTACCAAGTCCGATCGACATCCCGCCGGCCAAAGGCATCGATCCGGACACCAACGAGCCGAAAGAAGCCGTCACGGATGACAACGGCAACTTCTGCTCTTTGGCATTTAAGTTGTGGAGCGATCCGTTCGTCGGGAAGCTTGTTTTTTTCCGGGTTTATTCCGGCAAACTGTCGAAGGGTGACACGGTCTACAATCCACGTACGACCAAACGGGAACGTATTAGCCGGCTCATTCAGATTCAGGCCGATAAGCGAGAAGATGTCGACACCTGCTATTCTGGGGATATCGCCGCTATCGTTGGCATTAGGAACATCACGACTGGCGATACACTCTGCGACGAAGATTTTCCGATCTTGCTGGAACCGCCCTCCTTCCCTGATCCAGTCATCTCGATGGCGATTGAGCCAAAAACGAAATTAGACCAGGAAAAAATGGCAACCGCTTTACAGCGATTGGCCGAAGAGGATCCGACTTTCCGAGTCTATACCAACGAGGATACCGGACAAACGATCATCGCCGGAATGGGCGAGCTGCATCTTGAAATTATTCGGGATCGCATGCTCCGGGAATTTAAGGTGGATGCTAATGCGGGCAAACCACAAATCGCTTACCGCGAGACGATTACAAAGAACGCCATTGGTGAAGGTAAGTTGATTAAGCAGTCTGGTGGTCGCGGACAATATGGTCACGTCATTGTGAACGTAGAACCGCGTGAGCGCGGAAAAGGAATCGAGATCGAGAACAAGATCGTCGGTGGCACTATTCCGAAAGAGTATATTCCGGCGGTTAAGAAAGGCATCGAAGAGGCGGTGCTAAACGGCATCGTCGGCGGCTACCCGGTAATCGATCTTCATGTCGATATCGTAGACGGTTCATATCACGACGTCGATTCGAACGAACTCGCCTTCAAACTGGCTGCAATTTTCGCGATGAAAGACGCCTTTAAGAAGGCCACCTCCATCCTTCTGGAACCGATCATGAAGGTAGAGTGCGTGACCCCGGACGAGTATCAGGGCGACATCATGGGCGATCTTAATCGGCGCCGGGGACGGATAATCAACATGGAAACGAAGAATCTCGCGACCTTGGTCCATGCTGAGGTGCCACTCGCAGAAATGTTTGGTTACGCTACCGCGATTCGTTCGCTCTCGAAGGGACGCGCTTCGTACTCAATGGAACCTTCTCACTTCGAACCGGTTCCGGCACAGATCGTGGCCGCGGTGCTCGATCAGAAAGGAACTTAATATGGCAAACGGTCAACGCATTCGCATCCGGCTGAAGGGCTACGATTTTCGTATGCTCGATCAATCGGCGATTGAAATTGTAGAAACGGCTAAACGTACCGGAGCAAAAGTAGCTGGTCCGATCCCTTTGCCGACGAAGATTGAAAAATTCACGGTGAACCGTTCGCCGCACGTCGACAAGAAATCGATGGATCAGTTCGAAATGCGAACCCACAAACGGTTGCTGGATATTATCGAACCGACGGCGAAAACTGTGGATGAGCTGCGCAAACTCAATCTCCCGGCGGGGGTTGATATCACCATCAAAATCTAACGACGGAACCGCTGCTCCATGAAAGTAGGACTTTTAGGAAAGAAGATTGGGATGACGCGCGTTTATGACGCGACTGGGAAGGCGACGCCAGTCACTGTGATTGAAGCCGGCGGTAACTCCCTGCTGCAGACCAAAACGGCAGAGAAAGATGGATATCAGGCCATCCAGGTCGGGTTCGACACCCAAAAGGAATCTCGCCTGCCCAAACCGCTTCTCGGCCATTTCAAGAAGGCGGAAGCAGAACCGAAGAAATTCGTGCGAGAGTTTCGACTTCCCGACGGGACTCAGATCGAAGGCGAACTCAATCTGGCTGTCACTCAATTTGAGGCGGGCCAGTTTGTCGACGTTGTCGGCCGGTCCAAGGGTAAAGGCTTTCAAGGCGTGGTAAAGAAGCACGGATTTGCCGGCCAACCAGCTGCGCACGGCTCTAAGATGCACCGGCGAAACGGAGCGATCGGAAACCGATCTACACCTGGTCGAGTCTGGAAAAACATGGGAATGCCAGGTCACCTCGGTGACGATCGAGTTACCGTTCAAAATCTCCGGATTATTCAGGTCCGAGCCGAGGACAATGTCATCTTGGTCGGCGGAGCAGTCCCAGGCGCTAACGGCAGCTACGTCGTGATACGTCCGGCGAAAAAGAAACCTGAGACGACAGGGACCAAATGAACATGAGTACGACCGTTTTGACAATTGCTGACGCCAAGAAGGCAAACATTTCGGTGATCGAAAACGGGCGGGGAACCCAAGCCGTCCATGATGTGGTCGTGGCCATGCGGGCCAATCGCCGCAGCGGTTCCGCCAACACCAGGACCAAAGCCGAGGTAGTCGCTTCGGGTAAGAAGCCTTGGCGGCAAAAAGGGACTGGCCGCGCCCGGGCGGGTTATACTTCGTCACCGATCTGGACAGGTGGAGGGGTCGTTTTTGGTCCCAAGCCAAGAGACTATTCGAAGAAAGTTCCAAAGTCGGTGAAGCGTTTGGCTTTTCTCAAAGCGCTCAGTTCGCGAATCATCAATGGCGACGTACTGGTCGCTGACTCCGTGGCGGTGAGCGAGCCGAAAACGAAAGCATTTATCAAGCTGCTTCGTTCCCACACGGAAGAAGAAAAGGTGTTGGTCATCGCAACCGATTTTGATGCCGGTACACACAAGGCGGCGCGAAACGTTCAGCTCGTGCTTTTGAATACGCCGGAGGAAGTCAATACCGAGCAGTTATTGGCGTTCAAAAAGATTATCCTGACCAAAGAGGCTCTTACCAAGCTGGCAGAGAGGTTGGCATGAACGAACCGACACACATCATTTCAACGATCCGGCTCACGGAGAAAGCGAGTTTATTGGGGGAAAGACACAATCAATACGTGTTCCGTGTCGATCCCAAGGCCAATAAGCTTGAGATCAAACAGGCGATCGAGCAGCTTTTGGGCAAGAAGGTAATCCGGGTGAACACCTGTCAATACGCCGGCAAAAAGAAGCGTGAACGCCGGGCTGATTTCGGCCGTCGTCCGCATTGGAAGAAGGCGATCGTCACCCTCGCTGAGGGAGAGAAGATCGATCTCGCTTAGAGGACTAAAAAATGGCACTCAAGAATTTTCGTCCACTAACGCCGACGCAGCGTTTTAAGCAAACGCCGGGCTTCGAAGAGATAACCAAGGATCGGCCGGAGAAATCTCTGCTTGAGCCAAAAAAGCGGACTGGTGGCAGGAACAACCATGGTCGCCTGACTTCTCGCCACATCGGAGGAGGACACAAGCAGAAGTACCGAATCATCGATTTCAAAAGAAAGGTCCGCGACGTGGAGGCTACGGTCGAAGGAATCGAGTACGATCCAAATCGATCTGCCCGGATTGCTCTTTTGAATTACGGAAATGGCCAAAAGGCGTACATCCTGGCGCCGAACGGCCTGAGAATTGGGTCAAAAGTTGTGGCCGGTGAGGCTGCTGCGCCGGAAATTGGGAATGCTCTTCCTTTGAAGGCAATCCCGTTGGGAACGGTCATCCACAACGTCGAAATCATACCGGGCCGCGGGGGTCAGGTGGCCAGGAGCGCAGGACAGCAGGCCGTGCTAAACAACCGTGAAAGCGGCTACGCTTTGGTTCGATTGCCATCCGGCGAAATTCGCCGGATCAATGAGAACGCTTACGCAACAGTTGGGCAGGTTGGCAACACGGACCACATGAACGTCTCGAGCGGCAAAGCGGGTCGGACCCGTTGGCTGGGTCGTCGCTCACGAGTGCGCGGTATGGCCATGAACCCGATCGATCACCCGATGGGTGGTGGCCAAGGTAAAAGTAAAGGCGGCGGTGGCCGGCATCATCCGGTGAGCCCGTGGGGCCAACTGGCCAAAGGCTTCAAGACTCGTCGGAAACATAAGCCCAGCGATGCGTTCATCGTCGAGCGGCGCAAGAAGAAGGCCAAAAAGAAATAAGTTATGGGTAGATCACTTAAGAAGGGCCCGTTCGTCGAGCCGAAGCTGCTGGAGAAAATCGATAAAATGAACAAAGGCGCGGCGAAGAAGCCGATCAAGACCTGGTCGCGCCGTTCGATGGTCACTCCTGATTTCGTGGGACATACGTTCTTGGTCCACAACGGCAAGATTTTTAATTCCGTCTTCGTGACGGAAAACATGGTGGGACACAAACTGGGAGAATTTTCTCTAACTCGCCAGTTCAAGAAGCACGGCGCGCATACAGCGAAGGTGGCGAAATAAGAAAGAGATCGGCAAACATGCAAGTAACCTCGACCTATCGGTATGCTCGTATTTCTGCTTTCAAAGCGCGCGAAGTAACTCGCGCGATCCAGGGCCGATCTGCTTCGGACGCTCTAGATCTGCTCACCTTCAGCCCGAAAAAGGCCGCGCTCTTGGTCAGGAAAACCCTGAAGAGTGCGATCGCGAACGCGGAAAATAACGCTTCCCTTAAGGTTGATACATTGCTGATCAAAGAGGCGGTCGTCGGGGAGGGGCCGACCTACAAGCGATTTCGTGCTCGTGCCAGGGGTAGCGCAAGCCCGTTGCATAAGCGCACCAGCCACATTCGAATTATTCTGTCGGATGATATCGGGTCGGATGGACGCAAGAAGTCGACAGAAGATGTGGACGATGTCGCTTCAGCCGACGCGCCAAAGGTCAGGCAGCAAAAAACGTCTGCTGTTCGGGGAAAAAGCAAAGGGACGCCAAGAGCTCAGGTGAAGAACAAGGACACCGAAGGGGCAGAAAAGAAGGCGGAGAAGAAGCCGACTAAAGATAAAGATTGATTTTATGGGACAAAAAGTTAACCCCATTGGGTTCCGGCTCGCGCTGAATAAAGACTGGCGATCTCGTTGGTATGCTTCCAGCAAGGAATTTCCTGAGTTCCTCCACACCGATTTGCGCGTTCGGCGCTTTGTAAAGCAGAAGTTGGCCCTGGCTGCGGTGTCAAAGGTCTTGATTGAACGTGCCTGGAACAGCATCCGCGTCACTATTCATACGGCACGTCCTGGAATTGTGATTGGTCGCCGCGGAGCCGAAATCGAACGGATGACCGAGGAGATCACGCGCATGTCTGGGGGAAAGCAGGTCAAAATTGACATCCAGGAAATCAAGACCCCGGAACTCGATGCGCAGTTAGTTGCAGAAAATGTCGCGCTCCAGATCGAACGCCGCATCTCGTTCCGGCGAGCAATGAAAAAGGCGGTCCAAACGACCAAAGACTTCGGTGCCCTGGGCATTAAAATCCGCTGCTCCGGTCGTCTGGGCGGGGGCGAGATTTCGCGCGCTGAATGGTACCGCGATGGCAAGATCCCTCTGCATACCCTGCGTACGCCGATCGACTACGGATTTGCTGAAGCAAACACCGTCTACGGCAAAATCGGAGTGAAATGTTGGATTTGTAAGGTAGAAGCGGCTGCTGACCGTGACCAAAAGAAAGAGAAACCGGAAGGGGCCACTCCCGAAGCCTAATCTTTAGATAGAGAGTTCTTATGCCTTTGATGCCGAAAAGAGTGAAGTACCGGAAAACCCAGCGCGGAAGCCGCGCGGGAAGTGCTTCTCGGAACATCTCGATCGCCTTTGGTGAGTATGCGTTGCAAACCTTGGAGCGAGCCTGGATTACGAATATTCAGATCGAGGCGGCGCGCGTTGCGTTAACTCGCAACATGAAAAGAAAAGGAAAGCTTTGGATAAAGATCTTTCCGGATAAATCGGTGACAGCGCGGCCGCCCGAAACTCGAATGGGTAAAGGAAAAGGCAATCCGGAACATTGGGTGGCGACAGTGCGGCCTGGTAACATAATTTTTGAACTCGATGGAGTGACGGAAAGTGTAGCGCGTGAATCTCTGAGATTGGCTGCCACCAAGTTGCCGGTGCGAACCCGGTTTATCGCGCGGCAGCACGCGGTAGCCGGGTAATCGGGTAATCGGCGAGCACGGGATCGAAATGAAAATAAAGGAACTTCGCGAACTAAGTAATGATGAGTTAATCTCCAGGCGCCGGGAATTGCGTAAGGAGACATTCAATCTCCGGCTCCAGCAACAAGCCGGAAGCATTGAGAAACCCAGCGTGCTTCGCGCTCATCGCCGCGAAGTAGCGCGCATCGAAACCATTTTGAGCGAGCGAACGCAAAAGACCGCTGCCTGAGCGGCGCTGGCTGGCTGAGGAAATAGTAAAATGAATCAAGAGACTGTGCATTCTGAAGATACTGCCACGGCGCCTGCTCCGCAGACGCAGCAGTCTGAACTTCCGAAGCGGCATCTTCGGAAAACTCGGGTCGGCCAAGTCGTGTCCAATAAAATGGATAAGACGATCGTCGTCGCCGTTATTCGTCGGGTGCCCCATCCTAAGTTTGGGAAGATAGTCAAACGAACCAAAAAACTCTACGCGCACGACGCTACCAATCAGTGCGCCATTGGAGACCTGGTTCGAGTGGAAGAAACGAAGCCGTTAAGCCGTTTGAAGCGCTGGCAATTGGTCGAGGTGCTCAAACATTAGAGGACCGACGAGATGATTCAAATTCGATCAAGACTTGATGTGGCCGATAACACGGGCGCCCGTATGGCCACGATGATTGGCGTGATTGGCAAAGCAGCTTTGTACGCATCGATCGGCGACGTGATCACTTGTAACGTCAAAGAAGCTGCGGCCAACGGGACGGTCAAGAAAGGCGAGGTGGTTCGTGCGGTAGTTGTGCGCACGAAGCAACCGGTCAAACGGGACGACGGTTCTTACCTTCGTTTTGACAACAACGCGATTGTGATCATCGACAAAGATCAAAATCCACGGGGTACTCGAATCTTCGGACCGGTGGCTCGTGAATTGCGCGAAAGGAACTTCATGAAAATCATTTCGCTCGCTCCGGAGGTGCTATGAGCAGGTTGAAATTTCATGTCAACAAGGGAGACGATGTTGAGGTGGTCTCCGGTAACCATCGGGGTGCGACGGGAAAGATCCTTCAGGTTTTACCAAAAAAGCAACAAGTATTGATTGAAGGGGTTCGCATCATCAAAAAGACGGTCCGGAAATCGCAAGACCATCCCAATGGTGCGATCATCAATCGGGAAGGGCCGATCCATATCTCGAATGTAAAGATTGTGGAGAAAAAGACGGCTAAACGAGCAAAGAAGGCCAAGGCGGAGTAAACGATGGACGCCGAATTGTTTAAAGAATACAAGGAACGAGTAGTGCCGGCTTTGCGCGAGCGCCTTGGGTACAAGAACTTGTATCAGGTGCCGCGAGTCGAGAAAGTAGTCATCAATACCTGCATCTCTACGCACTCGAGTGATGTGAAACAGGGTCTGGAAGACGCGAAAGCCGAGTTGGCCTTGATAACGGGACAACGGCCAGCCGAGACGCGTTCCAAAAAGAGCATTTCGAACTTCAAGCTCCGAAAAGACCAACCGATTGGAGCGAAGGTTACATTGCGGGGAGCGCAGATGTATGAGTTCTTACAGAGATTTATCAAGATGTCTCTCCCGCGCATTCGAGATTTTCGGGGCGTTTCGCCGCGCGCGTTTGATGGTCGAGGAAACTATACCCTCGGCGTGTCGGATCAGTCTATCTTCCCGGAGGTAGAGCTAGACCGAATCAAACGTAACATCGGTTTCGACATCACGATCGTCACCACCGCTAAAACGAATGAGGAAGCGAAAGCACTTCTGACCGAATTGGGAGTTCCTTTCAGCGACCGCAAATTAGCATCGCAACAGAACGAGTAGAAAGATTCGCAAATGAGTACTTTATCTGATCCAATCGCGGATTTTCTCACGCGGCTTCGCAATGCGTCTCGCGCACATCGGTCGGACGTGGCAGTCTCCTATTCTCGGATGAAGGAGCAGATTGCTCGGATCCTGAAACAGGAAGGCTATATCACCGATTTCGAGGTTGATAACACGACGACGCCAGCGGTGCTCAAATTGACGATGAAATTTGTCAATCGGACGCCGGCATTGACCGGTGTTAAAAGAGTAAGTCGCCCTGGTCTGCGCAAATATGTCGGTTCCAAAGACGTGCCGCGGGTTTTGGGCGGGATGGGCGTGGCGATCATCTCTTCCTCTCGTGGACTGCTAACTGGACGCGACGCAAAACGTGAAAATGTGGGCGGCGAACTGCTGGCCGTGATTTGGTAGGGAGGGATACAAATGTCGCGAATCGGTAAAAAGAGCGTATTGCTTCCGGAGAAGGTGAAACTGGACATTTCTCAATCCGGCGACGTCACGGTCGAAGGCCCGAAGGGAAAGCTCGAATGGACCCTACCCACCCAGATTAAACTGCGGGTCGAGGGGAAAGAAGTGAGGCTTGAGCGCTCAGAAGAAGCCCGTAGCATTCGAGCCCTGCACGGGCTTTCTCGCAGCCTGGTTCAAAATATGGTAACCGGAGTCAGTGAAGGCTATCGAAAAGAATTAGAAATTCACGGGGTAGGCTTCCGAGCTCAACTGCAAGGTAAGAATCTGAACCTGAACTTGGGTTATTCTCATCCGGTGGTATTCAATATACCTGAAGGAATAAAGATCACTGTGCAGGAGAACACCAAACTTTTGATCGAAGGGATTGATAAGCAGAAAGTCGGGCAGGTTGCCGCGGACATTCGGGCTTATTATCCGCCCGAACCGTACAAAGGTAAGGGGATTCGCTACGTCGGTGAGCAAATCCTGCGAAAAGAAGGAAAGACGGTTCAATAGGCAACCGAGAGCTATACGATGCGGACTATTAATCGAATTAGAATCAGGCATCAGCGGATTCGCAAACGGCTGTTGGGTACCGGCGAACGACCGCGCCTAAGCGTACATTTCTCCGGACAGCACATTTACGCGCAGGTCATTGATGATGTTGCCGGTAAGACCTTAGCGGCTGCGTCGACCGTAGAAGAAGGTGTTCGAAGTGACCGGCGCGGATACGCTAACGTCTCGATGGCAGGGAAAGTTGGCTCATTGGTGGCGGAAAGAAGCTTACAAAAAAATGTCAAGGCAGTCGTCTTTGATCGAGGAGGATTTACTTATCACGGGAAAGTGAAAGCCTTAGCCGATGCGGCCCGATCGGCCGGATTGAAATTCTAATATTATATGGCATACGAAGTGAGAAATCGCCGCAACGACAATGCGGACCGCAATCAGCCCAAGAGTGATACCACTGAGAAGGTGGTCTTTATCAATCGCTGCGCGAAAGTAGTCAAGGGTGGTCGCCGGTTTAGCTTCAGTGCGCTCATTGTCGCGGGCGACCACAAAGGACGGGTTGGGTACGGATTTGGTAAAGCAAACGAAGTGTCGGAGGCAATCAGGAAAGCTTCGGACGCAGCTCGCAAGGCGATGGTCCCGGTCGCGATCCATGAAAATACTATTCCGCACGAAGTTATCGGCGAGTTCGGCGGGGGCCGCGTCTTACTGCGACCAGCGTCACCGGGGACCGGTTTGATCGCGGGAGGAGGTGTTCGTGCGGTGGTGGAAGCCGCCGGTATTCGCGACGTTTTAGCGAAATCTTTGGGTTCCAGCAATCACGCTAACGTCGTGAAAGCGACCATGGAGGCTCTTTTGGCGTTGCGGCAACGTCAGGACATTTTGAAGCTTCGTGGAAAAGATGGCTCCCATTAGTTGGTGGCTCCCTGGAGTCATCATCAATTGCTTTTGGAAAGCGGTTTTATGCAACTAAACAATTTGAAGCCTCGCCCGGGGGCGAAGCATCGGGTTAAGCGCCTCGGCTGCGGCGAGAGTTCCGGCCATGGCAAAACGAGCGGAAAAGGCCACAAGGGCCAGAAAGCGCGGTCTGGTGGCAGTATTCGACTCGGTTTTGAAGGCGGCCAAATGCCCTTGATTCGACGTCTGCCAAAACGGGGTTTTAACAACGCGGCCTTTAAAACAAAGTACGCGGTGATTAATCTGGATGAGCTGGAAGTTTTCGAGCCAGGTTCCCAGATCAACGAGCAAATTTTGCGGGAAAAAGGGCTAGTCAACGGCAAAATCGATGGGGTGAAGATACTTGGTCGCGGCGAGTTGACCAAAAAACTGACGGTCGAAGCCAATAAATTTAGTGAATCGGCGCGTCAGAAAATTGAACAAGCTGGGGGCTCGGTTGTTGTACGCGCTTAAGCGGCCGTTCAAATGATCTCCGCTTTCTTCAACATCTTCAAGATTCCTGAGCTGCGCCAACGAATCATTTTTACGTTGGTGATGCTCATTGTCGTGAGGGCTGGGGCAGCAATCACTATTCCGGGGGTAAATGCCCACGTATTGAACGATTGGTTTCGCACCCAAACGTCCAACCCTACCGCTGGTGGCATCGCCGCATTGGCGAATATTTTTGCCGGAGGAGCCTTGGAGCATTGCGCCATTTTCTCGCTTGGCATCATGCCGTATATCAGCGCGTCAATCATGATGCAGCTGCTGACCGCAGTGATTCCGCGCCTGAACAAGATGGTGCGCGAAGAAACTGGTGGGCGGCAGAAAATTACCCAGTACACCCGCTACGTCACTTTAGGCCTCTGCATTTTTCAGGGATTTCTGTTGGCTGCGTCGATGGAAAATCCGACGTCGAACCCCTTCCTCCAAGGAATCGGAAATTCGATCGCCAAATTTGGGCCACTAGTTCCGGATGGGGGGATCGGGTTTCAGATCATTGCAGTGATTACTTTAAGTGCCGGCACCATGTTCCTCATGTGGATCGGTGACCAAATCACTGAGCGCGGAGTTGGCAACGGCACTTCCATGATCATTACCGTCGGTATCATGGGTAGCGTCCCCGGGGCGATTGTTCAGGTGTGGAATACGTTCGTTCCACCGTCCGGTACCCCGAGCCAGGTGAGCCCAATCGTATTAGTCCTGATGGTTCTTTTCCTCGTTATCGTGATTGCCGGTGTGGTCGCCATCACCCAGGGACAGCGCCGGATCAGTATTCAGTATGCGAAACGGGTGGTCGGACGGAAGGTTTACGGTGGACAAACTCAATATCTCCCGCTGAAGGTCAATGCGGTCGGCGTTATGCCGATCATCTTCGCTCAAGCGATTCTACTCTTTCCTTCGACAATTCTGAGCATGGCGTTCCGAAACTCTGAGTGGGCTAATACTCTGGCGGTTTCGCTTGCTCAAGGACCGGTCCATTACCTTGTCACCGGCCTTTTGATATTCTTTTTCAGCTTCTTCTGGGTGGCAATCCAATTTCAACCGACCCAGATCGCTGATGACCTTAAGAAGAATAACGGCTATATCCCCGGTTTTCGGCCGGGAAAACCAACCGCGGATTTCCTTGAGTACACGTTAACTCGAATCACCTTTGCCGGAGCCCTCTTTCTGACGCTGATTGCGGTGATTCCAGAACTATTGATGACCTGGTTCGGTGTTCCTCGCCTCACCGCGCGATTCTTTGGCGGAACGAGTCTGCTGATCATTGTGGGTGTCATTCTGGATACCATGAGACAGGTAGAGACTTACCTGATTCAAAGGCACTACGATGGATTTTTGCGCAAGGGCAAGATTCGAGGACGGTTTGATCGGGTGGGCGGCTCTCAAGGGAATGCCGTACGCGAAGGAGCTTTGCTCTGGATGTGCGTTGGAGCTGCCGCACTAGCGGTGGCAGGAGTCGCGATATCGATATTCGTGACGCAACACTAGCGCCGGAGGGTGAAAAGGAGAATTGTGCTTCTGGGTCCGCCCGCTTCCGGAAAGGGAACACAATCTGAGTTAATTCAGAGAAAGTTCCAAATCCCAGCCACTTCAACGGGTGCCATCCTGCGACGCGAAGCCAAGCTGGATACTTTGGTGGGTCGGGAAGCTGATCGCATTATCAGCAAGGGCGCTCTGGCGCCGGATGAGCTGGTTCTCGGATTGGTCGGACAATGGCTCGATCAACATCGTGAGGCGTTTCTCTTTGACGGTTTTCCACGCACTCTCCCCCAAGCCATCGCGTTCGAGCGAATGCTTCAGGCTCGTGGTACTCCACTCGATTTGGCTATATTCCTGGAAGCCTCTGAGCCGACGATCGCCTTTCGGATGGCACATCGTTTGACCTGCTCGCGTTGCGGAAAGGTGGTGAGCATTGGCCGGCACGTGCAGAGTGCGTCAGAGCGATGTCCCAACTGCGGAGGAAAGCTCGAAGTCCGCTCCGATGATAATCATGCGGCCCTCGCTTTGCGCCTCGAGGAATTCCGAAAAAAAAGCTTGCCATTGATCGATTTCTATTCGGAACGAGGTTTGTTGGCAAAGGTCGATGCCAATCAGGAAACTGACCGTGTATTTGAACAGATCAGTCGCTTAATCCAGGAATGATCCCGATAAAGACGGCTTCAGAAATCGAGAAAATGCGGGCTGCTTGCCGCTTGGCGAGTCGGATCCTGGACGAGATTTCTTCGTTGCTCGCACCAGGGATAACCACTCGGGAAATCGATCAGGCTGCCGGTAAACTAATGGTAGAGGCTGGCTGTCGCAGCGCGTTCCTCGGCTACAAGAAATTTCCTGGACAAATTTGTATCTCGCTGAACGACGAGGTCGTGCATGGGATCGGCGGCTCTCGCCGAATCCAATACGGAGACGCAGTGAAGTTGGACATTGGAGTCATTTTGGATGGCTTTGTCGGTGACACCGCCGCGACGGTTCCAGTCGGGATCGTCCATGAGGATGTTCGGCGGTTGCTCGAGGTGGCCGAAAATGCCCTTTATCTCGGCATCGAGAAGGCGCGAGACGGTCGCCGCTTGGGCGAGGTTTCTGCTGCAATTCAAGACGAAGTGGAGAACCATGGATTTAGTGTAGTGCGCGAATTTGTGGGCCACGGCGTCGGACGGCGGCTCCATGAAGAGCCGCAAATCCCGAACTATCGAACGCCGGGGGTAAACGCGAAATTGCGGGCGGGAATGACTTTGGCCATCGAACCGATGGTAAATCTTGGGCAGGCGGCGGTGAGGTTACTGCAAGATGACTGGACAGTGGTTACTGCCGATCACTCGCCTTCCGCGCATTTCGAACACACGGTACTAGTGACGAAAGGGGAACCTGAAATTCTGACATGGCGCGAAAAGACGTCATCGAAGTTGAAGGCAAGATAGTGGAACTGCTGCCCAACACGATGTTTCGTGTGCAGCTGCCGAACGGCCATAAATTACTGGCCCATATCTCGGGAAAAATGCGGCTGCACTTCATTAGAATCTTGCCAGGAGACAAAGTTATGGTAGAGATGTCACCTTACGACCTAACGAAAGGCCGAATAACCTTCCGGCAAAAGTAAGGTTATTGGATAAAAAACGCTCCCGGGAGGGTTGCTCTTGGGGCTGCGTTTTTTTGTCCCCCGATAGGGCGAGGCTCCTGCCGAGCCGAGAATCTGAAGCGATGAAAGTGAGACCATCAGTAAAGCGGCTTTGTGAGAGCTGCAGAGTGATCAAACGCAAAAACGTTGTCCGCGTGGTTTGCAAGAATCCGCGTCATAAACAACGGCAGGGCTGATCTGCGGAACCATCGAAACGGAGCGAATAGAAATTTATGCCACGGTTACTCGGAGTCGAAATTCCTGGAGACAAGCGGATCGAAGCATCCTTGCCGTACATTTACGGAATCGGTCCCAAGACAGCGAAAAAGATTTTAGAGCAGGCTAACGTTGATCCAAACGTTCGTGCAAAGAACCTGACCCCAGAGCAATTAGGCGAGATCGTGCATGCGATTAATGGGAGTGGTTTGCTGATCGAGGGTGATCTGCGACGGGAAATTCAAGGAAACCTGAAGCGCCTGCAGGCGATCCGTAGTTATCGCGGAATTAGGCATATCCGCGGACTTCCAGTTCGAGGTCAACGAACTTCGACCAACGCACGCACCCGAAAAGGCCCGCGCAAGACGGTTGGCGTCCAGCGAAACAAGGACGCTAAAGCGGGCAAAGTTTAAGAAAGTATTGAGACATGGCGGACGAACAAACTGCACCGGCATCCGGTACGAGTGAGCCCACGGTAACTGGTGCCGGCGAGCCGAAGGCTCCTAAGACAACCAAGGCAAAAACGACGAAGAAGGAAGGCGCACCACCTTCAACTGGAGCTGCTGCGGCGGCCAAGCCAACACTTTCGCTGACCGGAACAGAGGCAGAAAAGCCCAAGATCATCAAGGCTAAGGGAAGCAAAAATGTCGGTACTGGCATTGCACACATCCTGGCCACTTTTAACAATACGATCGTTTCCATCAGCGATTTGACCGGTAACGTGATTGGTTGGTCGAGCGCTGGAAAGGTTGGTTTTCGTGGATCTCGTAAGAGCACTGCTTATGCAGCGCAATTGGTGGCCCAAGACGCTTGTCGCCAAGCCATGGGGCATGGTTTGAAAGAAGTAGAGGTTTTGGTCAAGGGTCCCGGTGCCGGCCGAGAATCTGCCGTACGCGCCATTCAAGCTATCGGTTTGGACATCTCTGTAATCCGCGACGTGACTCCGGTGCCGCACAACGGGTGTCGTCCACCAAAACAACGTCGCGTCTGATTGGAGAATTTACATGGCTCGTTATACAGGTCCTAAGTCGAGAATAAGCCGTCGTTACGGCGTTGCTTTATTTGGTCCGAGCAAAGCTCTTGAACGTAAAAACTATCCGCCCGGCATGCATGGGCCGAAAGGATCCCGCCGCAAGCGCTCCGACTATTCGGCCGCTTTGGCGGAGAAGCAGAAGCTCCGATTCCAATATGGTCTAATGGAGCGGCAATTTCGCCGCTACTTTGAGAGTGCACTCCGCAAACGCGGCGTTACCGGCGAAACTTTGCTGCAAATACTGGAGACACGACTTGATAATGTTGTCTACCGGCTCGGGTTCGCGAACTCTCGGAATGCAGCGCGACAAATGGTGTCGCATGGACACGTCGCGGTTAATAATCGAAAAGTTAACATTTCATCTTTCAATTTGCGTGCCGGCGATGTCGTGACCGTCAAAGATCGGCCGGCCTCACGCCGCTTAGCCACCCGGAATCTCGAATTAACGCAGATTCAGCCGATTCCAGATTGGTTGGTGGTCGACAAGGATCAGTTCCAGGGCAAGGTGGTGCGCATACCTACTCGCGAAGAGATCGCTCCGATCGTGAATGAACAGTTGGTGGTCGAGCTGTATTCTCGTTAGCCGGTAGGGATTGGTCTCTACCGCAGCCGCTGGCGTAACTCAAAATATAGATTCTCGATCTCTGCCTGGGTGTACGCCAGATACTCATCGACCGCCTTGTAAATCGCTAGCTCTCCGGAACGCACGCGGGGCAGGACCGTGAGTGTAAAAAGTGTGAGATGCGGACGAGCTGTCTCCAGTTCTCGCTGAATGATCTTGGCCATCGGGCCAATTCCCTCATGAAATTCCGGAGAAGACAGACTCTCCGCCACTGCTTCTACCGGATATGGAACACGGCGCAGTTCGGTCCACCACTCACCCTCGCTCCAATTCAGAATTCCGTATGCGGCCCGCCAATCTCCGTCAAAAGGGAACCCGACCGACCCGACGTTAAAGACCCAAGTCGGTCCGATTTGCCTCTGTAACGGTAGATGCGTGTGCCCGCAACAAAGCACCCTAGGCGTAGGTTTACCGAGCATATCAAACGCCTTTTCATCGCGCGTAGAGGGGAGAAAACCTTCGGCGTTAGAACGAGGCGAACCGTGAGCGATACAGACAAATGAACCGTCCGGTCCGCTAAGCTGGATTGCGATCGGCAAGGTTCGCAAGAATGGGATTGTTTCCGAAACTCTTTCCGCGGTCCAGCGTGCCGGTTGCCAGGCATAGAGATCGACCGCGTGCGCTTCTCCGCTCGGAGATTGGCTCTGCTCAATTACATAGTCTTCATGATTGCCGCGCAGGAGCGGCCAATCAAACTTACGCAACCGCTCGTAAACTTCCTTGGGAGCAGGACCTCGATTCTGGAAATCGCCGGCCACAATGACCTGATCCGGCTGCACGATTTCCAGGTCAGCAATGACCGCTTCCAGGGCGAGCAGATTGGCGTGTATGTCGGCCAAAACGGCTATCCGCATTGTAACTCGGACAACCTAATTGTTCGCCTCCAGATATCGCCTCTGGATAAGTTCCAACGCCTTCGTCAGACTCATCCGATCCAAAAAATGCTTTAGCATTGGATCTGTGTCGGCCGGCAGCCGTTCTTTCAACCGATCGATCTGCTCCGATAGCAGACGAAGTTTCTGCAATTGTGCTTCCGGATCTCTCGTTCGCAAGTCTTGATCGGAGATCACCTCGAGTCTTTCTTGTAAAGCCGACGCCAACTCTGAGTAATAATCTCCCATTTCGAAAATGTTGCGCAGCTGGATTCGCAATCAAGAGCTTTTGCTGAATTAGCTCGTTTGGTTCGCAGCTGATCCGGTCGCGGAATCACGCACCGAATTTGTCGACCATTCAGAGTACGCAGCAAGATTTCGAGAGTTCGAATAGAAGCCTGGGAGCATTCGTGTAGCAATAGAATTGCTCCGGGTTGCACTGCCTGGAGCAAACGCTCAGCCACAGTCGCCGCCTCCTTTTCGCGTGTGTCGTAGGCCCGAGCACTCCAGCCAACGAGAAACAGATTACGAGCCGAAAGGATGGGATGGAGGTACGGATTTTTCATACCGGTTGGTGCTCGAAAGAGGCATGGAATCGGGAAGTCCAGGCTGCCCAGAGTCTCCTCAAATCGGTCGATCTCGTGTCGGAGTCGTTGTGGTCTGAGTCTCCAAAAATCGAACTGCGGATGGGTGTGAGTGTGATTTCCAATCGAATGTCCGCGATCCAATATCATCTGAACGAGATCGGGAACGTCCATTGTTTTTTGGCCAATCAGAAAAAACGTCGCTCTGGCATCAAAGCGATTGAGCAGATCCAAAATCGCGGGTGTTGTACGCGGGTCAGGGCCGTCATCAATCGTTAACCAGACTTCATCGCCGTCTTGGTCGAAAACGGTCATAACCGGCCCGAAGCCCTGAAATGAGGGGATGAGCGTGGTTGCGACGAGTATCACGTGGGAGAAAAATAAAATCCAAAGCCCTTCCAGCGATCCAAACGCGAGCAGCATCAGTGTGACAACCGGAGCCACCACAATATACCAGAGAATCGGTGTAGGACGCGTCGACATCCTCTCTTCTAATGGCTTGCTGGAGTGCGCGAAAGAAAAAAGCGTCCCAATGAACGGTGAATGCGCAGTGTGGATTGGAATGCGGAATGCGATTGCGAATCGAAACAGGATCGCCAATCTCCAATCTGAAAGTGTGAGCGATCGGCTCCTACTTTTGGTTGACTCCATCAAGGGAATCGAAAACGATCTTAGTTGGCATTCGCTTCGCCAACCGTGACAAATTACCCGAACTTCGCTTCTCCGCGTCCCCAGGTAGCGCTGCTAATTGAAACTTCCAACGCTTATAGCCGAGGGTTGTTGCAAGGAATCCGAACCTATGTGCGGGAGGGTGCGAATTGGGAAATCCATTTCACAGAACAAGGACGGGGAGATGAACCGCCTCCTTGGTTTCACAACTGGCATGGACACGGTATTGTTGCGAGGATCGAGAACGGCCGAATTGAGGAGGCTGTCGCGGCGACGAAATTGCCGGTCGTCAACGTCAGCAGCAATGCCGTCAAACGAAACTTCCCGACCGTAGCTAGCGATAGCGACGCCGTCTGCGCGGTTGCGGCAGAACACTTGCTGGAACGGGGCTTCCGCTTATTTGGTTACTGCGGAGACATCCGATTTGATTGGTCGCTTCGTCACGAACAAAACTTTCGCAAGCATTTGCGTGAGGCCGGTTTCGACGTCAGAGTCTTCGATTCGGAGATTGGCGATGCCGAAGATTGGCCTCGCGAACAGAGCAAGCTGGTTAATTGGCTGCTCGGTCTTCCCAAGCCAATTGGGATTTTTGCTTGCTACGATATTCGTGGCCAACAACTCCTTGATGTCTGCCGGCAAGCCGGCATACGCGTGCCGGACGAAGTAGCAGTCATCGGCCATCATAACGACGAACTTCTCTGCGAACTTTGTGATCCTCCGCTCTCTAGTATTATCCCAAATGCCCGGCGCGCCGGTTATGAAGCTGCTGAGCTGCTCGACCGCATCATGCAGGGTCAGCAAATACGTAACCAAACTCGTTTAGTTGCGCCGATCGGCGTTTTCGCTCGGAAATCAACCGAAGCAATCGCAGTGCGAGACACCGAAATCGCTCAGGCCATGCGGTTCATTCGAGATCACGCTTGCGAGGGAATCGGGGTAGAGGATGTGCTGAGGGTGGTACCGATCTCTCGGACGGTATTGGAACGTCGTTTCCAGAAATTTCTCCGCCGATCACCCTACGAGGAAATCCTGCGACTTCGCCTCGAGCGAGTTAAACAGTTGTTGACCACCACCGATCTTTCAATCGCGCAGATTGCCGATCAGGTGGCATTCTCAGGGGTAGAGTATCTGAGCGCGATGTTTAAGCGAAAGCTGGGCATTTCTCCACGTGAGTTCCGGCGATCAGTGATCGCCAAATGACGCTGTTTGCCCTTTGACCGCTCTGTACGACATTTCGCGGAAGAGATCCGACGTCTATGTGAGCGGCTCCCTGGTGAGCGACGTACGCGTTTGCGCCGTGCGCGGACCGGGTATTTTTGTATTGTCTCTTTCCGCACTGAACGCATGAAAAAATCGCCACTGGCAATCATTCTCCTAATCGTTTTCATCGACCTGATCGGCTTCGGGATGATCATCCCCATTTTGCCGCTTTATGCCCAAAGCTTTGGAGCCCTGGAATGGCAGATCGGCCTGCTCCTGGCTTCTTACTCGTTCATGCAGTTCCTTGCCTCGCCCGTTTTGGGCGGAATCTCTGATCGGTTCGGTCGCAAACCGGTCCTGCTTTGTAGCCTGCTTGGTTCCGCCACAGGGTACATTCTGATGGCCAACGCACATTCTTTGTTCATGCTTTTTTTGGCCCGAATAGTTGCCGGAATCTCCGGCGCAAGCGTCGGCACCGCGTCTGCCTATATTGCCGATATCACGCCACCGGAAAATCGTTCTCGGCGGATCGGTTTGATTGGTGCCGCCTTCGGAGTTGGATTCGTGCTGGGTCCAGCTATCGGCGGATTGCTCAGCCTTATCTCACCAGTAGTGCCGTTTTGGTTCGCCGCAGTAGTAGCCCTGCTAAATGGACTGGCGGTGATCGCGCTGCTGCCTGAACCGAAGGAGCATGCCGACCGGCTGCAGAATTTGGAGAGTGCGGGAGAAGTCTGGTCGGGATCTTTCGGTCGATGGCTTGGTCTCTTGGTTTTGACTTACTTCGTGGCGATTGCCGGTTTCGCGATTGTCACGATGATTTATCCCCAAGTCAGTCACCGACGTTTCGGTCTTAGCCAATCACAGATCAGCTGGATTTTCGTGGTTCTGGGACTGGTAGGAGCGCTCATTCAAGGAGGGGCGATCGGTCGACTAGCTAAGCGTTTCGGTGACTACAAATTGGCCGTCGTCGGTTTGGCGGTAATGGCAGTGAGTATGGCCCTAATGCCGTTTGGGACGACTATTCCAGTATTTGTCTTGTTTACGATCGGCTTGGGCATCGGTAACAGCTTGGCCCAACCAACGATCAATGCGATGGCTTCCAAGGGTGCTCATGCCGGTCTTCAGGGGCGAGTTTTAGGCATCTTACAATCTGCTGGAAGTCTGGGCCGGGTTTGCGGACCGGCGATCGGCGGATTCCTTCTGGCCAGCGATCATGGCCGACCTCCAATCGAGTATGGTAATACGCCCTTTTTGATCGGTGGACTAATAATGGCGGTGGCTTTCGTCGTCAGTCTGTCGCTCCGAGGAGTGGAACGAGCGTCGACTGAGCCTGCGATTAATGTCGGTCGCGAATTGTAGCGGCGACGGTCCCATCGGATTTTCTTCGTATGGGTTGCAATCTAGCCAATCCACTTCGCTACTTCCCGTGCCCAGTAAGTGATGATGAGATCTGCGCCTGCTCTCCGGAAAGAAGTCATCAACTCCAGGACTGCATTTTTTTCATCAATCCAACCGTTCTGGGCTGCCGCCTTGAGCATGGCGTATTCACCGCTCACGTTGTAGACCGCAGTCGGCATCTTGAACCGGTCTTTCACCCGCCAGAGTATGTCCAGGTATGGCAGGCCAGGTTTCACGATCAACAAATCGGCACCTTCTTCGAGATCCAGGGCGATCTCGCGCAGCGCCTCGCTGGCGTTGGCCGGATCCATTTGATAGCTGCGGCGATCGCCAAAATGTGGGGCACTTTCGGCCGCCTCTCTGAATGGACCGTAGAAGGCAGAGCAGAATTTTGCCGCATAGCTCATTACCGGGACCGTTTGGAAGCCCCGAAGATCGAGTTCGCGGCGGATTACCGACACCCGACCATCCATCATATCGCTGGGGGCAACGATATCGGCTCCCGCTTCCGCCAGGCTGACTGCTGTGCGGGCGATTAGTTCCACCGAGGGATCGTTTACGATTTCGTAACGGTCCTTTGATCGTTGCACAACTCCGCAGTGGCCGTGCTCCATGTATTCGCAAAGGCATACATCAGCAATAACGATTAGATCTGAAACCTCCTGCTTTAAACGGCGAATCGCCCGCTGAACAATCCCCTCCTGAGCATACGCACCAGAAGCCGCATCATCTTTGACCGCTGGTATTCCAAATACCAGAATAGCCCGAACTCCGTCGGAATACGCCGTTTTGGCCTCTTCCACCAAGTGTTCGACGTCATATTGGAAAACGTTGGGCATGCTCACAATCGGGGTTTGGCCAGTCACTTTTTCCGAGACAAACATCGGGTAGATGCATTGCCATGGCTCAATGGTGACCTCGCGAACGAGCTGTCTGAGAGTCTCGCTGGAGCGAAGGCGTCGTGGGCGACGAAGCAGATCAAGCATAGCTTAGTCTATTTGCCAGACGCCTCGCTGCAAATGTGTATAAGTTCCCTGTCCCGGATAATGAACCGACTCTTGCTGGTAAATCTGAATAATACTTCGACGAAGATCGCCTTATCCGATCAGGAACGGTTACTCAAAAAGAGCGTGATTCCGACCAACCGATTGACCGCCGATGCCGTCAATCGCGTCTTGGGGAGGTGGGTGTTTGATTACGCCATTGTTGGCTCGGTGGTCCCCAGCAAAACCGGAATATTCCGGAAGAAATTACGAGGGCGCCTGGTAGAGGTCAGCGCTGCGCTCGACCTGGGAATCGGCGTCGATTTTCCCGAACCGCAAAGTATCGGAGCGGATCGTCTAGCGAACGCGGTCGGAGTCACCTCGCGGTTTGGTGCGCCGGCTGTCGTGGTAGATTTTGGGACCGCCGTCACGTTCGACATTATTTCCCACTTGCGACAATATATCGGAGGCGTCATCGCACCTGGGCTCGGCGCGATGACCGAATACCTTTACCAACGGACGGCGTTGCTCCCTCGAATTGATCTCTCAGAACCTGCCAATATCATCGGGAAATCAACCAAGGAAGCGATGTTAGCCGGAGCAGTTTTTGGATATCGCGGGCTGGTACGTCAAATCGTTACTGAGATCGTAGGAAAATTGGAAGGAAAAGCTCACATCGTTGCGACAGGTAGCTACGCTTCTTTGATCGCGGCGAAACTTCCGGAGTTGCAAATTGTTGATCCCGACCTCACCCTGGAAGGGCTTCGAATCATCGCATTACGAAATACCCCCTTATGAGTTCCGTCACGGCTATCGGATTTGATTTTGGCGCGACGACCATCAAGACCGGAGTGGTTCAAGGTGGCTCGATTCTGGAAAGAGGTAAGATCATCGAGACCCGGCAAGATGGCAATACCGACGGTTTAATCCAGGAAATGATCGATGAGATTCAAGCCCTGAAAAGGAACCATCCAGAGACGAAAGCAGTGGGCTTCGGCGTACCGGGCATCATCAATCCAATTACCGGCGTCGTCATTAATCTGACTAACGTCAAAGGTTGGAAAGAGATCCCTTTGCGTTCAATTGTTCACGAAAAAACCGGATTAACGGCAAATCTCGAAAACGATGCCAAGGCTATGGCGTACGCGGAGTGGAGGCATGGCGCCGGTGCGCAGGTTCCTAATGTTGTTTGCGTCACTCTGGGTACCGCGGTGGGAGGCGCGCTGATCCTGAATGGAAAACTGTATCGAGGTGCGACATTCGTGGCCGGCGAGATCGGTCAGATGTCAATCGATTACCAAGGAGTAGATTATGTTTACGGTAACAAAGGTGCTTTGGAAGCGTATGTCGGCCATTACAAGATCGCTGACCGCGCCAGGGAAATCCATTCTGCCGGCGGAAAAGAGATTAGCGACGAACAATCTGATCCGAAAAACTTGTCCGCTGCCGCCGATCGCGGCGATAATTTGGCCGAAGCGGTTTGGCAGGATATCGGACTTAAGATCGGGGTCGGATTAACCAACGTGATTTGGCTCGTGAATCCTGATCGGATTGTCATTGGGGGAGGTGTTGCTCAAGCGGGAGAACGCCTTTTTAAATATATCCGCGAAACGATCAAGGGTCGTTGCGAAAAGACTTTTTGGGAAAAATTGGAGGTCGTTCCTGCTACTTTAGGCAACGATGCCGGAATCATTGGCGCAGCGTCCCTGGCTCTCGAGTCTGAGTTTCTGCCAAAGAGCTAGCAGCCACGTTGCTCGGTTTGCCGCCACCCGCTTTGGCACGGCCGAACCTGTGCGTTGAGTAACCACAGTACAACTCGGGCGGCGTAGGTTTTGCTTAGTCGGCCTTTCGCTCTACCGATCCCGGTGGTGAGTCAGTTTCATGCCGCGTCGCTATTAAGCGAATGCCTGTCGACCCAGTTGCCAAACCTCTATAAATCAGGCAAGTTAAATTATGTCCCTGGCCGACCGAGCCGCCAAAGCAGCAAAGATTGCTCAGGAGCCTGAGCTTTATAAGGTGTGTGAAGGTTGCGATTCCATCGTCACACGCCGCGTCTCCACTTGTCCGAACTGCCACGGCTATCGATTCGAGGAAGACCCTGCAGAAGTGATACGACAGGCAAAGATCCTCGGTGCGCGAGAGAAGACCAGTGTTCTGACGGAAGATCTTCAATAGCTTTCAGCCTGGAATGCGGATACCGCCGTAGCTCGAAAGCGCTCCGCACCTGCAAGGTGAGTCGGCTGTCCGCTCACGGCTCTAACGGCCGTTCCGCCAGAAGATAGTTTTGCACGTAATCGGCCACCCCTTCTTCGAGGCTGAATTTCGGACCCTTATATCCCGTAGCGAGAAGCTTCTCAATGTTTGCCTCGGTGAAATACTGATACTTGCCGCGCAATGTTTCTGGCATTTCGATGAACTCGACGCGGGGCGGCGTTTTCAGAGCCGAAAAAACAGCAGAGGCTAACTCGTTCCACGTCCGTGCTTGCCCGGAGCCCAAGTTAAACAATCCTCGAGCCGAAGGGTTGACCGCCAGAGATAGGGTCATTTCCACGGCGTCCTTTACATAAAGAAAGTCTCTGCGTTGCTCGCCGTGCGCGTATTCGGGCCGGTAGCTCTTAAAGAGCTGGATTTTGCCGGTTTGTCGCACCTGCTCGAAAGCCTTGCGCACAAGGCTGCGCATCTCTTTCTTGTGACCTTCATTCGGGCCAAACACATTGAAGTATTTCAAACCGACCAACGAATCGAGGATTCCACTTTGTTTGGCGTACACATCAAACCGGTGTTTGGAAAATGCGTAACCGTTCAATGGACGAAGGCGATGGAGTTTTTCCTCGTCGTCGTCCATCCCGGCGGAGCCATCACCGTAGGTAGCCGCCGAAGAGGCGTAGACGAAGCGCAAACGCCGTTTCACTGCCCATTCGGCAAGATCTCGGGTAAATCGATAATTGTTCCCCATCAAATAGCCGAGATCCTGTTCTGTAGTGGAGGAGCACGCACCTAGGTGGAAGACGAGGCGGACTTCGTTAAGCAAAGGGCTTTCGCCCACAACTAAATCCCGAAGATCCGAGGCCGCGAGATAGTCATCAAACCGCAGCGGGACTAGATTCCGCCACTTTTCGTCGATACCGAGTTCATCGCACACCAAAATGTTATCGAGCGACCGGCGGTTGAGGGCCCAGACGAGGGCGCTACCAATGAATCCTGCGCCGCCCGTTACAAGGATTTTACCTTTTCCTAAATCAATCACAGTTTAAACTTTTGCACTCAACCCGTTTTGGTTCACGAAGCAAGAACCCATATCCGAATGCCCAGGATTATTCTTTCCTTCATCGTCTTACTTCTATTGAGCGCGGCGGGAGTGGCGATTTATCTTTGGCTACACCGAGATCGTCCAATGGCGGCGCCAGACTTGACACTGCTCAATGAAAGCGTACAGCGATCGGTTGAGAGCGAATTAAGCACACCTCGGCTGAGTCTGAACCTTGTCGAACTGACCGTTAGACCGCAAGATCTCAATTCTGAAATCGAGCGGATTAAGAATTTAGCCACCAAGCTGGGGGGTAATGCCACCCTCAATCATCTTCCCACGGAATCCGGTCAAGATTTGCTCGTCGAAATTCCTCAGTCTAGCGCCCAGCAATTTATCGAAGCAGTGCAAGATCGGACGAAGATTGTGCCGGAAGCTCGGCCAAACTCCGGCGACAAAAATCAGATTATCGAAGTGAAATTGCACACCGCCACCAAATAAATATATGTTGCTGGTCGTTTTTGCACTTTCGGCGGAGGCCCGCGTTTTCCAAAAGCGTCTAGGGCGGAGGAGGAAGCAAGAGACGTTCTTCGACGGAACCCTGTGCGGTACCAGAGTCGGAATCTGTTTCGTTGGCATTCGAGCGAGGGCCATTGCTGATTTTGAAAAGGCGGTTGAGCGACTTGAGCCTACCCTGGTCATAAACTCAGGATTCGCCGGAGCAACTCGAGCTCTCTTGGAACCCGGAGACTTTCTGATTGCTTCTAACTACACAACCGCTCACATCGAATTGCCGGTTGGTAGCTTCGTCGATGCGATCGGTCCCTTTTGCTCGGTCGAGCAGATTAGCGGATCGGCAGATAAGCAGAGACTGGGAGAGTTCAGCGTGGCGGTTGATATGGAATCGAAAGCGATCGCTTCGGTGTGCGAGCGTTATCAGGTTCCGCTTATTACGGCCCGTATGATTTCTGATGGCCGAGACGAGAGTATTCCTACCATCTTCGTTGGGGGAAAACTCAGGAGTGCAAGAGAAGCCATCGAAGCAGGCCAATTCGCCTTGCGAATGCTTCGCTTGACCCGACTTTTGGCTGACCGGTTGACTGAGCTGATTCGCGGCGCGGCAGCGAGCCAGCGTAAGCCGCTAGCCGGTCCGCCTTAGTGATCGCCCTCTCTGCGGATGGCAGTCGGCTCCCAGCGGCGCCGTTTTTGGAGTGGTAAGATCCACTCTCCTTCGGTATTCTTCGACGGTCGTACGAACGTTATTCGTCCGATTTCCTCCTCCTCCTCCAAGCGCCCCGGTTCAAGGTGAAGCTCGGTTCAGGATCTCGTCCGATTGCAGCTAGCTCTGACGACTTAGTGGATGCAAAAACGCACCCATCGACTCGTCGCCGGCTCAGAAGTGACATTTCCAACTCGTATTCGCTAGACGTTAGGAATTATGAAACTAACTGAAAATATTGAAGCGTCCGCCTGGAAAGCTATTTCAGTGCTCAAGACCAGGAGCCTATTTGCACCAGGGCAACAGATTCGACTCGCAGGTGCCGTCGCGATCGTTGCGATGTTGGCTTCCGCCGAAAGTTTATCAGCTCAACCGATCACCGGCACTGCAGCAACTAAGCCGCTGGATCCAAAGGAGTTGGATGGTTACTTCGCAGACCAGTTAAGCCATAAGCCCTTCGTTGGAATCTCTGTGGCTGTTGTACAGGGAGGAAAGATGGTGTTCTGCAAAGGCTACGGCTACGCCTGCAAAGAAACGAAGCGACCGGCCGATAACAACACTAGATTCGCAGTTGCCTCAGTGACAAAGGAGTTTACCGCCGCCTGTATCCTTCTTCTATCAGAAGAAGGCAAGCTTTCGGTCTATGACCCGGTTGCCAAGTATTTTCCGGACCTTGCTCGCGCTCAAGACGTTCGTCTCCTCGATCTGATGAATATGGTATCCGGATACCGTGATTGTTATCCTCTAGATTTCCTGCTGAGAGAGCAGACCCAATCAACGACACCCGACGCGGTCATTGACGAGTACGCCAAGCAAGCGCTTGATTTCGAACCCGGCTCGCGGTTTTCCTACAGCAACACCAACTATCTCATCTTAGGTCGAGTGGTGGAGAAGGTTTCTGGCAAATCGTACCAAGAGTTTCTGCTGGAACAGATACTCGAACCTCTCGGGTTGATCCATTCCGGATTTGAGACCGATCCAGCCGGCTCCGAAGCCGCGCAGGGCTACGGGTCTTTTATCGTCTCAGACCCCCAACCAGTGCCTAGAGAAGCCGCCGGTTGGATGTTTTCTGCCGGTGCTCTTTATGCAACGCCAAGCGATGTGCTGACGTGGGATCTCGCCCTAATGAGTGGAAAAATTTTGACGCCCGAATCGTATCGTCTGATGACAACCGTTCGCTTACGCACGAATGGGGTAGGCACAGGTTATGGATGTGGACTAGCTATTAAAGAAGTGAATGGGCAGATCGTCCTTTCGCACAGTGGGGGCGCCAACGGGTTTAGATCATTCAATGAATTCGTTCCGTCTACGCAATCCGCTTTTTGCATCACCATGAACAGCGATAATGTTTCGAAGGACGAATTAGTCAAACATATCGAACCCCTTCTGCTTCCTGCGGTGACAAAGGGGCCTGTGCCAACAATCGCTGGGCCGGAGCCGCTTACCATCGCGACGCAGTTGTTTGCTGCCTTCCAGCAAGGGAAAATTGATCGATCGCTGCTTGGTTCAGACTTTGACGCTTTCTTAACACCGGAAAGGCTCGAGCTAGCATCGGCCTCCTTTAGAGAATTGGGAGAACCAAAGTCGGTTAAATTACTCTCGACCGTCGAGCGAAGCGGTATGGCGTATAGCGAGTTGGAGTTCGAATTTGAGAAGGCGGGTTTCCTAGGAGATCTTTATAGAACGCCCGACGGGAAGGTTCAGGAGTTTCTTCTCTTTGCTAAGTGATTCAACCAGCCAAAGCTGCGCGATTGCCGGCTGAAGCAGGCCCATTAAGGTGACCAACGCCATTTTCCGGAAAGTCTAACGCGAGACATGTCTTCATGGACTCACGACTCCGACTTTTTCTTGCCGAACCGCGATTCGGTCCCGTTCAGCAGGCGAGTGATATTTGCGCGGTGTCTCCATACGGCCAAGCCGGCAGCGAGTACCGAGAAACAGAGCACGAGCCAATAATCGTTAATCCGGGCATACGGACCGAACAGTGCGACCGCGATCGGTAGGGCGACCGCCGCCGAAATCGAAGCAAGTGAAACGTAGCGGCCGAGCAGGAACACAAGCAGCCAGACGATTCCCGCCAGCAGAACAATGACCACCGGGAACAAGGCAATTACAACCCCGGCGGTTGTTGCGACGCCTTTGCCGCCCTTGAAGCCCAACCAGACCGGGTAGTTGTGGCCTAGAATGCAACAGAGCGCCGC
>Ga0209647_1000170_pt1 | contig 59391 bp, 57 predicted proteins | sample GraSoi_2013_60cm_FD_185827 | JGI IMG/M metagenome (GOLD analysis project Ga0209647, IMG submission 185827) | Grasslands soil microbial communities from the Angelo Coastal Reserve, California, USA - Sample 9_17_2013_60cm (SPAdes) (version 2) | ecosystem: Environmental > Terrestrial > Soil >...
TAACTCCGAACCCAGTCCGGGGACTGGCTTTCGTCGGCATAGTCGGAGATGCCGCTAACGATCCAGGGATGTCCATCCGCGGATTGACGGGAAGGAGCATAGACGTTGTCGAGCGTCGCGAAACGCTGAATCAGCGCGTGCTGGTTCGGCGTGTAAGGCGCGAATACCGCGAGGGACGGATTGCCGTTGCTGGTAGAGACATCGCCGAACAACTGATCGTAGGTGCGGTTTTCTTTAACAATTAAAAACACATGTTTGATCAGCGAAGGTTCACCGACGTGTTCCGGGATAGCGACCGGGGTGGCGTTCGGGTTAACGTATTTCGGACCGACCTGGACGTTCTCCGTCAGGTCCCAGTGATTATTTTGTCCAACCTGGGCGGTATCATCGGCTAATTGCGTGTCGCTCGGTATCGGGATGAGATTTACCGTTCCGGTATCCGGATGCGAATTGTAGCCGGTATCGGCATATTCGTTCGTAACCGTGATACTGTCCGTACCGATCCCTTTGTTGTTTGAAACAACGAGTTGGTTACGCGCTTGGTCGAACGCGATGGTGCTAGGGGTCGACGCCGTAGGGATAAAGCCTTCCACAGCATTGTTTTTCGGGTCCGTCACGTCCACGACAGCGATGGCGTTCACAGTAAACAGGGTCACATACAGTGTGTTGCCGTTAACGGCGACCCCGGTGGGCTCGGCACCGAACGTGTTGGGCAGCGGGATACCCACCTTGATCGTGTTTACCACCTGGTTGCTGGTTGTATCGACAACCGAAACGGTATCACTGTAGGCATTCGCGACATAGAGCAGCCCATTGGCCAACGCCAGACCGGTTGGATGCAAGCCGACCTTGATGCTGCTTTCCACGGCGAGCGTCTCGAGATTGATCACCGAGACAGTGCCCGTGCTGGCGGTATCGGTTTTCGGATCTGAAACGATCGGTGTACCAGCGGAAAGATCGGTGAAATCGGACGACTTAGCGACTCGTCCGCCTTCGTTGCTGACATAAGCACGATTGCCGGACAACACAATGCTGTTCGGAACGTTACCGACCCGGATTTCTCTGACCAGCTTGGGTTGCGCCTTGGTCAGGTCGATCACGGCCAGTGTGTTGTTCTGATTCAACAGAACGTAGGCAGTGGTGCCGTCCGCCGAGATGGCAACACCCCCAGGATAAGCATTGCCAAATTTCGGCGACGGTAGCGCGACTTGCGTCGCGCCGGTCACCAGACCGGTTGTCGGATCAACCGTAGCGACAGCGAGGTGGCTGCTATCCTGACTGAACAACAACCTTTTGCCATCGGCCGAATAGGTAATGCCGGTAAACGAGCCGCTGCTATCGCCGGTAGGCGAAAAGCTTTGCACCACCTGACCGCTGACGAGATCGAAGATCTGGACAGAGGAGGAGGCGCCCATCTGCAACACAGCGCCTGTGTGGTTAGCGGGATTCGGGTTCAGCGCGATCGCCTTACCGCGTGTCGGTGTTCCCAATTTCACCAACGTCCCAGCAGGCGTGATGGTCTGATTCGTCGACATCACAACCGAGCCGTCCGCTTGCGGACCCACAGAGTAGGTGGGAAACGGAAGCGAAGGAGTAGCCAACGCCGGTGCAGCGGCTGCGAGAGCAGCTGCGCCGACGACGCCCTGGAGTAGGGCAGTAACGATTCCTTTCGTTAAAGAACGATACATAGAGGCCGCTTAATTGGCATTAGCGTAGGAACGCTACAAGCGGAGCCCTGTAACGAATTCGTAACCGTTGTTGCGGCGGCATTCGCTCGATAACAAAGCTGTCGATGGTTAGTGATCACTGGTAAACGCTTAACCGCCAAGGTGTTGCGAGTTGAGCCCCAGTTCGCCCAGCTGCCGTCACGATGCGCGTCGACGCAAAACAGTAGCAGTGATTCCTGTCAGGGTTGTCATTTTCAGACGGATTCACCGAATGGATGTGAATAAAAACCGGAAAATCTCACGCAAAGTCGCAAAGGCGTTGCAAGTATTTGTCCCGACGAAGGGACTGAATGAACGTAGCCAGGCAATTTATTGCCTGGAACAATTCCAATAAAGAATCCGTCCCGTAGGGCACGGTCTGATCTTAGCCCTTGTCCAATTCGTCTCCCTTAGCATGGCACGCCTATCGGAACCACAATCAAAGCGTCACCTACGGGAAGGTCGCCTTACTGGACACATTCCAGGCAATGAATTGCCTGGCTACGATCATTCAGTCCTTCGGGACAAAGACCCTTAACACCTGCCCATATTTTCGACTCCACATCATCGCACCGATTCGAGGACGAGGACGACGTGGCTTTACGCGCGATCCAAATAGTCGAGGGCGAAATACTGTATCCCGAGGAAACCGGCCATATTCACCACGACGATCAAAATCGCTACCATGCTACCCCAACGGGCGGGAGGGTGTCCGGTCGCGGAAAGTCTGGCGTGATCCCCGCTGCGAGTAAGCGATCATAAAGATGAGGATGCACCATGCGCTTTCTGCTCATCACGGCAGGCGTTTCATTCGCTTGGTATAACTTGGCCAGAGCCTTCGCATAGATGCTCTTGTCCGCATGCAACCAGCGCCCAAAAACGTCGGCTCTGATTTCCATCCGCCGTCTTCGGCGGTTAAGAAATATGAAGCCGGCCATGATTACCGGACACAAGGCCAAGAATGGCAACCCTCGTTCCGGGTTCACAACCACCTCGAAAAGCACCTTTATCAGAGGAAGGTAAAGTAGCGGAGTTAAAAGACGGATCAGACGAGTAACTTTGTCCTCGTAGAGGTGAGCTAACTCATGTGCCAGCACCGCTTTCATTTCGTCCGGGCTGAACAGGGTACGCGCTTTCTCGGTGACTAAAATGGCCCGGGCAAAGGGAAGAGCCAACGCGTTAGCGCTGCCTGAGAAAAACAACCAGACACTGGGTTCTGGCCATTGCCAATGATGGGCCAGCTCGCGGGCCATCTCGGAGACCTGCAGGTCAGCGGGTCGAAGCAAGCCCAACCAACGTCCTATCCGGAGAAGACCATGAAACTGAAGCCAGAAGTAAGCAAGGAGGCCGGCGCATACAACGACTACACACCGCCAGTTCCACTCGTCCGGGAGACAGGCTGCCGTGATCGCGAAAAGAATAATCAGCCCGTAAAGAAAGGCGAGGGCCGCAATTTTTCGCAGACGTTCCCAGTACGACTCCGGCTGGAGCTGATAGCGTCGCCCCAATAACCAGATGGTCCAGTTCGTTGAACCAAAGCTGGTCAGAAAGATCAGAGAACAAAACATCAACCTAGGAATCGGCAGCAGCGAATCCGGGTAGAAATTGGCTCCGGTCGCATAAAGAATCGGCAGGACACTCAAGGAAAAGATCCTGACTGCCTTGAAAGGATAGAGCCGGTGGGCGTTTTCGGCCCAATGCGCATCCGAATTCTGTATCCGCGTACGAGGCAAACAGAATGCGGTGATCCCCATGGTGAGGAGGGGTAGAAACACCGCCGCCGCGAGCGAGATCAGAACTGCGACCCATCCGCTGCCCGGAGCGAAACTCTCCATATTCCGTCAGGTGCCGTCCGATTCGATTTTCAGGGTTTATCCTATCGCTCGCGCCACTGAAATCGGTTAGCTCGCGCACAAAGCTGACGGTAGCTTCCGGTATCAGCGGCGACGCTGTTTGGGCAAATGGCTGCCGTTTGATCTGTTAATATACAGAGTCGCGTCAAAACGCTTTATGGTTTTCCTGGATGCGACGCGAACATGTTTGGAAGAGACTAGTGCGGGTATTTGAAATTATGAAGGCACGATTCAACGAAACTCTGTTTGTCATCATCCTCGCCACTCTTGGCTGGAGCGCATGTTGGGCCGATCCGGTGGCCCAGCAGATGCAGAATCCGTCACGTTCGTCAGATAGTGGCCCGCCTCAAAAGCCGTATTACCTGACAGGAAACGAAGACGTTTGGCGAAATTTTCCTCCCAAGCCGGCTCTCGGTTCGCCGGTCGACGAAGCGGACCTCCTGATAACACTTTCGCTCCAGGCATCCCGTACCGAAGAGCAAAAGAACGAGGCCCTACGGGATAAGAGTTACGACGTCAAGCTGATGACCGGCGTGATCAATCCCGACTTCGAAAATGTCTACAAGGACGTGTTCGATGTGCTCAAGAATGCTGATATCGATTCCTATTATATCAACACGATGATCAAAGATGAGAACGGCCGGCTTCGCCCTTTCGTTCAACATCCGACCTTAGTCATCCCTTTGTTCACCACTGCCGATTTCAGTTATCCTAGTGGCCACGCTTCTGGGATGGAGCTCCAAGCGCGGATCCTGGCAGAATTATTTCCCGACAAGACTGATGCGCTCCTGCAACGTGCCCGGCAAATCGCCGACAGCCGCGTTGTGGCCGGAGTTCATTACGCCAGCGACACTGAAGCCGGTCTGGCCTTAGGCGACCTGCTGTTCACTGAACTAAAGTCGAAGAGTGCGTTCGAGAAGGATCTTGCCAAGGCAGCGGAGAAAGATAAGACACCTGGGAGATAGGGCGACTTGCTCTGAGCAAAGACTTTGCACTTCCGACCTACTTATTCGTCAAGGTGAACTTGATGAGGTCTGCATAGCGCCATCGCAGGCAGGCGGCGCGTTTGCAGAGTTCTGCAACGTCCCTCCGATTTGATCGGTGGTCATCCGTTGAGCCCTTGAACAAGGTTTCGGCCCATTTGGAGTAGGCCTACCTTTTTGTGCTCTTTGTGCCTTTTCGCGGCTATTCGGTTTCGCGTTCGGAGTCTTAAACTTGCAACCACCCAAAACCGCGCTTAATTCAGCAGCGGCGATGTCATCCCCAAATGTGCTTCCGACGCGCCACAACTCATGGACAGAGTAACCCCCTCCTTAGGATATGTTTCCTCCCATCGTCAGGAAGACGTTCGACCTCAACATTAGAGGTTCTTTGTGTGCACTCACATTTGCTGCTGGCTTGGTCATCGCGAGCACGCTGACAGCTACAGCCGGTTCTAATCCGGGTTCGTTGACATTTGGTCCGTCCGATGCGTTCCATGTTGTGGTCGCAGGTAACAGTTCTGCGATGATCCGGCAATAGCAACCGTGGATCCCGCCTGGCCGTATCCACTAGGTTCTTGCGGCCTGGACCGCCAAGGCTTCGGCTGGAACACAGCCTTGGCCGCGTTCCTCTCCACGCTGCAACATTGACGCGGAGGGAATAGCCACCAAAACGTCCAGATTTTCACAGAAGATCACAAGCAGACGTCGCCAAGGCTATGTCGGCCAAGAGGTCACGAAGACTGATTAAAAACAGGAGCCAGGCTTCGACGACTCGACTGAGCTCGCCGAATGTCCTGAACTCAGCCGAATGGTAACATAGGAGACGGAGGTCTGAGGGTAACGATTTTGGCACGGTTAGAACGGACTTTCCCTTCCTTGCCTTCGTTAGCTTCTGTCTAAGATGCCCTCTTTGTGTCCTTTGTGATCTTCTGTGAAAATCTGACTTTTTTTGAGCCTTTTGTGCCTTTTTGCGGCTATTCCTTCTTCCTCCGCTCGTTCCCAGGTTCGGATTCGTTAGGCCCGTTTCCCAAAATTCCTAGTTCCTGCAACGATTAATCCGACGGAGCAGGCAAAGGTGGCGATACAGATCAGTAACCAGAAGGATCGCCAAGGACCGGGTACTTCTACGACTGTGGTGAAGACCGCAGCTACAAATGAAATTACTCCGGCAAGGGTACCAAAAGCGTATTCTGCTAAAACCAGCTTCTCGGCTGCAGTTTCGCGTTTCGTTAGATGTAACTCGCTCGCGTGCTGATTCGTGAAAGGTCGAATCTCAGTTTTCATACCTAACCATGGCGCGAGCCGGAGCCAGACCAGCATCGTTTGTCATGATTTGATATCAGAGTTGCTGATATCTTAAGCACCGGTCAAAGCAGCCAATACAGCCAACATGATCGACGACGAAATTTGTGCTCTCTGGGTATCTTTTTTGCGTTCTTTGCGCTTTTTCGCGGCTAGTCCTGATTTGTCTTTCCTTTGCGACTTTGCGGCTTTGCGTGAGATTTTGTTGGTTTTATCGGCCGACGCAGCGCAGAGCGACTTTTTTTACCCTTTGTAAATCAGCGCGGCTTTCGCCGGCTCGAACGCGAAGAGCGATTCCGTGCATCAAGCTAATCAGAAATTTGGCGGTGCCTTTCACGTCAAAGTCAGCAGGGAGTTGTCCGGCGCGCACCGCTTTCTTTAAGCGTTGAGCCACCGCGTGGTCAGCTTGCCCGACGAGCGCCTTGATTTCCTTAGCCAGATTCGGTGGCAGAAGGGCGCTATCAGCGAATGCACTTGCTAACAGACAGCCACGCGGATTGCCGTTGCCGCAACCGGCAGCGATACCCAAATCGATGAATGCACTCACAGCTTCGCGAATATCGTCATATCGATCTAAAGCTTGGATCGGTTCACTGAATTTGCCGGAATATCTCTGGATGACTTTCCGGAAGAGCATCTCTTTGTCCCCGAAGGCTGCATAGAGGCTGGGCTTCTTTACGCCGACGGCTTGAGCGATTTCATCGAGGGAGGTGTTTTGGAACCCTTTTTCCCAGAAGAGGTCCATCGAGCGATCAAGCGCTTGCTCCAGATCAAAACAACGCGGACGACCACGGGCTGGCGATGTCTTTATTTCTGTACTCATTAGTAAACAATTAGTTGACGGCGCGATTCTTCTGTATTTTATACTGCCTGGTAAACAAATGGAACTTACAATGAATATTCTGAAAGACAAAGTCGCATTAGTGACCGGCGCCACGTCCGGAATCGGTCGCGAGACCGCATTATTATTCGCTAACGAAGGCGCCAAAGTGGTGGTGGCCGGCCGGCGAAAAGAAGAAGGAGAAGAAGTTGCCGCCTTGATTCGTAAGGCTGGCGGAACGGCCAAGTTTATTCGGGTCGACGTTTCTAAAGCGGACCAGGTGGAACAACTCATCAACGAAACCGTTTCTACGTTCGGAACGCTCAATGTCGCATTCAACAACGCGGGGATAGAGGGCAAGTTGGCGCCGCTGGCTGAACAGACGGAAGAAAACTTTGATGAAGTGATTGGCATCAACCTCAAGGGAGCTTTTCTGAGCTTGAAATATGAAGCTGCGGTGATGCCTACTGGTAGTTCGATCATTTTTAATTCCAGTATTGTCGCCGAGGTCGGATTCGCCGGAGCGGCGCTTTATTCCTCTACTAAAGGTGGTGTGAATGCGCTGGCTCGTAGCGCCGCCCTGGAATTGGCTAAAGCCGGGATCCGAATCAATATCCTGAGTCCTGGCATTACTCTGACGGATATGTCAAGACGGGCGCTGGGCGATGACCAATCAATTCACAACTTAGCTGCTACGCTTCTGCCGCTGGCCCGGGCTGGCCAACCGATTGATATGGCTCATGCCGCGTTGTTCCTGGCTTCGGATCAATCTTCGTACATTACAGGCCAGGTGCTGAGAGTCGACGGCGGCTACACGGCTCAGTAACTCGAAGACAAAAAAGGGCGCCCGCTACAGAAGATTCTTAGACAGAAGGCTTCGACCTGAGCTCAGCCGAACGGTAACGAAGGCAACGAAGGTCTGAGGGGCAACGTCTCTAAGCCCTCAGCACGCTTTCCTTCGTTACCTTCGTTTGCTTCTGTCTAAAAATCTTCTGTCTTGTTTAAGCCTCCGTCTTTGTGGCCTCTGTGTCCTTCTGTAGAATTTTGCCTTACCTTTGCGCCACGCCCGCAACGCTTCGCGTAGCGATGCGGGCGGGTCTTTGCGTGAGATTTATTCTTCGGGGGCGTTACCGAGGTTTTCCGACCCTCGGCAAAAATTCTTAAACTGCCGGACGGAAACTTTGTCTTTTTGAATCGGTAAATAAACAAAATGACATTAAATGATTACCCTCTGATCGCTGCGATGCTGATCGCGGCGGGGTTGACGGCTATGGAAGCCGCAGATGCGTCTGATACCTCGGGATCGCCAACCGAGGCTGCAGACGCCAAGATTGTCGGCGTCACCGTGTATGCGGATCGCGCTCGAGTGACTCGCTCGGCGACGGTTCAGGTTCCGGCGGGAGCGTCAGCGGTTGAAATTGGAGGACTGACAACGAATCTCGACGAACGCACGGTCGAGGTACGCGGTCATGCCAGCGGACAAGTCACGATTCGCGGCGTTGACCTGCGGCAAGAGTTCCTGGCTGAGGACGCCAATCGGCGAGCGGCTGAGCTCCAACGACAGTTGGACGGGCTACTGGAACAGAAGAGTGCGCTGGAAAGCCAAATCGCCCTCTTGAACGCCCGGAAAAGTTTTTTTGAAAATTTAAGCGCCGGGATCAGTCGCTCCGATAAAGGACCGCCGCAGGTCGATGATCTCAAAACGATTTACGATTTTTATTCGGACGAACTCACCACCGTTTCTAATTCTCTCCTGGATACTCACGCCAAGTTACACGCTCAACAGCTGGAGATCGACCGCCTCAAACAAGAAATGAGCGGCTTAACCCAGCAGAAATCGAGTCGAAAGGTTGTGATTAGTGTACAAGCGGAAAAACCGGACATGCTGGAGCTGACCTTATTTTATACGGTGCATAACGCCTCTTGGGAGCCGATCTACGATGCCCGTCTCAACACGACAGACGGATCGGTGCTGTTGAGTTATAACGCGTATGTGAGTCAGAAGACCGGAGAAGAGTGGGACGGAGTCAAGCTGAGCGTTTCTACCGCCAGACCGGCAGAGAATGGACAATTGCCCGAACTAAAGCCGGTCTACTTAAGTCTCAACAGTCCGATGCCGACCGAGGCATTCGCTGAGAAAGATCAGTTGCGGGCGGCTACCAAACAGGCGGCGCCTATGCCGGTGCCAGAGCAAGCCGCTAACCCTGGACCGGCAAAACTCGAAACCAATGGATTGGCGATAACTTATGTCGTGGCGCAGCCGCTCAGCGTCCCAAGCGACGGTCAACCGCATTTGACGAATCTCACCCAAATCAAATTGAATGGTGAGTTGAGTTACGTTTGCGCTCCGAAACTGGAACTAGCCGCCTTTGTTAAAGCGCATTTGACCAACTCCTCGGACGACACCTTACTGCCCGGCAATGTTAATCTATTCCGCGACGGTGATCTGATCGGGAGTTTGCACCTGCCGCAGATTGTGTCAGGGCAGGAATTCGATCTGTTTGGTGGACGAGATGATGCGATCAGAGTCGATCGTAAAGAGCTGGTTAATCGGACCGCTGAGACTGGATTCTTCAACAGTCGAAGACAGCGAGCCCGCAAGTTCCAGATCACGATCCAAAATTATCGGAAGTCTCCTGTGAAGCTGGTGCTTTACGATCAATTACCGGTTTCGCAAGACAACCAGGTCACGGTTAGTCAGGGACAGATTTCTCCGAAGCCGACTGAATTCGAAAAAGAGACCGGTAAGCTGACCTGGAAAATGGATCTTAATCCGAACGAAAAGAAAGTGGTGGAACTTGAGTACACAATCGAGTGGCCGGCGGATAAGATGGTCTCCGGCGCGGAATGAATAACCGCGAGAAAATAGCCGCGAAAGAGCGCAAAGAACACAAAACAAGAGAAAACAAACTAAGCGCTCCATGAGTGAATTCTGCTAAGACCAGCCTATCAGCTTTCGTGTCGCGATTCATTTCAAGCAAATGAATCGACCGGATCTGTGGAGCAATAGATTGTCCCTCGGTTCTCATAACCAAACATGACACGGCTCTTGGCGGGACCATCAGCGCATCTTGTGATATGACATCACGAGACATGATAGCGGGCTTTTGGGGTTCACGGCGCGCTCAACACGCTGGACGTCGAAGACCTCTATTTAGTGCTACCCGTATTTGGGACCCACACCTGGGTTCCATCCGGGCTGATCGCCAGATACTCCGGAGTCGTACCGACCGTCAGAGTTGCAACTATGTTTCCCGATCCTGTGCCCACGACCGTAACCGTCCGCGCAGTGAGGTTCGAAAGGTAACCCGTCGCTCCATCCTTAGAAAGAGCTGCACCCGTCGGCGACGTACCCACGGGAACGGATGCTATGACCGAATTGGTTATTGCGTTGATCGCGTAGACGTCGCCGCTGGTCACGCATCCCACAAACACCTCTGAGCTGTCCGGGCTCACCGCGATCGCATTCGGCCCTTGTCCTACCGAAATCGTAGCAACGACTTTGTTCCTGGGTAACGTGGTGACGTCCGGATTAGCCACTTCTTGAGCGGTGGCATGGATAACTGGAGAGACGGTACTCACTACCGCCGCCATCTTCACTAAAAACTGCATGCGTTGCAGCCGATTTAGCCCGGGGGGCTTATAAGGATTCATATTCTATCTGACGCAACTAACCTATCGAGTTGCGGGTTTTTCCGGTTATTCGATCCTGGGTTCCAGGACGACGCTCAAGAGAGGTATCGCTGATGCACTCAGCAAAGTCGTGAGCACCGCCAATTCCGATTCGTTCGGTCCTACTTCCGGCGAGTCACGGACGACAAGCGAGCCTCGGTGTTAGCTGAAAACAGTGCGCAAAGCAAGAAACGCTTTTATAGATAAGCTTGGGGGGCAAGAATTCCTAAGCTCCGCGAAAAGGTGATTTCGCGGAGCTCAGATGGATCGAGCGCTAACGAATCGGAAGCGCAGCGGACGAGCGGGCCGTCGTCGCTTCGCTATGGCGCGCCCTCAGCTCTGGATGTGCATTACGCCAGACCTGCCGCGACGTAGGCCTGGGGCGTAGTCGGGAGCTTATCCCTACCGGGTCAGTCCTCGTAGGTAAGCCGGTACGGTGACCGTTTCACTTGGCTAGGTAACAGGACGGTCTTCTCGCCTGGATAGGGCCTGTTGAATCCCTTAGTGGCATACCAGATAGCATGATTCAGGAGGTTCGGATCCTGGGAATCAGCTTTCGGGTGGTGAGCGAACATCTTCGCTGACTCTTTTTGCCAGGCGAGTTGAATTTTGCTGGTGTTAGCGGTGATCTGGCCGGTAAGCCGGTTCAACGGGATGTTGTTCGGTAAAGCAGTGTACGGCGTATAATCCGGTGTGTTAGTGAACACTCCACGCATGGGCGGAGTATCCAGGTCATGTTGATTCATCGGTGGTAAACCGAGAATCTGTTCAATAGTGTGAACCATGCTGACCTGATTGTAATAGGTGTGATCTACGGTTTTCCGTTTCACGAACGGACCGATGACATAACCCTCGGTGCGATGACCGTCCACGTGATCGACTCCGTCCTGGGCATCGTCTTCGGTCACGAAGATGACACTATCTTTCCAGTAAGGACTATGGCTGATCGCTTCGATCACCCGACCGAGGGCGAGGTCATTGTCAGCCAGCTGAGCTGCCGGGGTGGGGAAGCCCGTAGAAAGTCCACTGGTGTGATCGTCACACAGCCACATGTAAACCAATGACGGTAAGTTGTTGTTGGTGACATATTGGTTGAATTCCATCAGGAAGATGTCGACCCGGTATTGGTCCGGGATCTCGGTATCAAACGGAGGATAACCGATGCAGAGGTTGTTTTGGATGGTCGGGACATCTGATACGCCCGGGAACGTTCCGATGGGGCAATGGAGTTGGCCGGTTTTTTTCCCTTCCATGATTAGCGAATCGTTGTACCACGAGGTCCAATCACCGTAGAGATTGTTAGGTCCGTTTCCTTCGTAAGCGTAGTGGAGAGAGAAGAAAAAATCTCACGCAAAGCAGACTCCGCCCCATCTCCCCCTTTAGCTACGTCGGCCAAGGACGCAAAGGAGAGAGGGACAAAGAGGAATAGCCGCGAAAAGGCGCAAAAAGCACAAAAAATTCTAAACAAAAGACAAAAAATTAAACAGTGGTCACGAAGACGGTTCTTGCGACAGAAGGCTTCGACGACTCGACTGAGCTCGCCGAATGTCCTGAGCTCAGCCGAACGATCACGAAAGCAAGGAATGTGAGCCTCAAAGAGCGACCGAGTCCGATGCCTCTCCGCTGACCTTTCACCTTTCACTTCTCTTTTTTGTGCGTTTTGCGCCTTTTCGCGGCTATTCCTCTTTCTTCTGTGCGGCTGCTCTCGCGTTTGAACAGATCAGGCGGGGTCGGTGTCGGATTCTGATATGTTTATTCGTACCCGACTTAAATTCTTGAACCGCCGTGGGTTGCTTCTCTCGTTGGCTACCTGCTCGCTTGCACTTGGGACAACGCTATCTGCGGCGCCTGGAGACCAGGCGAAAATAAGCAAGCAAGAAGCGGAAAAGATCGCTCTGGCGCGGGTTCCAGACGGTACGATTAAAAGCGCTGAACTTGAGACCGAGCACGGCAAATTGATCTGGTCGTTCGATATCGCGCGTCCGAAGACATCCAATATTACTGAGATCCAAGTCGATGCGAAGAAAGGCCTGATCGTGTCTGAGCAGAGCGAGACTCCGTCTCAGCAGGCTACAGAATCTCAGGAAGATAAGAAGCAGGGTGGGTAATAGCCGCGAAAGAACGCAAAAAGAAAATAAAATTCACCACAGAGACACAGAGGGCACAGAGATCGGACGCTAGGGAGAAGCTTCTCGTGTGTAGGATTCGGAGCCTCTGGGGTGATTGGCCTTTCTTGTGTTTGTTAAGACGTGACCCTTATTAAGCGCTTCCCTATGAGTCGTTGCTACGTCTTTCGTGCGCTGGAACTGCTTCCGCTTTCGAAGGTCAGATGCTGGGGAGCGAGAGCTCGCAGGAAGTTCGGCGCATCGAAGATCGCGCCCGGAGCAAGCACACCGCGCTCCCGAACCAACCCATCAAGGATGCGCTGAGCGGCTTCGACAACCAGCGGCGCAGTAAAAGCATAAATGTCACGGCCACGGGCGACGGTACGGCGTACTTCTGTCCCCTGACGGACGATCACCTCCATCAGGAAAGTCTGGGCAGAACGTCCCGCGTCATCCGCCGGCGTCGGCGGAGGCGTCGAGGTATCCCGAATATCCCGAAGCGGGGTCAGGTTTAGATAGCTATGAAGATTGGATACGCGCAGATGGCGACCGATCAACACCGTTTCGGTAAACGGTAGTTCAATGACTTCCTGGACGCCAAAGGGTTTGGGAAAGTTCCATGATGCGGTCGCCGCTGGATTGGCCAGCGGCTCAAGTCTCCCGTCAGCGATGATCAGTCGCCGGGCCCTATTTCGTTCCCCGGTGAGCCGTGTCCCCTGGGTCGGCCACCAGCTGTCCAGTGCAATCCCAATGCGGATTTCGTCAGCCCAGGACCAGTCTTCCATGGCAGCCGTAGCCAGGAGGTCACCAAACCCACCATAAAATCCCATGGCAGGGACAATGATGACTCCAGCCTCATGGGCCGGCGCCGCAAACCGCTCGAAGGTCGCAAGCGCGCTCGGCTGCTCAGCTGTTACATCCAGATAGTGAACCCCCGATCGCAATGCCGCCGCCACCAGCGGCTCCGCCGTGTCGAGGAACGGGCCGGCGCAATTTATTACTGCTGACACGCCAGTGAGAGCCCGATCTAGCGACACTGGATCTTCCACGGTAGCAATTCTGGTCTCGACACCAGCGTTAGAAAAACCCGAGGCAGCTAAGCTCGCCTCATTGCGGCCGATCGCGATCGGCGTGAACCCGCGACGCAGCAGTTCCGTAACGACGAACCGCCCCGTGTGCCCCGAACTCCCAAAAACTCCAACCGTACGTTTAGACTCGAAAGATGCAGTAGAGAGAGTGATCATTATGTGGACGCTACAGACCGGTCTGTAGCGATAGTACGAACCGTTCTGTAGCAAGTCAAGGACATCCGTGCTAAAGAATCTCTCCGGAAACTCTTTTATGCGACGTAGCGTGAAGACTGACTTGCTCGATGATGCACTCCATAGCCAGGCTCAGGTCAGGGACCGCATCCTCGAAACAGCATCCGCGCTCTTCTATCGCCAAGGCGTCCGCGCCGTGGGCGTAGACCTTGTAGTCGAACAAGCGGGCGTCGCGAAGACCAGTCTATATCGCCATTTTAAGACCAAAGACGCTCTCATCGCGGCGTTTCTGGAACGGGAAGACGAGGATTTCTGGAGATGCTGGGACAGCGTAGCGCAGCGCCAGCAAACTGATGCCAAAGCCGAGCTCGAAGCCCAACTGACATGGATTGGCGAACGCGTCAGCCGGCCAAATTATCGCGGGTGCCCGCAGCTCAACGTGGCCGCTGAATTTCCTGACCCTGCTCACCCGGCCCGCGCTGTCGCCACTGCGCACAAGAACGAGCTGCGACGTCGCCTTATGAAGATCGCTGAACGGCTGCACGCGCGCCTTCCGGACGAGCTAGCCTCGCAATTGTCGCTGCTGATCAATGGCGCCTTCGTTAGTTCGCAGATCTTCTCGGCAGGTGAGGCGACCCCAGTTCTCCTGGCGGCGTCGCGCGTCTTGACCGCGGCCGCCTGCAAACGATAGGTCTAGCCGAAAGGGGGTCAGTCAACAAATGTGAGGCAGGTGAATACTCTAGAGGCGACGCAAAAGCCTCCTAACAAACGCCTCCAAACAGCAGAGTAATACCAGGAGCAATATCAAGAACGGCGCCAGGACACATCCAGCGCATCCGCAACCGGGACGGGGCGGCACGGAATACTCGATACGAATTCGCGGAGGTCTTCGGAAACGCAATGCCATTCGCTAACCAAAGTATCCGATTGGAAGCACTAAGTCCAATCGACGATGAACGCCCCGCTCAGGTATCAATAGGTTACTGAGTATCGTACTTACGATCAGTTACGCTTCGGCGGTAGTCGGGTCGATCACTCTCAAGACGCGTCCATTTGCGGCCCCGTACGTATATCGACGTATTGTGGTCGATTCCTAGATGCGCAATGTTGCCAGCCTAACTCATCCACAGAATAGCCAATGAAGTTTGGAGGCGCTCTTCTCTACTAGCCACTATGGTTTGGCCCGATAAGTAGTTAGTGAGCAGAACCTTTTAGTCACTCGTACTAACATCTGACTGTAGAGGTGGACGCAGGATCCCGTCCCGTCGTTCTTGGGCGATCACAACCAAGTTTTGGCATCTGCCATATTAGTTAGTCCTGACTACCAAGTAGTCAGTCGATCAACAAAATTAATTATAAGTGACCATATCATCAGCAGTGGAGGTTTTATATGCCTATAGATATCGATGCGATTCAGCGTTCAATTCTTGAACAGCGAGCCAAATGGGTAGCACGTCCGCACCCATCTTTTATTGAGCTAACAGAAGACCAGCTTCGCCGAAAGCTGGGCGTTATTGTCGACGAAAAGAGACTTGCAGCCCTCCGCCAAGCGCCGGCACCCGAGATTGTGAAGGTGATCGCTCATTTCGAGACGTCACGAACTGTTCCTTTCGACCGAGCACAGATATCGCGAGAGGCAGTGAGTCGGGTAGCAGATCGGCTTCGGCTTGCTGACCAAGCAGTCACCCAGTTGACACAAGAAGGCGAACTTACTTCTTCAACGGCCCAGCTGCTTCTCCAAGTCGACTGGCGCAATCGAAAAGGCAGGAACAATGTTACCTCGGTGAAAGATCAAGGTGGCTGCGGTTCCTGCGTCTCGTTTGGCGTCACCGCTACGCTCGAGTCCATGGTTCTCATCGAACACAATTTGTCGTTAGATCTTTCCGAAGCCGAGCTCTTGTTCTGCGGGGGAGGCAGTTGCGGGGGTTGGTGGCCGGATTCGGCTGTCACTTATGTCAAAAACGACGGAGTAGCTTTTGAAAGTTGTTTTCCTTACTACGACCACAATATGCCGTGTTCAACCTGCGTCGATCGTAACGGCGAAGCAACCCAAGCGGTTAATAGCGCCGTCTATTTTACGATGGCAGATAGAAGGAGTTATATCTGCTCGATTGGGCCTATGGCCGCTGTTTTTGAAGTTTACGAGGATTTTTACTCTTATGCCGGGGGCATTTATTCTCATCTGTCGGGTTCGTTAGCCGGGCTTCACTGTGTAGAAGTCATCGGCTTTGATGACGTGAACAAGTTCTGGATCTGCAAAAATAGCTGGGGCACCGGGTGGGGAGAGAGTGGCTTCTTTTGCATCGCTTATGGCCAGTGCAATATTGATGCGGCATACCCATTTTGGGGCGTTTACGGAACTCGCTGGTTTGGCACGTAGCTTCATTGACTCTGATCTGGGCATTCATAACGTGGTTTCATTGGTCGATGTCGCCAGTAGGGCAGGGCAGGGTACTGGCGCGGGGGGATCTTTTGGCGCAAACCAGCGATGTAACAGAGTTAAAAGGCGGAAATACCGTGAGCAAAACAATCTCTGCCAACACGAATAGCGAGTTTGAGATCGTTTTGGAGGGAGTGCCGACCGCTGGCTACGTTTGGGAACTGGTACATCCGTTAGACAACGTAGGAGTAGTACAGGAGCTAGGCCACGAATGGAAGCGCTCCACGTCGCTGGTTGGCGGTCCCTCGGCAGCACACTTCCGATTCCTCGCTTTAGCTGAAGGGGAAGTTAACCTTCATTTTCGTTATCGCCGTCCTTGGGAAAAAGGTTTTAAAGAGGAGCGCATCTTCCACGTCCGAGTCACAAAAAGCTAGGCGAAAGCGGACTCGAGCGTTTTACAGATCGCATCCGCGATCGCTTTGTCCCGCGTGGAATGGCTGATAAAGACCTTTGGCTCCATCCTACGAAAAATCCAGTGGCCTTAGCCCCCCAAATCCAGCCGCGATTTGGTAGCTATTGGCGAATGAAAGCAGGTTCGCATCCTCGGAGAGATTTCCAGAACTGTAGCGAACTCAATTTTTCAAAGCTAGGTCAAAAGCAGGGGTACACTTCCCTTCGAACCCTGAAGGGTGAAGCTTTCCATTCGGCCAAGACCCGAGTAACCGCTCGTGCTACGAGGCTTCCCGCCGAAGTGTGTAACGATGGATGATTAAGAGAGCTAGCGTAATAACGATGATGAGTACAGCGTCAATCCCTAACTCGATCATCGCCTGGTTAAACCGGTCCCAATCTACACTGGCGCCGATTTTGCCGGCTTGGTGTTCCACATGTTGGGCCTCATTTAATGATAGATTCGCGCCGATCGCCAGTATCCGTCGCGCTGCCGAGATGCCGCCGATAACCAGGAAGGGCACCAAATCTTCAACGTCGACGTCTAGTTGTCTTTTGCGCAAAAACCGGGCGACGGTCCGCAACACCTCCATGATGATCAAAACCAGCAGGAGATCGTTTACCAAGGAAAATATTCCCTGTAACGGGTCACCGCGTTGAAAATAGCTCACAGCGCTAAATCCGGCGTAGCCACAGGTCACTGCCGCGGTGATGAGAAGCAACCCAGCGACGATTATGTAAACAAACTCCTCTCCTCGATCAACAAAGCGTCCACCCGGAGGTAGCGAAGCGCGGGTGGGATTGGTCGGGCCAGGCGAACTATCTTTACCTTGCATCCTGATAGGGTTGCTCAATCCGGCACCGTTCGTCGAGCCGAATGCGGGCCTTCAAAAGGGTACCGTCGGTTTGACCCCACGAAAAAGATCATTGCTGCGGAACGAAAAGCGGGAGAGCGAGCAGCAAAGCCGCACGCAGAGAAGCGGTTTCGAATTCCGTTTCCGATTGAACCAAATGCTGTAGCTTGCGTTGAGCCATTGGATGGCCCGGCTTGGCGGATGCCTCGAATATACTGCGGCGGGCCGTCAGTCCGCCTCAGTCTAGGTTAATTGCCTTTGCTGCCACGTGCCCGATGGCGTCCGTTTGTAGCAGGTGGGTTAGTTCGCTGAAACCGTAGATTACACCGGCAGTCGCGATGGCTAACAACAGCACAAGAACGGCCAGTCCGATAATGCCATGCTCTTCCGACGCGGCCCGGGTGCATACTTTCCACAAACGCACTTCGGGCTCAGCGGGCGAGGTCCGGTTGATCGCTTTAGCTTCTGGGATCGCAGAAGCGGTCTTTCTCTTCTTATCCGGCTGATACAAAAGTTGAGCCGGGACGAATTGTTTGACTAGGGTAGACATGTTTTCTCTCTGGTTCTAATTGGTGGCTTGGCAGTACGACCGGATTGACCGGCCCTCACCCACTACAGAGGATTTAGAGAGCCGAAGTTTCACGATTAATGCCGCGAACCATTTTATTATCTTTTTCGGAGCCCTTGAGCGGTCGAATCCTGCAGCATGGCTGGCGACATGGGACGTCCGGACCATGTAAGTCGGCATTCCCAAATAGCAGGTTACCGTGTAAGTTCAGGGGAAGGTGCGATAGATGAAACCAAACGAGAGCCTGCCGAATGATGCTGCCGGCCGCTTTCGCACCACGCACTGGAGCGTCGTGTTGCTGTCCGCTCAGACTCAAGTGCCCGGTTCGCAAGCTGCGCTTGCCGATCTTTGCCGGCTCTATTGGTATCCCCTCTATGCTTTTGTTCGACGGCGAGGGTACAATGCCGAAGATGCTCAAGACTTGACTCAAGGCTTCTTCTGCAGCCTGCTTGAGCGTAAATCACTGCGCCAGGTCGCACCGCACAGAGGGAAATTTCGATCGTTTCTGTTGGCGTCCTTAAAGAACTATCTTTCCGACGAATTTGATCGCATGCGCAGCATCAAACGAGGCGGTCAGATCGAGTTCGTCACACTCGATTTCGAGGAAGGCGAAGAACGGTATCGGGCGGATACGACCGATTCGCTAACTGCGGAAAAGATTTTTGATGCACGTTGGGCGATGACCCTGCTGTCCGAGGCCGGCAAACGGCTCCGTGAAGAGTATGTGTTACAGGGCAAGGCCGGAGTAGTCGACATTCTCCAGCCGTTTCTCGATCCGACCAACTGTCAGCGATTACCTTCGTATGAAGAGGCGGCAGCTAAGCTCGAGGTAAGCTTGGGCGGCGTAAAGACGCTGATTCATCGGTTACGGAAGCGGTACCAAGAGATTCTGCGTGAGGAAGTCGCTCGAACTGTGACCGATCTGCAAAACGTTGATGAGGAGATTCACGCTCTCTGCGAGGCGCTCATCGCTTCCGAAGGCCGGCTAGGGCCGTGAAAAAGGGGACGCCGTTGGGCGGGAATCAAAGCCGTTATTGGCACAGCATCGATAAACCACAGGACCCTGTGACGTAAAAACGACGGAGATTTCTCGCCTCACCGAGATTTGCTGATAGGCGGAACTGTCGACCAAACCGGAAAGAACGATTTGGATGGATCGAAAGAAGCTGTACCAGTAGCGATGGCGGCGAATTCGTTCAACCGAGGACGCCGGACTCCCGCTAGAGGGAATCGGAACGGCGCCGCGGCGAAGGGTTCGCCTGGATGACGGAGCTGGGTATTGGATAGAAGCAGTTTTCATTTTTTTACTCGGTAGGGACGAGCTCCTGCCCGTCCGAATTTCTTGGCCTTCAAACCGACTACAAAGGATTTTCGGTGCCCGTGTTTCAGAGAATCGAGGAATTAGGTAGCGACCAGCTCCCGACTTCGCCAAGCGACTCGACTGAGCTCGCCGAAGTCCTTCGTCGCGGCAGTCCGTTAGCTCTGCCGGGTCCGAGATCAATGGCGCGGGGTAGTTCCGGGGCAAAAGGGGAGCGGAACAAAGGTGGCCCGGCCCCTCCCGCCCAGGGCACAGACGCCAGGACCAGGGATGTCCTGTGGGTTTCTACAAAATGCCGGCTTCCCAACAGCCCTAATTTTGGTAAGTTCCAACCCCGGGTAGACGGAGGCACCTTGAGATCAAATGATAGTTCTGTTACCGGGAATCCTGAATTTTGGACCACATGCTGGAGCGCCGTCTTGCTTTCCGCTCAAAGTGAGGTTCCGGGCTCAGATCTTGCCCGCGACGAGCTATGCCGGCTTTATTGGTATCCGCTGTACGCCTTTATTCGAAGGCGCGGATACACTGCCGATAACGCCAAGGACCTGACCCAGGGCTTTTTCCTCTTTCTTTTCGATCACAAAACCTTGCATCGAGCTAACCCGGCTAGGGGGAAATTTCGGTCCTTTTTGCTGGCTTCTTTAAAGAACTATCTTTCAAGCAAGTACCATCGGGATAAAGCGATCAAAAGAGGGGGAAACATTCATTTCGTTTCGCTCGATTTCGATGGAGGCGAGGATCGATATAGTAAAGAACCGGCTGATGCGCTGACTCCCGAGAAAATTTTTGATGCGCGTTGGGCAATGACGCTCCTGAGCCAGACCATTGAAAGTCTGAAGACAGAGTACGGCGCTCAAGGAAAGGCCACGCTTTTTGAGACGCTCAAGCCTTTTCTTGGCCTGATGGGAAATAAAGAACCTCCCGGTTATGAGTCCGTTGCGGAAAAGCTCAAGCTTAGTCCCGGCGGTGTTAAGACTCTGATTCATCGGTGCCGGAAGCGTTACGCCGAGATACTCAGGGCGGCAGTCGCGCAAACCGTCCAGGATCCCGCGGACATCGATAGTGAGATTCACGCGCTTTGTGAAGCGTTGATTGCCGCTGAAGGCCGGTTGGGCCCATGAACTCTGACAACAAACGCGTTTGCCCGGTTTGCGGTATGTCATTCCCCGCTAGTAAAGAGTTCTGTCCGGTTTGCGCGTTTCGGGCAGCACTTAAGACTGACACGAATGCTACCGAATTGCTGGTTAGCTCGGTTTCAGACTTACGCTTTGGACATTATGAAATCCTGACGCACGACGACCAAACTCCGTTCGAGTTAGGTCGCGGAGCGATGGGTATCACTTACAAGGCTTTTGATGTCGATGGCACATCGAAAACGATCCGCGATCGAAAGGTTCAAAGCAGGAGCGAAGCGTGAGCAGATGTTGTCCCAAGTGTCAGACTCCTTTGGCTGGAGATAACAAGACGGAGTTTTGCCCTGTTTGCATGTTGCGAATTGCTCTTAGCGCCACCTTGGAACTGGGTGAAGAGGAATTGAGGGGCACAGCCAGACCGGACCCGTCGGGAGACCGGTTTGAGCACTACGAACTGGTACTCCGCGACGATGGCACTCCCCTGGAGTTGGGACGCGGTGCCATGGGGGTGACTTTTAAGGCGATCGATGTCAATTTGAGGCGCCCGGTAGCGCTTAAGGTAGTTAAAGCGAGATACCTCGGCGATGCGGCCATGCGGCAACGCTTCGTCGACGAAGCCCGGGCTGCTGCCAGCTTGCGCCACCCAAATGTGGCGTCCGTTTTTCATCTGGGAAAAACCGAGGAGGACTACTTCTATGCGATGGAGTTTGTTGAAGGGGAACCTTTGGAGCGGGTTCTTCGGTACCGTGGACCTTTAGCGGTCGGACTGGCGCTCGACATTTTGGACCAAGTGGCTGCGGCTCTGAGTGCGGCTTACCGCCAAAACCTTGTTCATCGTGACATCAAGCCGGGCAATCTGATGGTGACCTTCGGGGAAGGGGGACGGGTCACAACTAAGGTCATCGATTTCGGACTAGCTAGGCCGATTCGGTCTTCGGCTGTTGACCCGAGGCTCTCTGAAGCCGGGGCGTTTATCGGTACTCCTCACTTCGCCAGTCCAGAGCAGTGCGCCGGCAAGAAAGCGGATATTCGCTCCGATCTGTACTCCTTAGGCGTTACTTTTTGGGTAATGTTGACCGGCAAAGTCCCTTTTGAAGGCTCAACAACTCTTGAGGTTCTCGAAAAGCAGCAGCACGAGGCGCCACCACTAGAAAGATTAGAGCATGTCCCGAGACCGATCGTCTCTTTGGTCGAATCTCTGCTGCAAAAAGATCCTGCCCTGCGTCCGCAGACTCCGTTCCAGCTGCAATCAATGATTCGGGAAGCGGGAGAGGTAGTCGAAGCAGGTAAATCACGTTTGGGCTCTTCCTTCGGTAGGGTCAGTCGAAAGGCCGTTGCCTCGAGAAGAGGCGGCCTCCTACTAACGATTCTGCTCCTGTTTGGAGTCGCGCTCGCGGCCTTTTATTTTGTGAACCGGAAAATCGAGACGCGCATCAACACGAAATCGGTCGCCGTAATGCCATTTGATAATGTCGGCGATGACAAAGAGAAGGAATATTTTGGCGATGGTCTAACTACCGAGGTCATATTCCAACTTACGAAAATATCTGATATGCGAGTTATCTCTCGCGATTCCGTGCTGCGTTATAAAGCGGTTCTGAATGAAGCTCGGAGAACACTGGTTCAGATAGGCGAGGACCTCCAGGTTGCGACGATTCTCGAAAGCAGTGTTCAACGCGTCGGGAACCGCGTTAAAATTGTATCTATCCTTTATGACACACGCACGGGGTTGCGCCTATGGTCTGAGTCGTATGACCGCGAGATCAAGGATCTTTTTGCTATCCAAGCGGATGTGGCGGAAAATATCGCCGCTGCTCTACAGGTACGGCTATCTGCTGATGAACGCGCAAGGCTAGGAGAAAAGCCCACCGAAAACCTGACCGCTTACGACCTTTATTTACGGGGACTAGGTCTTTGGCAGTTACGACATAAGGATGATAATGAGCAAGCCATCAACCTCTTCGAGGAAGCCTTGCATCAAGATTCTAAGTTTGCGCTGGCGTATGTCGCTCTCGCAAATGCATTCGTCGAGCGTCCAATGCGTTTCGGCGGCGAAGCCTTCTGGCTAGACTCGGCAATTGATCTTTGCCAACAAGCTATCGCGATTGATCCGACACAGGCCCGAGCTTACATCGTTCTATCTCGCGCCTTCACCTCCAAAAATCGGCCTGACCAGGCACAAGCCGCGATACGGAAGGCACTTCAGCTCGCTCCAAATGACGCAGAAGTTAACTTCCGTGCCGGGAGCCAACTACCTTATACCGACCCTGACGCCTATTCGCTCCTGCGCAAGAGTTACGCCTTAAACCCTAACGATCCACGGGGACCATACCTTCTTGCCTATATCTGCGCATTCATCGGTGAGCAAAACCTCATGAAAAAATGGATGCAGCGCTCAATCGATCGCGAAACTGACGCTGAAAGACGTCGAATGATGGAATCGGAGCGCTTGATCTTGCGCGGAGATTTCAAGGGGGCGTTAGCCGGTTTGCGACAATTGCCGAATGACCTTGTCACGTATGGATTCTCGGTCCTCGACCTCATCATCGGATGTTCGGAACGCATAGGAGATTCGTCCGGAGCATTGCAACTGGCCAGTACCCAAGGGGACAAAGATCCGGACGCTCCAGGGCCAATTTTCCATCGGGCTTACGCCTTGCGGGCGTTGGGGCGGGAGTCAGAGGCACTGCAAGAAATGAGCCGGCTCATGAGTTTGGAAAAAGATGCATTTGCTAACAATGAAAAGGATATCGATGCAGGCGGCTATCTCGCCTTTGGCAGCCGCTTTCTTGGCCATGAGGAAGACGCCTACCGATATCTTCGGCCTGCCTTTCCTGAGTTAATGGAGGACCTACCGCTACAGTGGGCGACCCCCGCTCTAGACATGTTCGCTAACGACCCCGAATTCCAGGCGATGATGTCCGAATTTGCAAAGCAGGCTGAGAAAACGCGGGCTCGTATTCATGATCTTGAGGAAACCTAGGCGTGCAGTCGGTAGAGGTGCCGCGTAAAAATTGGTAAGGATACCGTGGAGCCCTTTGAATGTACGTTGTAACCGGTGATCCTCTGGACCTTCTTTGCAAGAGCGTTCACCTAGCCCTTGAATCGGCCGGATACGAAGCATGCTTGGTCGCCAATCCCATGCTGCCCCCTTTCCGGTTTGTTTGGCGACTAGACACACTCAGCTCGGTTAGTCGCCTCATTCTCGAAGATGAAACGGTGCTCTCGGACAGCCAAATTTCGGCTGTACTCGTGCGCCGGGCTTGCAGCCTCTCTGAAGGAACCGGAGATCCCGATGACCTGGCTTATATACAAGAAGAGGCTGATGCGGCTTTCCTCGCATGGTTATGGAGTCTCGATTGCGTCGTCGTTAACCGCTATCCTCCCGGGGTTTGGTATCGTCAAGATCAGCCTCTTCTACTTTGGCGGCACTTACTCGAACGATGCGGATTGCGGGCGCTCGATTCGATTATTAGTAACGCCTCAGTGGATCTAGCTTGTGGCCGTACAGATCTTGGTGCCCAAGTTACCTATGTACCCCTCACGAGGGAGGGCGGTGAATTCTTGAACCTTGGCGATTGCTCGGAGAACGAACCTGTACTTGGCAACCGGGTGCCAGCCCACTTCATGCAGCCGGGCACGGACCAGGAGCGCTTGTGCGTGATTGGCTCACGTGTGGTCTGGGACGGACGTCCGTACGCTAATCGTTATGCTATAGAATCAGCACTTGCTTGCTTCTGTGAGCTGGCAGGTTTGACTTTCCTTGAGGTGGTGCTCAAACGCGTCCAGGACGAAACCCGCGTCGCGGCGGTTAATCCGCACCCTCGTTTAGAGGACTTCACATCTGCTGCCCAAAGCGAGATAGTAGTCGCTTTGGTTTCGCTGTTGACGGGAAGTCAACTTCCCAACTTCAGAGAAGCTGCGTGCGCCGGTAACGAGGAACCTCTATGATCCTGGTGTGCGGTGGGTCTGCAAACCCGGTCGTCAATTCGCTTTGCAGGCAATTGAATGACCACGGTTATTCCTATCGCCTACTTGATCTAGCGATTTACCCGAATGATTTTCGCGTGCATTCGACCTGGAACGGTACGAATCCGGATGGCTACATCGCCAATGCCAGCTGGAAGCTCAATTTAGAAGATCTAAGCGCTGTGTTCTTGCGCTACCCGGCAATGGAAGAGCGTATACGGCCGGAACACCTGGAGCCAAGAATAGCATCCGTCCGGGCGGAGTGCGACGCCGCGCTCGGCGTGCTGCTTGATTCTCTACCATGTCCGGTGGTTAATCGGCCGAGGGCCAGCTTTTCTACCCGCAGCAAGCCATTTCAAGCACTACATATCCGCCGCTGCGGTCTGTTTACACCCCGCACGCTCGTTACCACCGACCCGGACGAAGCGCGCCAGTTCTATGAAGAATGCGGAAAACAGGTAATCTTCAAGTCTATCAGCCGAGTGCCTTCCATTGTTCGAATGATGGACGTTGAGGATCTGGAACGTTTACCTCTCTTGCGACATGGTCCGACCCAGTTCCAGGAATTCGTCCCGGGCACTAACATAAGGGTCCATACTGTGGGCGATGAATGGATCGCCACCCGGATCCATTCGAAGGCCGTTGATTATCGGTATTCTGGACCCGATCGCCACTCTGTCGAGATGGAGCCAACGACCTTACCTTCCGATGTTGCAGCAGCATGCCTCCGCGTTGCGCGACAGCTTAGGTTGGTTTTTTCGGGTATCGATCTCAAAGAAACTCCTCGAGGCGACTACTATTGTTTCGAAGTGAATTCCTCACCCGCGTTCGACTATTACGAACAGAGGAGCGGACAGTTGATTGGAGCGCTCCTAGCTAGATTCTTGCATAAAGGTCTGCGCTGACGAGAATTGCCAAGAAATAGCATGGTATTTCTTCGTGCCTTTGCTATTCTTCCTTTCCCCCAAGCGAAAGGATATAAATGGCCACGAATAAAAAGAGGGGACCGGCTAAACCTTTTATAGATAAGCGTCACCGGCCGCTCTCTGCTAAAAAGCTGTCCCACCGCGACATTACACTGCGACAGACGCCACTTGGGACAGCACTCGTTTCTTTTATTGTGACGGAAGATTCTGCAGGCGCGGAAAAGGTCTATGAAATCGATATCGATGTACCACCACCTAATCCGCCAACCATGCCGCTGTCCGATTTCGACAAACCGCACGGTGACTTCCCCGTACTCTATATCGCCCAGAACTTGCTACCACAAATGACGTTCGGAGTAAAAGAGACGTCAACCACGAACCGAACATCATATACAGTTACCGCTACTGTGACTGCCTCGGTACCCGACCCGGACCTTAAAACCCCGATTGGTGACTTGACCTTACTAAAGGTAGGAAATCTCCTGGGGCAATTCGAGTTCGCGGTCGCCGGAAAAACATATACGATTAGCGGGGACAAGGCTCAGAATGCGGGAAGTCAAGCCCCACCGTACCTGTCTAAAGGACCAACCCTGGGTTTGGCCCACGGTAATTTGCCTCCGGCAGCAGTGTTGAAGCTGCTCGAATTGCTGGAATTCACGGTGGCGCTGGTGTCCGGACCGGGACGTGCGAGGCCACGAGGGCGAAGGCGATTCGCGACAAGTATTGCCTACTCGCTCAGACCCAAGATTCACTGCGAGTAAACGCAGATCGTCTCCTTTAGGTGTGCTCAGAAGCCATTCGTCGACGTTACGCCCCGAAACGCAGCCATTGCTTTGGCGCCGGAAAACAGGCTGCGCTGGCGGCGGCTTCCGCAGTTGGTGACTGATTGAGTCGGGCCAGGCTTCTTGCTAAATCGCTTTTTCGGCGTCTAGAACTAACGACCTCTCGGGGCGTTTACTCAACTCGTGAACGCAGGCGCGAGCTTTTCGCCCGGAGGCTCCGCTACGAACCTTTATGGTCTCGGCACTAGTTCGACTCTGGTTTTAATCGACGGGTTTCGCCAGGCGGGAGAGGGGTGGGGGTCAAGCCTTAACAAATCTTGTTAAGGCGTGACCCTTACGGGTTGTGACCCTTGTCAGTCCCGGCAAAAGTCGCCTGCGTAGAGCGGCACATCTCACGCGCGTTATCGACAAAAAAGACGTCGTGGTTTTGTAGGAGAAAATCATGAGTCCGCGAATCCGGCTCGTCCGGCAGTAACTTCTGGCCATCGACACCGAAGAGCTTGATTGCGAATCCCACGGTGGTTTTGAGGTCAGGTTGCGATGGATCAGTATCGCTGGAGATTCGGACCCAGGAGTCGAAATTCTTCTCCTCAGCGAAGACACCGACCCGAAACTCGTTCGGAAGGTCCGCCAGAACGGTGAAGGTAGCTTTCGCTGCTCCGTGAAGCTTTTGAAAAACGGGCCGCTGGACGGGGCACTGTCCGCGCGACATCTGTCCGCCTTGAAGCACATCTACGAACATCGCTTTTAGTCCTGCAATCGGGTCGGCATCGCAGTCAACCTTCCGCGGCGTCGGATCACGGGGTGTGTAATCAGAAGACATCTCGGGTGCCGAGGCGGATTTTGATTAACGACCCTCAGCGCGTCAATACCTTAAAGTGCGTATTTCGTAAGCTAAATCGGTAGAATAACGGCCGCCTAACCAAGGGATTAATGTTCTGCATGCGTCCCAGTCCTATCTCCAACAACCAAAGACACGCGTCCTGACTAAAAGGTCTTGGGACCGGTTTTAGTTCCGCACTACACATGCTAATGAAGAGCTTTGACAGCCACCTCTCCTACCGGATCGCTGTGCAACAGGTGCGACAATTCGCTAAGACAGTTAGCCATTATAGCGAGTGTGATGAGGAAGAACAATGCGAGAAGGATTAGTTCAATCATGGCGCGCCCCGGAGAAATTGGCCGCGCAGCCACCTTCCAGAGTGAGGTTTGAGGTTCGCAAATCGGGCGCCATCGAATGACTTCCGGTTCCAGGATCGCCGAACCGCGACTCCTCGTTTCAGCTGATTGGGACAAAAGTTCGGTAGGGCTAGAATGTACGTTCGTAAGAGACATCGATTTCTGTCCGGTTTGGTTTCTGGGTAGCCGGATCATCTGATCTCAGCCCTTACTAAGGATTCCCGACCCCGTAGTTTCACGAATTCCTGGATTGATGGTTTTAAGATGGCAACTCCGGGCACATACCAGGTCCGGGTGACACGTATCGGCTTAACTACCAGAACTCATGGGTAGGTCTTTATTTGTGGCGCCAACTGAAACTTTCCGCGCCGGTTTCCTCTCTACCTACTGAAGACCCCGGCCAAACGGCCGTCGGCTTCAAGTTCAAGAAAGCTACAAATGCCAAGAGTTAAATTCGTTCGCAGCCTCTTTGCGATCGCCACGATCGCTACACTCTCGTCCGCTCCTGTGATGTTGCAGGCGGCAGAGATGCATCCGTTAGTTGTTACCGGGATCTTATTGGACAAGGTCACCACGGCGCACCCGACACCGCAATACCCCCGTTTCGCCCTCCAGCTGGGCATTGACGGGCGCGTGCAGGTTAAGGTGAAAGTGCAAAATGGCGAGATCGTCGAGGCCAGCGCCTCGGCCGGCGCACCGATGTTAGGCTACGAGGCCAAACAATGGATCGTTCGGTGCTGGAAGTTTAAGCCGGAAGTCACCGGGGTGTTTACGATCCCGATCGACTACAGGCGCCGAGCGTGAGGAACAGCCGACCGCGGATAACCGGTAGATCATGGCCAGTTGCCGATGGCCAACCGCAGACAAGTCAGCCAGCAGTTTAGGTGGAGACAAAAGTGGATCTACCGGGCCGCGGCCCGGCGTAACACCCTTGGGTCGCCTTACCCGGCAGGGGACGCCAGACCATGCCGAAGACTTTAGGTCAGCAGCCTTCGTTTCCGTTCGGCTGAGCTCACGCCGAAGCCTTCGTTATCTTCTGTAACAAAAAATCCAACCTCCGTGCCCTCTGTGTCTCTGTGGTGAATTTCGTCTTCCTTCTCCCTCTGCCCCTTTGCGGCTCTGCGCGCCCGCCCGCATCGCTACGCGAAGCGTTGCGGGCGGGGCTTTGCGTGAGATTGTTGTTTTGCGTTCTATGCGCTTTTTTCGCCGAACAGCTTATCTCCCCTTAACTTCTTCGTTTGCTGCGTCCCGGACGGTAAGGACGGGAATATTACTCTCGCGCACCAGGTTGTTCACCGCCGGGAGATCCGCAGTCTGGATCTGGCCCCAGGTTTTCAGCGCTGCATCCTCCTTTGCACTGAGCATCCGAAAGACTTCATACTGCGCCTGAGTCGGTGCGGCATCGGCCTGTTCAACTAAATGGCTGAAACTATCCAGCTCTTCGTTCAGCATGTTAGGAAACGCGAGATTAGCTTCTGATCCTTTCATATTCACTTGGATCAGTTGCTCTTCGACTGTGGAAATTTTCTCTCTTAGAGTTTTAGTTTGGTCCAGGGCGCGACGGAGGCTTTCATTCGCAGCAAATCGCTGGTGCAGATTGTCAATTTGCGACTTTAGATCGCGGATTTGATTTACGGCTTGGTGTAATTGCGTGATTCGGTCCCGTGTTTCCAATAGCAGCGCGAGCTCTTTTTGTAAGGCGTCTCCGGAACTATGCGCTCGTGGATCGGCGATCACTTGCAATCGGGCGGTCTGGCTCTGTCCGGCGACAGTCAATCGAACTTGATAATCTCCTGGGATCACCAGTGGACCACGAGGACCGTCATCGGAGTAAAACGCACCGGGAATTTGAACCGGATCCTGATAACGCAGGTTCCAAACGTAACGGTTCATGCCAGCCTCAGCCGGAATAGTCTTGGGTTCCGGCACCCGGTCCGGCCACTCTTCCGGTTGCGCGTCCCCTTTCTCTTCGCGGCTCGAAAGCCGGCGAATCAGGTTGTTATTGCTATCCAAGATCTCCAAAACAACTTCATCGCTCGGTTTCTGCTTGAAGTAATAATCGAGGATCGCTCCGCTAGGAGGATTTTCGCCGGCTGGTTCATGTTTATCGACTTCGTCGGGATAATGTAAGCGAACCGCGGGCTCAGGCTGGCAAAGAATCAGTGCCGCCGGCGACTTCGGATCAAGTTGCCGGAGCGGGGTGATATCATCGAGCACCCAGAACGAACGCCCATGGGTTGCCACTACTAAATCGTTATCTTTGACTACTAGATCATGGACGGGCGAGGTGGGTAGATTCAACTGCAGCGATTGCCAGTGATTTCCATCATCAAGCGAGAAATACACACCGGTTTCAGTCCCGGCATAGAGCAGGCCGCGACGCACTGGATCCTCCCGGACTGCATGGACGTAGGCAGTCGCCGGTATTCCAGATGTAATAATCTCCCAGGTCTTGCCTGAGTCGTGGGTCACCAGGATCAAGGGCCGAAAATCGTCGAGCCGGTGCCGATCTACGGCTACGTAGGCCGTCGCCGGGTCATGCGGTGAAGGTTCAATCGAACTGACGGTACTCCATTCCGGAAGCTGGGGAGGGGTTACATTGCTCCAGCTTTTACCGTCGTCGGTCGTGAGGTGTATCAACCCATCGTCGGTTCCCGCCCAGAGTAATCCTTTTTGCTTCGGTGATTCTGTGAGCGCGAAAACCGTATCGTAGTATTCAACACTGGTGATATCGCGCGTGAGCGGACCGCCGCTCGGTTTCTGTTTATCGCGATCGTTTCGCGTTAGATCCGGGCTAATCGCGGTCCAGGTTTGACCGTCATCAGTGGACTTAAACACGCATTCTGCTGCGGTATAGAGAGTGTCGGGATTGTGCGGCGATATTAACAATGGTGAAACCCATTGGAACCGATGTTTGAGATCGCTCGCGGCGTGCCCAGAGACATCAACCGGCCAGACTGAAACATCTTGATACTGTTCCGTCCGCTTATTGTAACGGGTGATATATCCCTCGTTATTCGAGTAGATAATCAGCGGATCGCGTGGATCAGGTACGACATAACCGCATTCGCCGCCGCCCGCCTGATACCAATCTTGCCGCCTGATAACTCCTTGATCGCTTCGGCTGGCGATGGCGACATTCGAGCTATCCTGTTGGGCTCCGTAGATCTGGTAGGGGAAAGCGTTATCTACCGCCACGTGATAGAATTGGGCAGTCGGCTGATTATTTATTGTGCTCCAGGTTTTACCTCCATCGGTGGAGATAGACGCTCCGCCGTCATTGGCGTTAATCAGGCGTTGCGGATTCTGCGGATCGATCCACAAACCATGATGATCGCCATGGGTTGCGGGCAGGAGATTAAACGTTCGCCCGCCATCAGCCGAGCGATACAAACCGGTGTTCAAGACATAGACGGTGTCGGCCGATTTCGGATCAGCATAAACTTTACTGAAATACCAGGCCCGTTGCCGAAAACGGCCATCATCGTTCACTCGGGTCCAATGATCTCCGCCGTCGTCGGACCGGTAAAGGCCGCCGGCTTGAGCTTCGATCAGGGCATAGATTCGATTGGGATCAAAACCTGAAACGGAAACTCCGATCCGGCCAAGGATCCCGTCTGGCAGCCCATGCCCTTCGAGGTGTTGCCAGGTCTCGCCACCATCAATGGAACGATACAATCCGCTGCCCGGTCCACCACTGGAGAAATACCAAGGTTGCCGGCGAGCTTGCCAGAGCGTGGCATAGACAATATTAGGATTATGCGGATCCAATACCACGTCGATCCCGCCGGTGTTTTCATCTTTAAACAACACATTCCGCCAGGTGCGTCCGCCGTCGGTGGTCTTGAAAATTCCGCGCTCGGGATTGGGGCCGAAGGCATGGCCTAGCGCGGCGACTAACACGATATCGGGATTGCTGGGATGCACGACTAATGCACCAATCTGCCGGCTATCGGTCAAGCCGATGTTCTTCCAGTGCTTTCCACTATCGACCGACTTATAGACGCCATCCCCGAAAGTAATATCTCCGCGAATGGCGGCTTCGCCCGTGCCGACATAAATCACGTTGTGGTCCGAAGGCGCGACCGCCAGAGCGCCAACCGACGAAACCGCCTCGTTTTGAAAAAGAGGAGTCCAGGTTTGGCCGCTGTCGGTTGTCTTCCACACTCCGCCGGCTACCGCTCCGAAGTAATAAAGATTGGGTTCACCGGCGACTCCTTCGACGGCCAGGGCTCGCCCGCCACTTCATACCGGCGTACAGACTTTCGTCGACGATCGGTTTGACCGGGGCTTCGGCGCCGCGCGCGGCGAGAATTAGAGTAAAGGCAAAAAAAGAAAAAACGAATTTCGGAAGACGACGTAAGTTCATAGACTCCTCATGCAATTGCTGTCCAGCACCGGCTACCCTAGACGGCGTCGTCTCAGGATCAAGCAGTGGCCGCAGCTAGCATTATAGACCGGTCATTTGCAGAGAGTAGTCTTTGTTCTAAAGGGGGATCGGCCGGTACGAGATTGTGGCTCCATTTGTCAGAATTTGTGCCTCCTCGCTAACTCAAGTGGATTGAATCCTCGGGATGTCGTATTGAAACGACCGATTCTCCACTTTGAAAGGGAATCCCAACCACGGGGCAGTCGGCTTTGCGGACTAATTCGTCCATTATCTCTTTGGTAGTCCAACTGTGACTGCCAAAATCCAGCGCCAGAGGAACCACTATCAAATCACTTTGTAGCCTCTGACTCGCGCGCAGGATCTCGACTGGAAGAGAGCCGAATCTAAATTCGGAGCGACAGCTAGGAAAAAACTTTCGCACCTCAGCATAGAGTTGCAGCAGCTGCGTACTTACCAGGTCGCGGTGACGAATGACATCCATTATGGCAGACCGGCCGACAGCATAGTGAAAACTCAACGGAATCTCGTAACAATGAAGCAGCATTACTTCAGCATCGAAACGTTGCGCAACTTTAAGAACGGGTTTTAAATCTGCCGCTTTCACCTGCGTCGCGTCGATCGGGATAAGAATTCGCCGGATGGGCGACTTCGCTGCGGCATTTTCGAATATCAGATCATCGGTAGAACGCGCTTCCGATTCATCCGGTTCACCAGAGTGAGACCTCTCTGATGATATTGTTTTCGAGGACGCTCCTCCGCGAGCCCTGATCAGATGGCCATACCGGTCGCTGCCTAACCTCGGCGATACTTGTTTGCTAACGTTAAGCTTTTCTAACGAGGCCCGGGAATTACCCTGTTTTTCGATTAGCGCTCGCTTATTTTTCATCTCTGCAAAAGATGAATCGGCAACGAAAGCTTGGATAATATCGATTTGGTGACACCATGATACCTTTGGGATATCAGTTCCCATGGAACTACGTCATTTACGCTACTTCGTGGCAGTCGCCGAAGAGCTGAATGTCCGTCAGGCGGCCACCCGCCTTCATCTGTCACAGCCCCCCTTGAGCCGGCAGATTCACGATCTGGAAGAGGAGGTCGGCACCAACCTGTTCGTGCGTAGCCAGAGCGGTATGCATCTCACTGAAGCTGGCCGAACCTTCTTGACGGAAGCTCGCTCAATTCTGGCTCAGAGTCAGCGCGCCATCCAACTCGCCCAAGCGGCTAGTCGAGGTGAAGCAGGCCACCTCGACATCGCTTACTCGATAGAAGGTATCGAGCCGATTCTCGTGACCGTAATGCGTCGCTTCCGTCAGCTCTTTCCCATGGTGGAATTCCGATTCCGAGAGCTACAACAGTACCAACAAATTCAGGAATTAATCCATCGTCAGGTCGATATCGGCTATGTGCCAATGCGATTCCCGGAACTGGAGAGTGAGTTGATTTTCGAATGTCTGAGGAAAGCCCAATATCTAGTAGCATTACCGCCGGGTCATCCTTTGGCCAAGCAGCGGCATCTGAGATTGTCAGCGCTGGCGAATGAGAAATTTATTTCGATTCAACGGGCACTCCCTGGGTACAACAGTTCGTTTGTGAGCCTTTGTCGTTCAGCGGGATTCACACCCCAGTTTGCGCGGGAGGAAGCGGATCGGCCCCTCAGTTTGCTAGGGTGGGTATCCGCCGGCTTCGGCATAGCGCTTGTGCCTGAGACGTTTCGGCAGATTCTGGCTATCGCGGTCGAGTTTCGGCCGTTGCGGCCGAACATCCCAACTTTCGATATGCACCTGGCCTGGCGTAGGGACAATCAATCGCCGGTTCTGCATGCGTTTCTAGAAATGCTGCGGGAACACGCGCAGGCTGAAACCGGCGCAGCGAAAAGCGATCAAAAGACAATCACGAATCGACAAATAACAAAAATGTTGCCCGTTTAAGACGTAACCCTAATCACCGCCCTTTAAATCGAGCCGGCGGCGAAATCGGTCAGCTATACATTTACAGACCTCACGCCAAACACGTTAGTCTCAGCGGTTTACCGTTAGGCTATTGGGTCGTGCCCGAGCGCAGCAAATATTCAAGATCGATATGATCCTTTTCGCGATTTCCTTGCTTTAGGCGAATCATGAGATTGCGGTTAGCGAAAGGGATCTGGACCCCAGTAATGTCTCGGAGGACTAAATCGTCTTTGGACTCGGCATAGGTGACCCCACAGGCAGAGGTCATCAGGTCAACGGTGATCTCGTCGTTGACGCGAACTACGAGCCAATCGCGCAAATCTTCCTCAGGTCCTAGTTCGTCAATGGCGCGTTCTGGTAAAACACGAAGCGCCTCGCGAATGCGTTGCTGATTCTCGGGCGACGATTCGATCAAAAGATCAATATCTTCGGTGACTCTGACCAGCCCGAGTTCGTTCATAGCCAAGCCACCAATGACGATGTACTTCGCTAGGAGTCGGTTGAGCTCAGCGCAGACCCGCAGCAGATCGCTACGTTCGGGCGGACGAGTCGCTTCGGCCATGCTCTAAATCGACGTACGAACGGAAGCGCTCGATCGGAGCGCGTTTTGGTTTGCCACGCAAGAAGGGGCGCAGGTTGCGCTGTAACCGATCAAACCGGTCCCAGTAATCACCCCGGACGCGACCGAGTTCGCGGATTTTGTTTTCTGTTTCTGGTGTCGGCATTTTTTGGCATATGCCTTTGGTTTGTCGACCGTTAATGCACGGAAGACTCGGCAGGGAAACTATACTCTCCTTTTTCTTTCAGAAAACGGCTAGTTCACTCTGCCGACGGCTTCTTCTCGTGCTTCCGCTCACCCTAGCGATGTGCTTTTCCATCATTAGCCTTTGTGGACGACCTCGAACGAATACCCGTCAGGATCGAATACGTCAGCGGCATAGTATCCCGGATAGTATTCCAGTCGTGCGCGGGGTGAAATATTGTTTCTGGCGCCAGCGGAGATTGCGGCCTGGTAGAATTCATCGACCTTGTGCTCAGATTCGGCCATAAAGCCCCAGTGAATGGCCGCGGGATCAGGTTTCCCTTGCTTTATCCAGAAGAACGCCCTTTTGCCATCACCAAATCCCCACAGATCGGGATGACCGTCTTTGCCCTTGTACGGCATGAAGAATTCGATGTTAAGTGGCTTCAACGCTGCTTCATAGAAGGCGAGCGAACGTTCGACGTCGCTGACAGTCAGAATAAGGTGATCGAGCATATGCGACTTGTCTGTAAGGTACTCCAAGTACCATCGCCTCCCAAAACGCGTCTCTACCGTGGCTTCCCTCCCGGTGTTCCGGGTCAGGAACCCGGGCAGTTAATGGAAGCCCAAGATATTCTCCTTAACAAATGACAAAAATGTTGCTTGAGACGTGACCCTAATCACAGCTATGGGAAGACTCACAGGAAGATTGCCGTCATACGGTCGTTTTATCGAACCGCGGGGCGTTGTTGGTTTTCTCGCCCGTTTGATTATAAGGTTGGTTAGGTTTACTGATAATTGTCCTCGATTGCGCGGATTTTAGCGCGTACCTGGACGTTCTCTTTCCCCCGGGCAGCAAGGAGCACCTGGAATTCCGAATCGGAATGAAAAATTTCGAAGTGAGGTGTGTCGGGTATAAGTATAGAAAACACGTCGCCATGCGCAAAAGAAGCGTGCAAATACTCGCGCGCTTCTTCACTCCTTCCTTGGAATTGCAGGCTACATGCCAGTAGCCACTCGTTCCAGTAATCGGGATCCGATGTTTGCGCCGCCAAGTCGAGCCGTGCCAATCGCTCACATTCCTCGGCGCTCTGCGTCGCGTCTGCTTCCTGTCCCAAGTGGCGTAACGCAATCGCCCTCACAAGAAATGTTACGGCACCGAACTGATAGTCCTTCATCTTGTCAGTGGCGCGTAACATCTCCATCCAGTCTTTCAGATGATAGTAGCAATCCACCAAAAGAGCAGAAGCAACCCAAGTGTCAGCGGCAAAGAAGTCGCCAGGCAACTGATGTAAACGCGGCAACGCTGCCGCGTAATCGCCTCGCATCACCAAACGCTCACACTCCATCATGAGGTGCCGTTCGGCGTCCGATTCTAGATCTATCGCCCGTTGGATCCATTTTTCAGCCCGATCAGAATCGCTGAGAGTCCACCAAAGGTATCCTATCGAGTTGGGCGCGTGGGTATCCGTTGGATTGGCCGCAAATGATCTCCGCAAGTACGTGTAGCGTTCCTGATAGCGCCGTGTACCCGCCAATTCTTCGGCGGCAAAAAGGTTGGCTCGCCAATCGTTAGGATCGAGTTCCAAGGCTTTACGGATCGGCTCATACGCTTCTTTGGCTAACCCTTTGTACTGAAGTGCGTGTGCCAGTTCCGTGTAGCCGCGGACCTCCTTCGGATCCAACATAACCGCTTGCCGACAGAGATTGATCGCAGAGTCTATCCAAGATTCCTCGCCACGGAAGCGGGCAACGCGTTCGACGTACGCGCTGGCAAGGCCGGTATAGGCTAGGGCAAATTTCGGATCTGAGGCTAATGCCTGTTTGAATAAGTCGATCGCCTTCTCGTTCTCCTCTTGCCGATAGAGTTGGTAGAGAGCCCAACCGCGTAGATAAAGATCGTAGGCTGCGAGATTGTGAGTCGGCGCAATCTGAAGCGTAGCTTGTTCGTCGAGGGTAAGTTTACCGCGCAGAGCTACGGTAATCTGCTCTGTCACGTCGTTTTGGATCGCAAAAATATCCGTCATTTCACGATCATAGATCTCGGACCAAATCGTTTTATCTTTTTGAGCATCGATCAGTTTGGTTGTGACCCTAACTCGTTGACCGGTGCGACTAATGGTTCCCTCGACGATGTTGGTGACTCCGAGCGTGTTCGCGATCGAACGGAGATCTTGTCGCTCGCCTCTTCTGTATTGCATAACCGAGGTACGACTGATAACTCGCAACCGTGAAACCTTGGAAAGCTTCGAAAGAATTTCGTCCTGAATCCCGTCCGCAAAATAGGCGTCATCCTGGCTGGCACTAAGGCTTTCAAACGGTAAAACCGCGATGCTCTTTTCTACTGAATCCGCTGCGAAATTTCGCGAATGAAGAGCTGGGAAGGGGAAAAACCAATCCACCACAAGTAGTGTGCCAATCACGACAATAAGGATCACCCCCGATCCATCCAAGTCTGCGCGCTTTGGATCCTCGCATGCCGAGGCTTTTCGACGTCGTTCCCTGGCCCTTGATCGACTCCTTAGCAACTGATCGCAATCTGTCCGGGGTGATACGCGATCTGGAACCGATAGCAGCCTCGACTGTCGGGGTGACTTTTATGAGTTCGGCTGGGCTTTGGAAACGTTGTGCGGGATCTTTTTCCAATAGTACTTCGAGCAAAGCGCTAATCGACGGAGGTAAGCCGGTTAGTTTCACTCTGGGTAAGGTTGCGTGCTGGTGCCGGTACATCAGTTCGGGCACAGAGCCTTTGAAGGGCAAATCGCCGGTCAGCATTTCCCAAAGTGTTACGCCCAGAGAATAGAGGTCCGAACGGATATCGGCTCCCAGCCCACTAAACTGCTCCGGACTCGCATATCCGGGTGTCCCAGCAAAGGACCCTGGAACCGACATACTGGCAGTCTCAGCCATCTGGTTTACGGGTTTAGCCAATCCGAGATCGATGATCTTGACGCCCTGCAGTCGCCCATCCTCAAGACTTACCATAATGTTGCTCGGCTTAATGTCCCGATGGACCAGATTCTGTTTCTGAACCGCCACCAGTCCGGCCGCCACTTGGTTAACGATTTCGATCGCTAAACTCGGTTCAAGTCGATTGAAATGCTCAATGAGCTCCCGCACCGTTTTGCCATCAACAAACTCCATCGCGTAGAAATAACCGTTCCCGGTCATTCCTAGATGAAAAACCGAAGCGACATTCGGATGTCGCACGCTGGCTGCGGCGCGCGCCTCTCTAACAAATCGTCTACGGGCCGATTCCTCGCCGATGAATTGGGCGTTGATGACCTTCAGTGCTACCGGGCATCGAAGGTTGATGTCGATGCCTTTGTAGGTCACTCCCATCGCGCCGCGGCCAAGTTCAAATGGCGAGCCGTCATGGCGCGTGAGAATTTCGTAGTGTTCAAATTGGAGTGGAGAAGTTGAGCTACCTAACTCAACGGACGAGGCAGAAATTGTCCCAGTAAAATTAAGCGCTCCGTGCAGGGCACACACTGGGCACGAGTTGCTGCTCGTGGCAATCAGTGTACCGCACACCGGGCAGGGGTGTCTTTCCATCGCTTTCACGGCCCTGAACTGATATCGCGATCTCTTGCCCAGCACGTAAGCATGGATATAGAACGGGTACTTGGCTTTCGGGTCCTTGTTCTTTTTTGACGACGAGCCGCCCCTTTTTCACGGCCCTAGACGGCCTTCGGAGGCGATGAGCGCCTCGCAGAGAGCGTGAATCTCCTCATCTACGGCTTGCGGATCGGTCACGGTTCGGGCGACTTCCTCCCGCAGGATCTCTTGGTAGCGCTTCCGTAACCGGTGAATCAGAGTTTTTGCGCCGCCCAAGGTAACCTCGAGCTTAGCCGCTGCCTCTTCATACGAAGGTAACTGCTGAGTGTTGGTCGGATCGAAAAACGGCTGGAGAATCTCTACTACTCCGGCCTTGCCCTGCAATCGATAGTCTTCCAGGAGCCGTCTGCCGGCCTCTGCCAGCAGGGTCATCGCCCAACGCGCGTCAAAAATCTTTTCGGCAGTCAACGAATCAATCGCGTCTTCTCGGTAGCGTTCTTCGCCATCATCGAAATCGAGTGCAACAAACTCGAGGTGACCACCTCGCTTGATGCTGCGCTTACGATCAAATTCGTCGGAAAGATAATTCTTCAATGAAGCCAATAGAAACGATCGAAATTTCCCTCTTTGCGGTCCTACCTGGCGCAGTGACTTCCGCTCGAGCAGGCTGCAGAAGTAGCCTTGGGTCAAGTCTTGAGCGTCTTCGGCATTGTAGCCTCGGCGTCGAACAAAAGCATACAGAGGATACCAATAAAGCCGGCAAAGATCAGCGAGGGCCGTTTGCGAACCGGGCACTTGAGTTTGAGCCGACAGCAACACGACGCTCCAATGAGTGGTTCGAAAGCAGCCGACAGCATCATTCTCCCCGCTCTCGTTCGGTCTCATCTGTCGCACCTTCACCCTAAACTTACACGGTAGTCTCTTAATTGGAAATAGCGGATTTACATGGTCCAGACGCCCCACAACCGGCAATGCGGCAGGATTCGGCTGCTCAAGTGCTTCGAAAAGAATAAGAGGCTGGTTCCGCGTCACTACTCGTGAAACTTCGACGCCCTAAATCCTCTGTAGGCAATGAAGGCCGGTTATCCGGTCGGACTGCCAAGCTACCAACTAGAACCGGAGAAAAAACATGTCTACCCTAGTCGAACAACTTGTCCCAACCCAGCTTTCGTTTCAGCCGGCTAAGAGGAGAGAGACTGCTTCCGCGATCCCAGAAGCTGGAGCGATCAACCAGACGTCGCCTGCTGAGCCCGAAGTGCGTTTATGGAAAGTATCCACCCGGGCTGTGTCCGAAGATCGTGGCATTATCGGATTGGCCGTTCTTGCGCTGTTGTTAGCCATCGCGGCTGCCGGTCTAATCTACGGTTTCGTCGAACTAACACACCTGCTGCAAACCGACGCTGTCGGGCACGTGGCAGCAAAGGCAATTAGCTAGACGGAGCGTCTGCGCGAGTTAACCGAGAATGAGCTTGTTGAACGTGTCCCTGCTCCAGATCTTTCGCCGGTCGCGATTCAGTATCGGCTGACAGATGCAGGGCGCGACCTAGAAGTTGTCGTCATGCGCGATAGGTCAAGGCTCGGCCCAGGCAGAAATTACGGTTTGGGACCGGATCCTGTCTCCTCTTCCTCGTCGCTCCAGTTAATATTTATCTGGCTGGCGCGATCGAGAACCGGATCAGCGTGCGCTTTGGCAAAATAGTCCCAACCCCATTCCACAAAGGTTTCTATTTTCGCCCGGGCAGTGGTGAGTAGCGCAGCATGTACTCCGAGCCAGGCAGCGAAAGCAATCGAGCCCTGGAGTTCGTGGCGATGTTCGCCAACTTCAGCCACGGCGGCATTGCGCCCGATCATCGCCATGATTCCTTTGTCCAAGTACCGGAAAGGCTGTTCTGGCTCCCCAGCTATTACTGCCGCAATATTTTTTGCACACCATTTACCTGACTGTTCCGCCACGGACGCAAGCTGGGGCAAAGGTTTGCCGTCCGCGCCAGTGATATTCGCAAAATCTCCGAGCGCGTAGACGCCCGGGAAATCCTTAACGCTAAAGTCGGGTTGGACATCGATACGTCCACCATGGCCGGGAGCTACGCCTACATTGGCCGACAACGAGGACGCTTTCAGACCGCCCGCCCAAATTACAGTGCGAGTAAGAATTCTAGTTCCGTCCGAGAGCAGCACATGGCCGGGACCGACCTCCTTAGCGGCGACTCCCAGTCGCACTTGAACGCCGCGCTGCTCCAGCATCCTTGCAGCGTATTCTTGGGACTTCTGGGAAAACGTACTCAACACGCTGTGCCCTCTATCGACCAAAAAAATCTGCGCTTTGCTCACATCCAGGTCCTTGAACACGTCTTTAAGCAGGCGTTGAGTCATATCCCCGAGTGTACCGGCCGTTTCTGCACCGGTGGGACCTGCTCCCACGATCACGAAATTCAACGCTCCTTTGGCGATTAGCGAGGGGTCCCGATCAGCCGACTCCAAGACGGCGATTAATCGAGATCGCAGCAACTCCGCGTCACGAAGTGAATACAAAGGGTACGTATGTTGATCGGCTCCAGGGGTGCCAAAGAAATTTGCCTGTGACCCTGCGGCCAGGACGAGGTAGTCGCCTTGGTATTTTTGTCCCTCCGCAGTTTCAACGGTTCGCGTCTTGAGATCAACCGAGACCACTTCCCCCAGCTTTACATCCACGTTGGCGTGACGTTTGAGAACCCCGCGCAAGGCAAAAGCCGCATTGCTAGGCGCCAATATCGCGGTCGCCACCTGGTAGAGCAAGGGCTGGAACTGCTGATAGTTATTCTTATCGATCAGAGTGATCCGAATGTCAGCGTGCGCTGCCAGTTTACGCGCACAGTTCAGACCGGCAAACCCGCCACCGACGATAACGACGTGCTTCATATGGGGATCCTTTCCGATCCGCTTGATCAGCCATGGAAGCAAGTGAACTTACGCGGAACCGGTTTTCTCTCCTGAGATTGCCACCTTGTGATCCGGATACAACCGCTCAAGTACCTTGGGCAGTTCCTTCTTCACGAACTGCCGGGAAGTCGCTTTCCGAAAGAAATGGGCAGCTTTCTCTTCCAGCACCAGATGAGCGAGCCCCTGCAACGTAGCCATATCACACAACATGTCGGCGGCATCCTCGAAACGCTTCAAGTCCACATCGGAGTTACCGCGGTAGGCGGCCACTGCCAGACCGAGCCGCCTCCCGGGCTTCGAGGCCATGGCAGGGAAGCGGGGATCATCTCCATCGACGAGGTCGTTCCGGAACATCAGCCGGAAGTGACCGGGATGGCCAAGAGCAAAGGTGACAAACGCGAGACTCAATGCGCGCACGTTCGCAACGACATCGTCCGAGTGCCCGACTTCCTCAATGTAACGATCAAGCCGTTCGAATGCTAAAAGAGCCACTTCAGTGAGGAGTCCTTTCGCGCTCCCGAAGTGATGTGCCGGAGCTCCCGGAGATACGCCTGCCCGTTGAGCGGCTGCGCGCAGCGAGAAGGCTTCAATGCCGCCCTCGGTGATGATGCCGTCGGCGGCTTCGATCATCGCCGCTCGCAGGTCGCCGTGATGATAGGTGGATCTTTTTTTGGGCATGATTCCGACACAATCTAAACAGTATTCAAATAAATCTAGACAGTGTTCAGACTCGCGTGTATATCCGCCACGAGTGCACTCAACACTACCAATATAAACCACCAGCTCAATGAACAAAAAGGAGATTACTATGCATAACAATCCCGTCGCCCTGGTCACCGGGGCTAATCAAGGAATCGGTCTTCAGATCGCAAAGGATCTCGTGACGCACGGCTTCACTGTGCTGGTCGGGTCGCGCAATCTCGAACGCGGCGAGGCTGCGGCCAAGGAAGTTGGGCTGGACGCACGCGCTATCCAATTAGACGTCACAGATGAGAACTCCATCGTCGCTGCGGTAAAGCGCATTCGGAGCGAACTTGGCCGTCTTGACGTGCTCGTCAACAACGCGGCCATCGCCCATACGCGACGGCTCCCGGGCATGTCCGTCGAGGAGTACTCTAAGTCGACCCGTCCGAGCGTCGTGTCCCTCGATGAACTGCGCGCGGTGTTCGAGACCAACGTGTTCGGCGTCGTCGCCGTTACCCAGGCGATGCTGCCGCTCCTGCGCGAGGCCCCGGCAGCCCGCATCGTCAACGTGTCGAGCGGCGTTGGCTCGCTGACGCGGAACTCGGACCCGGCCTACCCTTGGCGCTCGATCTTTGGCCCCGTCTACCCTGCGTCCAAGACGGCTCTCAACGCTATGACGCTCGCCATGGCGATCGAGCTGGAGTCGACCGGGATCAAGGTCAACGCCGCCTGCCCGGGCTTCACCAAGACGAACCTCAACAACTATGCGGGTACGCAGACTGTCGAGGAGGGCGCCCGCCAGCCAGTGCGCCTCGCGCTGCTCGGTCCGGATGGTCCGACGGGCACCTTCTCCAACCAGGACGGCCCACTCCCGTGGTGACTAGTTTCGTCCTATGCTTTAAAAAGGAGAAGGAGAGGGGTCACGTCTAGACGTGACCCTAATCACAGGCAGGGCCGGCTTCACAAAGGTTTTTTAGTGGGAGCCGTCTGGTGTCCCGACTAAGACCGCATTAAGTTGTGAGGTAACGGTCGAAAGCAGGGCGTACGTGGAATTCGTATAACTGATGCCAACATTGAACGTCTGGGTTGTACTGGTAGCAGTAAAGGTCCCAAGAACGTAAGAACCCACGTAATATTGATTCGGGTCGAACGCGAACCATAGGGTAGGGCTTTGCGCCGTCCCCGAGGTCACAGCGAAACCGCGAGGTTCCTGATCAGCCGCATCGGTTTCAAGGAATAAGATGTTGTAGGTCTTACCGACCGTTAAGTTGTTTAGTGTGACCGCGATATCTTGGGTGGACCCGTTCGCCACGTTGTTCAAAACGGAGTTGAATGCTGCATCGCTGGTGTTTGCTTGAGCCAGGAGACCACTACGGTCACCCACATAGTGTGCGACTGTAATGGTGTGAGCCGTGTTGCTGCCGGAGTAAGTGCCGTTGCTACCTAGAGAATCGCTGTAGCCCTGGAACAGGTAACCGTTCGCAGTTCGCTCAGCCGGCGGATTGACGCCTAATCCTACCGAGCTCACGACACCCTCGGGAGAACTGACTAAGCGAAGAACGGAATCATCTTTAAATGTTCCCGCCGTTAATGTTATGCCGGTGCTCAAAACCGGCGTCACCGCCACCGAGTCATCGCTTTTCCCGTTCTGATTCGACGCGGAAACGACATAGTAGTCGGTCATTCCACCTGGCACGTTATCCACAAAACTACTATTGGTCGTGGTACCGATCGGGAGGAAAGGTCCTTGAGCGGAGCCCCCTTGTTTCACCGTGTAACTGGTCGCAAATTGCGATGGAAGCCAGCTCAACGTCACCTGAGCAGTATCCTGTTGGAGCGGGACCTCGGTAGCGGTCAAACTAGCTGGTACTACGGGAAGAGAATTGCTCACCGTGACGTTATCCGTATTGAATTCGAACGTGCTCGATTCATTTTTCGGCTTCTCGCTGATCGTTGAATTTTTAAGGGTCATGCTTCCCACCGCCCGCGGATTGGCCCAAACGGCATGGAAACCGGGCTGTGCCAACCCGAAATTCCCGATATGCACATTCTTCAGGATCGCATTGTCCAACGGTTGACTGGCCTCGATGGCAACTCCGTAGGCAAGACTGTCTTCTATATTTACATTCGAAACGGTCAGCCCTGACAATCCGGCGTTGGTAATTCCTGCGGAATTCATGGCGAGCCTGAGCCCAGCCCACCATCCAGGCGTATTTGAATCATAGCCGCCGGTGCGAATCAGATCGCAATTGGAGACCGTTGTGGTTCCACTGAAGTAGTTAGTTCCTTCCCCAAAAAGCCCGCTGATCAGGACGCCGCAGCCAACACTGATATCCCGAAACAAGCAGTTGGTAATCTTATTGCCGGGAGCGCCGTAAATCGCGCCCCCGCTGGCTACGAAATTGAGTTCACCGGTACAATGATCGATCACGTTATAGCCAGGCGCATAAACCTGCGAAGCCGGAATCGCCTGCGTAATCTCAGGGGTGGTAGGCCATATGGCAAAGCAGTCGTCGCCAGTGCCGCGGGCGGTGCAATTCTGAACCAACGTATTCCGCATCCCGACATTCAGGTTGTATCCGTCCGCGATCAGATCTCGCATACGGCAATCACGGATGACCAATCCGTCGGAGTTACTCGGCCAACACCCGACTTTGGTATGTTCTACCCAAATCCGCTCGATGGTCGATCCGGTGCCGTAGGAACCGAACAAGCCATCGTTCTCTTCGGGATCGTTCCGGTAATTGAGTTTTCCTTGGATAGCGAAATCAGCCAAGTGAACATTGCTTCCGCCCCCGATCACGCGTACCCGCCGGTACTGATCGGTATATAGGTTAGGATCTCCAACCAAGTTGGTGTACCACATACCCGCACCTTGAATCGTGACGTCGTGTAAACCCAGGTCGCCTGGAATGGTGCTGGTGATGTCGTGTGTAACCAGGTAGTTACCTGCCGGTATCCAGACTTTTTTGTGCTGAGTTATGGCGTCCTTGATGCAATTATCGATGGCGGCCGAATCATCCGTGACCCCGTCACCGGCGGCATTGTACGGAGCGTTTTTGACCGAAAGCCAATCGCCCTTCGCCGGCATCGCCCCCGGAGACGGGACCTTCTCTAAGTCGACCAGGGTGACGATATAGTAAGGCGACGTATCGCTTGCATCTTTCTCGAGACGTATCTTGTCGTTTGGGGCCACATTGAGACCCAGCAGCCGCGCTTCATCATAAAAATTCCGCGTAAAACCGTCGGACGGATTGTTGGTCCACGAATAAAAGCCGTAAAGCCAGGAGTATTTCGAGGTGACCGCAAGTTTTTGAACAAATACGCCGTTCTTATAGACGCTTATGGTCGAATCAAACCCTCCTCCGGCTGCCGTGTCTGGAATGCTGTAGCGTACAACCAAAGCATTGGCCCACTCGCGAGCTGTCAATTCGACATACTGTCCGGTTTCGGAGAGCTTAATGCATGTACGTTCGGCGGATTCCGCTTCAACGGTGAATGGCTGGTAACCAGGGCCCATTCGCCTTCCGTTGGTACTCATTTCCGTGGAGTAATAGGTTACCAAAGGAACTGACGCGCCGGGAGAGGCGAGAGCGGATTGAACTGAGGCGGCAAGAAGAGCTAGTGGAATTGCGAGTCGGAATGGATGAATCGACATAAGAATTGGAGGGTTAATCTTTGTCTGACTGATGGAGAGTTGGGAAAGGGGAACTGAGTAAGGCGGAGAAAACAGCGCAGATGCCTTAGTTCCATATCCGGGTCCTTGGGGGGTGGCGTCCTTAGTTACTTAGTTATCGTCAGGATAACTGCGAGCGAGCAACGATTGTTTAATGCATTAAATACAAAAGTCAAAAGATTAATTTAATGCTTTAAGTAAGCGCGCTAAATTGCGCCCGTATGAGACCTTCCTTGAAAGGTCGGGGCACCTTAACCGACGTGGCCAAAGCGGTGGGCGTTTCGGTCGCCTCTGTCTCCTACGCCTTTAGCCGGCCAGAGTTGCTCTCAACTAAGTTACGGGAAAAGATCCTGGCTACCGCGCGATCCCTTAACTATCCGGGGCCGAACCCAGCCGCCAGAATGCTGCGAACCGGTTTTGCTGGCTCGATCGCCGTGGTGTACGCCTCGCCGTTATATCACGTGTTCCAAGATCCGGCGGCGGCAGCATTCTTGAGTGGGGTCGCCGAAGCGTGTAGCGAACGACGTCTTGGGTTACTGCTGCTGCAATGCGGCGAAGGCTATGAGAGCATCATCCGAAGCGCCGCCGTCGACGGTCTCATCATTTACACCATGCCAAAGCACGCGGCGACCATCCAAACCGTTATGGATCGTGGCCTACCTATGGTCGTCGTCGACCAATTCTTGCTCCCGAACGTCCCGTTTATCGGAATTGAAGAGCGAGCGGCGGCCCGCGCCTGCGCCCAGCACGCCCGGGACCTTGGGCACCGAAGGTTTGGCATTGTGACGTTCCCATTGCATGCTGACGGATACAGCGGACCGATCGACAAGAAGCGTTTGGAAAAAGCTTGCTTCGAAGTAGCCCGGCGTCGAATGCAAGGGTATCTAGGCGCCATTGAGTCTGGCGGGACTAAGACTTCAGTGAATATGTGGGAATGTCTCCGGAGCAGCGAGGAGGACGGCAGAACCGCGGCCGAATACTTCCTTGCGAAAAAGCCTCGTCCGACCGCGATCCTGGCTACGAGTGACCGGCTGGCCCTTGGGGTGATGGAGGTAGCGCGCAGTTATCAACTCCGCATCCCGGAAGATTTAGCCGTGGTCGGCTTCGATGACATCCCCGCAGCCAGGATGAGCGCGCCGCAACTCACAACGGTACGTCAGCCTTTCGAAGAAAAAGGGCGGGCGGCGGTGGCGGCCTTGCTCAAGGAGAAGGGACCGCTGCGAACGATCCTACCTACAAACCTGATCGTTCGCCAGTCGAGCGATCCCGCGGTCCTTAGGGCGGATCAGGAATCAGCGACAAGATAAGCCGGCCAGGATTTCGGCCGGCAACTTGTTCCGAGGACATCGTGCTCGTGCTCGTGCTCGTCCTCGTGCTCGAAACTTTCGGCCGACGTTGCTTCGTTTGCTGACTCGTATAAACCGACTGCCGTTAGATTGGCGCGTTGGCGGCGTAACGATTCAATGAGCTGTTCGGCCGGCGCCAAGGCCAACAATTTCATCCTTTACGGCAAAGGCGGAGAGTTCGCCACCAATCGCCGCGAAGATCAAGAAATTACGATGCTCTCGTTGCACCTGCTCCAACTCTGCCTGGTCTATATCGACACGTTAATGATCCATCAGGTATTGCACAAACCACAGTGGCAAGCGCGCATGCATCGGGAAGACCTCCGGGCATTGACGCCGCTCATTTACAGCCACGTTACGCCTTATGGGACGTTCCGACCGGACATGAACGAGCGATTAGCAATTGAAACGGACATTGCCGCCTGAAATTGACTCCTACTTTGCGGCTGGTGACAGCGTTGTTGGGTTTAGGCCGACAAAGGGCGACGCGGTTGACGCTCGCGGGATAAATCCGGTAGGCGCTTTAACCGCCTGGCGGCGTGGATGAGCGGATTGTGTTATCTTACAATATGAGGACTCCATCCAAAATCGAAGCGGGAGGTCCGGCGGACACTTCGAAGAAACAGATCGAGGCGGATTCCATTAGCTGGAAAAGAGATTACAAGGGCTGCATGGTCACCATCTTTGGTTCGCGTAGCGCAGGATGGAACGTGCAAATCGACAGGCGCGAGCCGATCATTTTGGGATATACGCGTCCGCGCGCGATCAAATACGCCAAAGAGCTAATCGACGAGGAACAAGCTAAATTTCACTCCCGATCGGCGGGCGGACTCCCGCGCAACAATAAGGCTTCCCCAGGGTCTGCACGTCGCTCGTTTCCGAGTGTCATTTCAGCGGACCGGCGGAGAGGTTGAGACGAAAAAGCTCAATCTTTTCTGGGGAATTCGCGTGTGGTCAGGAAAAAAAGCGGGCAAGGTCGTCACCCTGCATCGCTGGATGGAGCAGGCACGAAAGATAGGTATCGGAGAGCGGTAAGGATTCTGGTTTAGGTCGGATCCGGCCTCTCAAGGAATTAGAGACCGGGAAAAACCGGGGGCTGAAGACGGCGACGACAAGTGATCTTGGGCTACTATGGTCCAGCCAAACGCTCCGGTCGAAATTTACCGGCTCCACTCCTGCTCCTCCAGATCAACCCGCCTATTTGGCGGCGTCTGCACGTGCGCCTGCTGGACGAGCATCTCACGCTCGCGGATAATTGCTGCTTGCATTTCCTCCGCGCGCTTCAGCTCCGTGATGTCCGTGCTAATGCCACAAACCGCATACGGCTTCTCTCTTCGGTCGCGGAACAGAAATTTTGCAGAGATACAGTAGCGATCTCCTTCTTCTGACGGCACGACTTCCTCAACACTGGATTGGAACGATTTTTGGGCTCATTCGATCATCGGCGTATGCCGTCGCTAGGCAGCTCTGTAGCCGCCTCGGATCCAGTCCAGGATCGCCGCCGCGTAGTCTTCCGCGCGGTCCTCCCAGACGAAGTGGCCGCTGTCGAGCAGCACGGAGGGCATTCTGGGCAAGGCCGCGGTCTCCGACGCCGGGACCTCCTCCTGCATCACGTCCCAGTGCTCGACGACTCGCCCATCGGCAATTCGAAAGATGTCGACGGCGACCATCGGCTTTGGGCCCCAGCCCGTGTAGCGGCCATGAACCATCACCAGGTCACGCTCCGCCACCGCCATGCCCGGTTCATATTGAAAGGTATCGGAGAAGCCTGCGATCATTCCTGGAATCGGCCCGGGACCATCGGGGAGGGATGGGTTGTGCTGAGTGTAGCCCGGCGCGAAATATCGACCGACAACCGACGGGTCGCGGTCGATGAAAGCTCCTTTGAGGACGTTCAGTGCGATCTGCTTATTGTCTTCCATTGCTGCTAACATAAGTGTCGCTATCCGGTCCCTGCATCAGCGCGATGGTGGGGTTTTTCAGTGTCCCCTTCTGGTGGTACCAAGGATGAGATGTCCTTGATAGAGCGGCCGAAAGTGTTGAAACATGCCGTCGCTCGCCAGCGGTTCCAGCAAAAGGAGGAAGTCACGCCGTTGGGGCAGTGGCACAGGCAGAAATTCACGCTTTGGAACCAGATCCTGTCTCCTCTTCCTCGTCGTTCCAGTTAATATCTATCTGACTGGCGCGATCGAGAACCGGACACGATTTTGATTATCTCGAAAGCTTTGGTGGTGCTAGCCCGACAGCTTGAGCTGCGCATGCTCATCATCGACGAGACTCCCTCGAGCGTGCCACCTTCCTCAAGAAAGCGAGTGAGTCCGCTAGCCCGGAAAGAGTGAGGAGAGTAACTACCAGTAATCCCGGCCTGCGCCAGGCGATCGGAAATCGACACCAGGCTGGCAGTGACCGATTACTCACTCAAGGTTTCGAGCGCAATTCGCTCGCCTCCAGTCGCGATTGCTTGAACCGCTGCTTCCTCTAGTAAGCGACAGATGCGCACTGTCACTCCGTCCGTGAGGTTGAGGATGCGTTTATGTTGATTCTGCTAAAAACTAAGATTTTCAAAAGTTATGATCTGCAGAGACTAGGGTAGTTTGGCAGGACCCAGCCGCCGAGTTTGGACACTTCCAAGGCCAAGGCATGCTCCGTAGGAGCAACATCTTTATAGCCACCGCGAAAAAAGTTGCGATAGGCTCCATCGGAGCGGCATCAGGGTGGAAGTTTATGCCAATATCAGGAGAGGCCGCAACTGGTCCCAGGCCTTGGACCGTTCTAAAACCGGCAACCAAGGATTTGGTATGACCGCAACCGGCAAAATTGGAGATGAGTGTAATTGGTTTTTGGGCGGGTAAGAGTGGTTTGCTCGTTTTAATATAAATGGACCTTTTCATCATCCCATTTAGCCTTGATTCGTAGGCGGCGCGTTATGTCTGTTGCCGGCTTATTATTAGAGCGAGACCGCATCCGGCACTTTGACGATCACCAATGCGAAAGGCGAAAAGTACTGAGTGAAATCCATTGCAAATCCATGCAGGGCCACACCTTTTATACCGATTCGTAGTATATCTTTTATACCGATTCGTAGTATAGCGATTCGTAGAAAAATGAGTCATGCTGGCCATAGAATTCCGACGTTAAGTTTAACATAGTTCCGAAAACGGAATGATGGCCGACCGCGCAGCGCAGAGCTCAAGTCTTTTACTGAGGTCCTGGTTATCCACACCAGGAACCATCGCGAACCTGGAGGCTTTATCGGGCTCGCGGATTCAGGTGAAACGGGTTGGATTGGTGCTTTCTTGCGTCGTTTGTCTGTCCGTGTCGACCGCCGCCACGCCTCGTTCGATTGCATCCCTCATTGCGGAGGCTTATCAGAAAAATCCGAATGTGCACTTCTATGAGCATGAGATCGCGGCGGCTCGAGGAGATCGACGTACCGCCGGCACCTGGCCGAACCCGGATCTCAGCGGCCAGATCGGTGGAAAAGTCTACAACTCTCTGGGTGGAAAATATCTCGGTACCGGCCCCCGTCTGGACAGTGTCGCTGACCCAGACGTTAGAGTTTCCCGGCCGGGCAACTCTTCGCAAGGCGATTGCCGATAAACAGATCGCGCTCGCCCAGATTGGGCTCGAGCAATTTCGGCTATCTCTTCGTAACCGGATCGAGCTGCTTTGCTATCGCGTACTTGCCGCTCAGGACCGGGCGACCGTCGCTCGAGAGGTCGCCCAACGATTTCGCGACCTGATCGCCGTACTGGTTCAGCGTGAGCCCGCTAGCCCTTCGCCGCTCGTTGAAATGCGTATCCTTGAAGGCAATGCCGCAACCCTTAACCGGCGGGCGACGCAGGCGCAAATCGAGCTTGAGAGCGCCAAGCTCGAGCTGAATCTCCTGCGGGGAGTGTCAATGAATCTGCCGGTAGAGGTCGCCAGGCAAAATGTGAATTTACCTACACTGCCGGACTCCGGTCAGCTTATCGCGCGGGCCGACGGACGGAATTTTGACCTGCAAACGCGTCGCACCGAACTCGAGCAGCAGGGGATTCGGGTGCGTCTGGCCCACGACGAGCAGTGGCCGTCGGTGAAGCTGGGGCCTTACACTGCCGGGGAGAATGTCGTCGACAGCAAACGCGAACTTGGACTCAGTCTGTCGATGCCCTTGCCTTTCTGGAACCAGGCCCGCGGATCAGAAGAGGCGGCAAAGGCCCGGCTGAATCAAGCCGAGGCGTCGCTGGATACGGCCATGCGCGAGGTTGAGCGCAAGATCATGACCGCTGCGGACTCCTATAAGAAGGAACTTAAGAAACTCGGTGAAAACACGCCGGAACTCCTGGGCCGACTTCGCGATGCAGCCAAGCTCGCCGATGACAATTACCGGCTTGGGGTACTTCCCATTTCCACGTATACGGAGATCCAGTCACAATATCTCGAAGGCACTGACGCGGTCCTGAACTCGCGCCTGGACGCGTTGCGATACCTGGCGGACCTGGAGTATCTTAGCGGGGAACAGCTTCACGATGTCGACTTGCCAGGTAGGCAGAAGAGAACTCTTCGAGAAGAGACCAAATGATCAAAGGAGTGCACATTCGGGTTGAACGTTTCGGACTTTTACTTGTTTTCGCCGTCAACCTGGCTGCGTCCGCCGCCGCCGAGCCTCGCTCGATTGCATCCCTCGTGGAGGAGGCTTACCAGAAAAACCCGGAGCTGCACTTTCACGAGCAAGAGATCGCGGCGGCTCGGGGAGACCGGCGTACTGCCGGCACCTGGCCGAACCCGGATCTCAGTGGCCAGATCGGCGGAAAAAGCTACAACTCTCTGGGTGGAAAATACCTTGGTACCGGCCCCGTCTGGTCCGTGTCGTTGACACAAACGTTCGAGTTTCCCGGCCGGGTAAGTCTTCGCAAGGCGATTGCTGACAAACAGATCGCGCTCGCCCAACTTGGCCTCGAGAAATTTCGGGTTTCCCTTCGTAACCAGATCGAGACACTTTGCTACCGCTTGCTCGCCGCTCAGGACCGGGCAGCAGCCGCTACCGAGGTCGCACAACGGTTTCGGGACCTCATTTCCGTACTTGTTTTGCGTGAGCCAGCCGGTCCCACGCCCCTTATCGAAATGCGCATCCTGGAAGGCAATGCTGCCACCTTCAACCGCCGGGCGACCCAGGCGCAGATCGAACTTCAGAGTGCCCAGTTCGAGCTGAACCTCCTCCGCGGGGTCGCGGTAACCGGTCGAGGTCGCCAGGCAAAGCGTGAATTTGCCCACGTTGCCGGACTCCGATCGGCTTATCGCCAGCGCCTACGAACAGAATTTCGACCTGCAAACGCGCCGCACCGAACTTGAACAGCAGGGGTTTCGGGTGCGTCTGGCCAAAAACGAACACTGGCCGTCGGTCAAGATGGGACCATACACCGCCGGGGAGAATGTGGTCGACAGCGAACGGGAGCTTGGACTTAGTTTGTCGGTGTCCGTGCCTTTCTGGAACCAGGCTCGCGGATCAGAAGAGGCCGCGAAGGCCCGGCTGAATCAAGCCGAGGTGTTGCTGGCCGCGGCCATGCGCGATCTGGAGCGGCAAATCATGACGGCTGCGCACTCCTACAACCAGGAACTTAAGGAACTTAGCGAGGATACGCCGCAACTCCTGGAGCAACTTCGCGACGCGGCCAAACTCGCCGACGACAACTATCGGCTTGGGGCGCTCCCCATCTCCACCTACACCGAGATTCAGCTGCAATACGTTGATGCCACCGACGCGGTCCTGAGCTCGCGTATGGATGCGTTACAAAACCTTTCGAGCCTCGAGTACCTCAGCGGCGAAGAGCTTCACGACATTGGCTCACCGTTGGACCAGGATAATGCTTCTCGAAAAGAGACCAAATGATTAAGGGATTGATTAGGGCATCGCTCAAGCAGCGTCTGCTGGTCGTACTGGCTTCCGTGGTACTCGTCGGTTTGAGTTTCTGGTCGGCTCTTGACCTTAATCTTGACGCGATACCTGATATCACTGGTCCGCAGGTACAAATCAACACGTCGGTACCTGCCTTGGCCGCCGCTGAATCGGAGCAGCTCGTAACCTTCCACACGGAAAAAGCGCTCATGGGGCTACCCGGGCTGCATGAAATGCGTTCGCTGACGAAGTTTGGCTTGTCCCAAATGACCCTCATTTTCAACGATGGGACTGACATTTTTCGCGCCCGCCAACTGGTGAGCGAAAGGCTTCAGAACCTTCAAAATGAGTTACCGCCTGGTTGCACCCCGCAAATGGCGCCGATCACCACCGGTTTGGGCGAGATTATGTACTACACCCTCGGGTACCAGCCGGACGCGAAAAAGAAGCCGGCCACGGAGCGAGAACAGCTCATGGAACTGTATGAGACCCAGCAGTTCGTGGTTCGCCCCGCGTTGCGCAGCGTTCAAGGGGTAGCGGACATCAACACCAATGGTGGCTACGTGAAGCAGGTTGCCATCCAGCCCCTTCCCGAGGCGCTGGCTCGGGCCGGCATGACCTTCAGCGAATTTGCCGACGCGGTGCAGTCGAATGAATCGAACGCCGGCGGCGGCATCATCGATCGCGACGAGCAACAGATGGTGATCCGAGTCGTCTCTAAAGCGACGACCTTGGACGAGATCCGTAGCATTCCCATCAAGTTTGCTGCTGGGGTGGAGCCGCTGCGAGTCGCAGATCTGGCGAGTGTCCAATTTGGCTCCAGTTACCGAACAGGTGCGGCCACGAGAAATGGGCAGGAAACCGTTCTGGGCACAGTCATGATGCTCATCGGGCAGAATGCTGACAAAGTGTGTCCACAAGTCGTTGCCAAAATGAACGAGGTGCGCGGCCAGTTGCCGGAAGGCATGCAACTGCAGGTGGTTTACAACCGCGCCGAGGTGATCAATCGAACCGTCGACACCGTCCGGCATAACCTCTTCGAAGGCGCGCTGCTGGTCGCTGCAGTCGTTTTCCTGTTGCTTGGCAACTGGCGAGCTGCGTTGATCGTGACCCTATCCATTCCGTTAGCCTTCTTATGGGCACTGTTTGGCATGGATCGGCTCGGGATTTCGGGCAATCTCATGAGCCTGGGGGCGATTGATTTTGGCATGATCATCGATGGCTCGGTGGTCATCGTCGAGAATGTCTTGCGGCGAATCAGCGAGCGTCAACAGAAATTGGGTCGCACGCTCAACGAGGTTGAACGACAAAACCTGGTTCATGACGCCGCAATCGAGGTGGCGAAGCCGATGTTCTTCGGGGTGATGATCATCACTATCGTGTATGTCCCGATTCTCACGTTGACCGGCGTTGAAGGCAAAATGTTCCAGCCGATGGCAATCACGGTGATTCTGGCGTTGCTGGGCGCTCTGCTCCTTGCTCTGACCCTGATGCCGGTGCTTTGCACTTTTCTGCTCCGCGGGCGCATCCGTGAGAAAGAATCGCCGATTGTTCGTGGGTGCAAAGCTATCTATCGACCGACCTTGCGGCTGGCCCTCGCACGCCGTTTTCTGGTCATGACCACTGCCCTCGCCATACTCGTCGGAGCCCTTTGGTTGCTGTCGCGAATGGGCTCTGAATTCATCCCGACCCTGGACGAGGGTTCATACGACGTGATGGTCTATCGCAAGAGCGGGATGAGCTTGGAGAAGTCACTCGCGATGGAAGAACAGAACGAGAAGGTGTTGCGGAAAAACTTTCCTGAAATCACAGACGTTTATGCCCGCATCGGAACCAGCGAAATCGCCAGTGACCCGATGGCGGCCAGCGAGAACGACTTGTATATCAGTTACAAGCCGGAGTCGCAATGGTCACGCGGGCCGGGCCGGCCCAAAAACAAGGCCGATTTGACCCGGATGATTAAGGAAACTCTGGACCGGCAAGTGCCTGGACAGGAATTCGATTTCTCTCAACCCATCCAGACGCGTTTCAATGAGATGCTGGAGGGCGTGCGGTCACAGCTGTCCGTCAAAATTTTCGGCCATGACTTCAATGAGCTGGAAGATCTCGCTCAGAAAATCCAAAAGGTGCTGGAATCGACACCCGGAGCACGCGAGGTGAACCTTGAAACGAACGGCCGGACCCCTTCGTTGCAGATTGACCTTCGTCGCGATCAACTAGTGCGATACAATCTGCGGGCGCAGGACGTAAATGACGCGGTCACCACCGGCCTAGCCGGCAAAATGGTCGGGCAACTCATCGATAACAATCGGCGGTACGATATCGACGTACGCATGCCTAATACGGCGCGCGCCGATCAAACCCAAATGGAGAAGATCCCGATCCGGGTCGGGACCAACGGTTTGCTGCCGCTTGGTGAACTCGTCAGCTTCCGCGTTATGGAAGAGATCGTACCGATCTTGCGCGACAACGGGGAGCGGCGGGAAGCCATTATGGTGAACCTGGGAGGGCGGGACGTGGAAGGATACGTCAACCAGGTCAAACAGCGTATCGCTAGTGAAGTTAAGATTCCGCCTGGTTACACGGTCGAGTTCGGCGGCGAATTCAAGAATCTCGAGGCGGCCCGGGCGCGCCTGATGTTAATCGTGCCGGTGGCGTTGGCCTTGATTTTCGTATTGATCTTTTTCGTCCTAAACAGCGTTCGCCAAAGTTTGCTGGTTTTTACGGGTATACCGTTCGCCATCAGTGGCGGCGTCTTCGCATTGTATTTGCGCGGGTTACCCTTCAGCATCCCGGCGGCGATCGGCTTTATCGCTCTCAGTGGGTTGGCCGTCTTGAACGGATTGGTGCTCGTGAGTTATTTTAACCAGTTTCGACTGGATGGAGCTTCGCTTGAAGACACCGTGTTCCAGGGAGGGTTGACTCGTCTTCGGCCGGTACTGACCACGGCGCTGGTGGCTGCGCTGGGTTTTGTGCCGATGGCGTTTTCTACCAGCGCAGGCGCGGAAGTGCAGCGCCCGCTTGCTACCGTGGTCATCGGGGGTATCATCAGTTCGACTTTGCTCACCCTCGTCGTGCTACCCGTGCTTTACCGCACCTTCATGAAGCAGGATCCAGCACCCCAGGCAAAACGACGCCAACCGCAGCCCGAACCTAGTCGAGCGTAGACTAAAGCAGAACCCGCCGGATCATTTTTATATCCTCGTCGGCCAGAGATCTAACCGTCGCGCTGCTGAAACGCTTCGATGCGCGCCCGTCCGAGGACGCTTTTGGTAATCCGTCACTCGGACAAGGATTGCGGCAAATGAGACAGGAATCGGCCCGCATCCAACATTTCAGCATCCAGTGCCATTAATGAGGAAGGCTGCGTCAGAATCGTTTCCTCAGCACTTCGAGGAGTCATTGAATCGCTTAAGTATCAAGGACGCTGGTTGTGGCGTGCTTCCAGCCGACGAGTGGTCCGAATTTTATTCCCAGTATCAAGCTTTGGTTCCTACGGCAAAGCATACTCGCTCGCCCATGGCCGCGCACGGCGACACTGATGCAGCTGTCGCTTGAGACAGCCAAGCTTATGTCGGAACACGCGCGTTTTAGTCGGCAAGCCCGACGGTCCGGTTTCTCCAACCCACTGCTCGGAGTCCTTTTTGCGTTTGTTCCAGTCGCGCAGAATGTGGTGCGATGAAAAGCGTCATTTTGCTGCTGCTCTTCAGTGTAATCCCTGCCGTCGGCAAAAGCAGCACATGCTCTTAAAAGCAATCAATACGGTGTCAAATCGGTTCTGCCATATGCTCCACTCCTAAGTCGCTGGTCTTTCGGGAAAGTTCCGTACACTGGAGCGAGTGGAGATTCTTGGACTAATTGCCGGCAAAAAACACGCAATTTTTTGACCTCCCCAAGAGTAAGCTAGGTCAACACAGCGACGATCCACTCCGGTAGTTCGTTTGGGACTAGTCCATTAGTGCAGGATTTATCCTATTCGTTTCGGCAATGGCGGGAGAATTGCCGAGTGCTAGCATTCGTTCGGGCGGTCCAGCTTCAGGTTCTGAGTTAAAACTACAGGTAGGCCCAAATACAACCAATCAACCCATAACACAACCCCCGTCCCCTCTTCGATCGAGCCAAAAGAAACGATCAGCGGAACGAACTGAGAAACCACTATGGAAAGCCGAGTTACCATTCAACAAATCAAAACGATCTCTGATCATCCCTTTTTAGTCGGAGAAATCCTTCGCCGGTCAGAGCTCAGGACTGTCGCGCGAGCAAAATGGCGGACATTTTGGCAAAAGATAACCCTACTCTGATACATTGTGACCTAATCACGTCCATCGGCCCGCAAAATTATGGGTAGACTCACCTTACAAAAGAAAATAAAGGCGATTCGCATCGATTCGATTGTTTTGGAAATACTCATCCTTGTCCTGGGCTCGGGCCTCATACTCGCGGCGGGCCTGGCGCTGATTGTACAGATGGAAGAGGATCTGATCGCGTTAGAGTTGACTACCAAAATCGCAGCGTCGGCTCGGCCGTAACGCTAGACAGGTTGTATGGACCCTTTGGATCGGCGCATGATTGCTCGCTGGTAGAATTGCAGCAAGAAAGACTCCAACCGAGAATACAAAATGAACTACCTAGCGCGGCCGGCGCGTTTACACTCCACCATCTTCCAGCCAGAAAAGGATCGCGACCGGCAACATTGCTTGGCCGTTGCATATTCAATGCCATGGACACGGTGATCCGAAATATCTGAACCGATTAGTCGACGACGTACTAGGCTGGCCTCACATTGAGTCGACGCTTCCCTCGGTTAGCCGCCCGCATATTATCCGCATACGACTAGAAGAAGTCGCTACTACCGACGACTCCTCAGCGTGTATCAGCCCAGGAGAGTTTGCTCGGGTGCACCTCGCAGCACCGACCATCTACCTGGCGCTACCGTGGTATCCGCGCACTGGGCCATTGTGCGGCGCCGGGCCGAACCGCATTACCTTTGTTCCTTCGGATTGATGCCGCCGGAGCCGTTCTCGTGTATACGCCCAGAAATCAGGAAGAATTGTCTGTCTGCTCTTCCCTATTCTCTGCCGCGTACCATTTTGACTGTAAGTTAAGCACAATCAGATGAGGTGATCAAAGGACCTATCTGATGGAGAATGTTAGGAAAAAGCAAGGTTGGTTTTATGATTCGAAATGTAGAAATCCAGGCTCGCTGTCTGATTCGGCAGGCCTCCGTGAACGCGTCGGAGTCTCGACCTCGGGACCGGAGCTTCTCGATAGCGAGTCACCTTTTACACCGATTTTTGTCTCATTTGATGTAATCCTTGTCCGAGTGAGGGATTACCATTCCTTCGCGGAGCAACTTTCATTGAAGACGTTGTGATTGTCTTGGAGCTTTACGCAGTTCTTTGGTAGAAAAACCGATCTCAAAACAAACGGGAATCCCGGCAATGATTTATTTTTCATCAGCGCCAACTCCAAGCCGAAACGACAGGAGCAGTAGGACGCTCGATCGAAAAAAAGAGACTTTTGCGTGGCTAAGCGTCCTCGTTTTCTTCTCGGCTTTTTGCGTTCTGATACGCCGTTTGCATGCCGACCACGAGCTAGTAGTGTGGAGTGTCGAATAGTTAACAGAGCCTGTCTATGCACGGCAGGACCGGGTCATGGCGGTGCATAACGCACAACGGAAACGCTAAACTCTTAGACCACAATCTGTGGCCTTCTGCGACTAAGCATCGTCTTAGGGGGTAAACCGAAAACCCTTTTGAAATGACGTGTAAGATGGCTCTGATCGACGAAACCGACATGGTATGCAGCTTCGCTGATGGTGAACTTGCCTGTTGTCAGAAGTTCCTTTGCTTTTCTCACCCTGGCCTCGACGACATACTGGTGAGGCGACTGGCCGGTAGACTTTTTGAACAGCCTGGTGAAGTGATCGGGACTCATGCCAACCGCCTGAGCAATCCCGGAAACAGTTAAGTCTGCATCCAGTTGATCTTGAATATATTCGACAGCACGCGCCAGCTTTTTGCGCGGCAACCTACCATACTGCCTTTTCGGCCTTAGTACTGCCACGCCATATTCGCGTAGGAGATGAGCGGCGAGCGCTGTTGATAGTCCCTCCCCATACATGTGGTCAAGGGCATCGCCGGTCTGGACTGCGGCCCGCAATGCCATAGCAATGTGCTGAAGTGTAGGGTCGGTATCTCGTCGCTGCTCAATTAGTTCAATACGGTCTGAATTCAACTCCAGTCCCTCAGCAATGCGGCTCACGAAAACAGGGTCCAAAGCCAGAAGGAGAGCGTTCCCAAATACGCCCCTCTCTACTTTCAGCCGCTGAAAAAAAGGCTGATCGCTCGGGAAGAGGCAAATCGCGCCTCTTGGCCTTAAGCCACACTGAAACCGCCCCTCTTTCTTGAATTCATTAGTAAAGGAGTGACCAATATTGATAGCAATCACATGTCGCTTGAACATTATATCGGCCAGTTCAATGCTGGGAAATTCGTGCTGTTCCACCGCGACATCGGTCCATTTTGTGCCAGCGCTCGAGAGAACAACCCGAGAAAGGGGGTTGGCAGGCAAGAGTTCTCCGTTTGTGCGCCAGAAAGAAATACTGTGCGGGTCCTTCATTGTAATTCTTTTGTAATTCTTACCTTATCGATGGTGTCAAAAGCATTAACATCAAAGTTTAAGCACCAGGCGGTTTTTGTCCGAGCTGTCGTAGTCGTTGTTTTAACTGAGCAGCGCTTAGTCTCCGCAAGCCGGCCCTCGCGTGCCGAAAACTCGACCCAGGCCAGACGTTCGGGATTACCTTCGACTACCAGACCGGCGGCTTACCCTTCTGCGATGGTAAGAGGTCCTGAGGCAAACGCGTGGGTCGGTGGGCTCGATTAGCTCGGGAGGCGCGGCGGCTAAGTGTTTGGCTGCAAACATCAGTCCAATCAGCGCTGAATGTTTGGTGGCGAAACGAACGTAAGCGTCGGCCAGTTTAATCAA
>Ga0209647_1000173_pt1 | contig 59081 bp, 61 predicted proteins | sample GraSoi_2013_60cm_FD_185827 | JGI IMG/M metagenome (GOLD analysis project Ga0209647, IMG submission 185827) | Grasslands soil microbial communities from the Angelo Coastal Reserve, California, USA - Sample 9_17_2013_60cm (SPAdes) (version 2) | ecosystem: Environmental > Terrestrial > Soil >...
GAATGAAATCAAACCACGAACTGAGAATCCTCACTTCATCGCAGCCAGCAGCGCTTCCGCCACGAGCTTCCTGGTCTGTTCATCCATTTGCATCTCCGATGGCCCGGCTTTCAGGCCGGCCTCGTTGGCTAAACGTTTGTTCTTGATTCCGATATAGACGGCGCTGTATGAAGTCTCCCGCATGAGAGAGACGACCTCGGAGCTTTTGCTCGTAAGCTGCGTCAAGCTTATGCCGCCCCAAGCGCCTGTCAATGAGGGAAACGAAGGTTTGGACCAAACTGGTAAGAAGGCAACTGTGCCATGAAGTTTCTACTGCAGCCGGAAGCGTTCATTCATCAGCCGCTGCAGCCGCGGCCGGTAGAGAATATCGTAGGCAAGCTCTTTATCAGGAAACATGTTCAAGGCGGCGCGACGCGCATTCGCGGCCATCTCCGAAGCCTCTTCCAGCGTCAGATCGGGATCCTGGCTGATCACCGACATCACCATGCTCATCATGATCTGCAGCCGCCGCAACCTTCGAGCCTCATCCATGTGCTCATTCTGTTCGGCACCTGCATGTTCCGCCCGCTCAACGTCCATACTGCCCCTGTCTTCTTTCTTCTTTGGATTTGGATGTTGACTTCGTGCCTCGCGTTGGCTCCAACCGCCATTGTGGCACCTTCCACCCACGAATCAAGCTGCCCTTGGCCATACACCTTTGTGACCCGCAAGACAAAGGCATAGTGACTGCCGTAATCTGTTAACAGCTAGTCCTGTGGAGGATGCATGGCAGAGCTGAACCGCGCGCCTCAACCCGCTCCCAACGAGAAACTCATCAAGATTTTCGATACCGAGCAGGAAACCGAAGCGCTCGTCGTCAAGGGATTGCTCGAATCTGCAGGCATTGAGTCGGACTTGAAATCGATCGCCGCGGTCCAGGATGCGTTTCCCGGCGTCGGCGGAACGGTCATCCTCGTGCGTGAAGAAGACGCACCCGAAGCTGGAAAAATTATCGAGGCTTACCGTCAACTGCCTCCCCTCGATGATGATGAGACCGCCGATATCGATATCAGTGGAGTGAGAGGCGAATCCGCGTAGAGACGCGGCTTGCCGCGTCTCCTGCAGCGTTCCAAAGAAGACAGGGCAAGCCCAGTCTCTCCACGAGGAATCAGTGGATGAGCGCGACGTCCGGAGTCACAGACTTGCCATCCAGATAGAAACTGACCGCGCCTTCCTCGTCGGTGCGGTAGGTTTTCACCCCAGCTTGCTGCAGCCGCTCCAGCACTTCGCGCCGAGGATGTCCGTATACATTTCGCGCGCCGACGGAAATGACCGCATAGCGCGGATGAACAGTCGCAAGCAGATCGGCAGAAGTTCCGCTCGCGCTTCCATGATGCGCGACCTTCAGCAGCATCGCCTCGGGATGCTGTTCCACGACACGCCGTTCCGCTGGACGTTCCGCGTCTCCCTCGAGCAAAGCAGTCGTCCCGGCGAAAGTCGCCGTAAACACCAGGCAATCGTCGTTTGGCCGCATCGAGCCAGTAACTTGGTCGCGTCCGGGAGCGAGCATGTGGAAATGCGCTCCTCCGTAATCGAATTGATCGCCTTCCTTTTTGACCGAGACTTTCATTCCCGCTCTCTGCGCTTGCGCAACGATAGGGAGCAAAGCGCCCACTGGCCTGTCGATACTCAGCCAGAGTTCCCGCGGATGGAAATTGGCAATCACCGCCGGCATTCCGCCGAGGTGATCAGCATGAGGATGCGTGATCGCGACCACATCGAGACGATCGAAGCCTCGATTCCAAAGATAAGAAGAGACCACCTGTTCGCCGAGATCAAAGTCCGAATGCACCCACTGCGGCAAGCCTCCGGCATCAATGAGGAGAGTGCGGCCCTCGGGCGTAACCAGCAGAATGGAATCGCCTTGCCCGACATCGATGGTCGTCATCTCCATCACGCCGGCGCGACGATGAGGACGAGAGGGGACAAACGCAATCCAGACCGCGACCGCGAACAGCAAGACAAGCGAAGCTACGGCGGCCAGACGCGCGCGCCTCGCTGCCAGCATCGCGAGCGCCAGCGCAGCGATCGAGGCTAGGATCATCGCAAGCGAAGGCATGGCCACGCGCAAGTCGGCAACGGATGCGCCAGCGAGATGGGCGCCGCCGAGCCAGTGCACCGTTCCCGCGATGCCTTCGAGCGCCAAGCCGGAAACCCAAACTGCCGGTTTCGCCAGCGTGGTCGAGATATAGCCCAAGCCGAGAGCTCCGGCGGCGGAAGGCATCAGCACCTGCGTGAGCGGAATCACCGCCAGGTTGGCCGGCATCCCCATGGTGGTGGCGCGATGAAAATAGTACGCCATGGGCAGCGCCAATCCAGCCTGCATCAGCGCCGAGATGAAGAGCAATTCACTCACGCCGATCGCCAAGCGTATAAAGATCGCGGGCAGGGCCAGGCTGAGGCGCTCGCCGATGAATCTCTTGAGCCGCCCAGCGATCAATCGCAGGTCGAGTCGAAATTGCGCCACTGCGGGAGCGACGTGCAAGTCGTAGCTGGCCGCCCGCAACAGCCGTAACCCGCGCGTGTAAGGCAATGTAGTCCGTTCCAGAATCGGCGAGCCTATGCCCGCGATGATGAAGACGGCAAGAAACGTGAGCTGAAAACTGGCGCCAAACAGGGCGTGGGGATCGGCGATCAGAATTCCCAGCGCCGCCGCCCCAATTGCGTTCATCATGTTGCGGTCGCGATAGAGTAGCCGCGCGCCTAAATATATCGCCAGCATCAGCGCGGCGCGCCACACCGGTGGACCGACCCCCACCACGAACGCATATCCAAACGAGACTACGACCGTGGCGATGGCCGCGATCGCGGGATCGACACGAAACTGGCGCAGCGTCCAAAAAATCGCGAGCGCCAGGATGCTCAGGTTCATTCCGGAAACTACCAGCACGTGATAAGTGCCCGAGCGCTGGTACTCGGTACGCGTCGCGGTGCGCAGGAACGTTTCCTCGCCGAGAACCATGGCGTCCATGAGCGAGGCCTCTGACGCGGGCCACAGTTCGTGAATTTTGGCGACGATGCTGGCATGAACGCGCGTCCGCCAGAATTCAATCCGGCTGCCGGAAAAACCGGGAAGCCGCTCAACGTCTTTTGCCTCCGCCGACCCCAGTACGCTGATGCCGTTGTCGCGCAGATAGCATTCATAATCGAAGGCTCCAGGATTGCGGTAATTACGCGCCGGATGCAGCTTCGCGCGAATCCGCAGCCGCGTGCCATAGGTCAGGACCAATGGAGCGACGGGCGTCTCGCCCGTCCCGCTTGCAGTCTGAAGGAAGCCTAGGTCGGCAGCATCGACGCCGGGCGAGGACGCCCGGCGCTCCACCGTTTCGGAATTCTCAACTTTTTCGTAAATCGTCAGCCGCACCCCAGCCCGCATCGGCCATCGTTCGCGCTGACTCGCGATCTCTTCCGTCTCCACATCAATCGATTCGCGAATCGACCGCGGCTCCGCAGCCTGCGCATATCCCTCGCGAATTACACGCGCCGTGAGTGTGACCTCACGGCCATCCGCCAGGGCAAAAATGCGAGCGTCGTCTCGCGGAAGTCTCTCTGTTTGGTGACCGCGAACCTGAATCAGAAAGGCGCCCAGAAGGAACCACGCGCTCAAAGACAGCGCCTTAGCCAACCAAGCTCGCTTCGGAAGAAACCACGACGCAGCGAAAACGAACGCCAATACCGCGATCACCCACCACGACGGCGGCCGCCAGGCTCGCACGCCCGTCCACAGCCCAAGCGAAAATGCCAGCGCCGCCCAGAACAAAGGTTGCCGTGGCGGCGTCCGGTCGTGCGTCATTATCTTCGATCTCCGGTGGAGAAATGAAGGTCGGCAAGCGAGCGAACGAGCAGGCCTTCAGCTACCTACCCCTCTTCCAGGAGGAACTGGACGACGTGAAAGCAGTCAGCGCGCCAGCAGCATCACTGATTCGATGTGAAACGTCTCCGGAAACAGATCGAACAAGTGCGCTTCCTCTATGTGGTATCCGGCCGCTAGAAAGGGGGCGATATCCCTGGCCAGCGTCGCAGGATCACAAGAAACATATCGGACACGGGGCGCTCCGATTTCCACTAAAGAACGGATCACCACCTTGCCGGCACCAGTGCGGGGAGGGTCCAGGACGACCAAGTCAGGCCTTTTTCGCACCGGCCGGCTTCTCAGATAGTCCTCAGTTCGCGCGCCGACCGCTTTCACGTTCGCAGGAACATTCTGCACGAAGTCGGCATGCGATGTCAGTGACGCCTCTACACCAACAATGTGATGAAAGCTGGTCGCCAAAGGCGACGAAAACAATCCCACTCCCGCATAAAGGTCGAGTGCGAGGTCTCCGCGCGCATTGCCGGTCACGACCGAGACCAGTTCGTCGATGAGATAACGGTTCACCTGGAAGAAGGCCCCGGCATTGACCTGATATTCGTGATTTGTCGTTCGATAGCGAATCGACTTGACGCCCGATTGCGCCAGCGCTTTCGGGTCCATCGGGGCGTCATCTACAAATCGGCGCCGCGACGGGAAAAATGTCACACCGCTGATTTCCGGCACCTCGCGCTCAAGCGCCTCCGCCCAGCGCAACAGATCTTTCGCGTCACCCCCGTGCCCGCAGAATGCCGACGCCAGCAAATGCTTATCGGCTGCGTCCGCAAACAGCTCAATCTCCTCAACTCCACCGGGACAATCCAAACCATGCAGCTCCGCTAGTCGAGCCATCACCCGATTAAGCAGCGGCGAGCTGATCGGACATTCGCGCACCGGAAGAAATTCGTGCGAGCCGAATTGGAAGTATCCCAGCGCAAATTCGGGTACAGACTGCACTTGCAGCCGCGTTCGATTGCGGTAGTTCCAGGGAGCCGAAGCATGGAGGCGAATCTCGGATTTCAATTCGATCTTTGCAATCCGCTGCAGCGTCTCGCGCAGGATTTCAGCTTTGGACTCAAGTTGCCGTTCGTAAGGAATGTGCTGGTAATGGCATCCGCCACATTGCCGGAAGTACGGGCAGCGGGCGTCGATCCGATCGGGCGACGCCTCGATCAACTGCGCCACTGAGCCTCGCGCGAATCCGTGCTTCTCTTGCCGGATCTCGACGTCAACCCGCTCCCCCGGCAGCACAAACGGCACAAACACCGCCATGCTTCGACCGTCCGCTCCGGACGGCGTGCGGGCCAGTCCGTCACCGCCATAGATCAGTTTCTCGATGGAAAGAAGCAAGTCGTAAGTGTAGCGCGTGCGCTCCTGCCGGAGCCGGACGATGCGCGCTTCCCACAAGAGCGGTTTTGGGCACCGGCAGGCGGACAGGAGTGTCCGCCCCACACAACCTTGGTTAGTGCATGTAGAACAAACTCAGTCGCGGCACCCCGCACCGCTCCAGGAGCCGCTTATGCACGTACTGCTTGTGCAGTTGCTCAACCTGGGCTGCGGTCATGTTTCGCCGATAGGGAGCAATATCCCGATCCGCTTCCGCGCGAACATTCACCAGATCCTGATCCGGAGTCGCTGCCATCAGCACCGCGAAGAGCTTCTCCTCGAGCACCGTCAGCCGCCGCTCCAGATCCTCCAAACGCGGAAGCTTCCCGGTACGCTCGATGGACTCCGCCAACTCACGCAGCGAGACTGCTTCTTCTCGTGCCAGCGATCCTGTCGCGAATCCCGCACGCTCGGGCAGCTTCGCTTTTTCGAGCTTGTCGGCATTCCCTCGCAAGAATGCCACGATCTGTGCCCCTTCAAATCCAGGCTCGCGAAGAGCCTTCTCTTCGCCGGTTACACCTACGGCCGCTTCCTTCATATCTTCGGCTGCCGTCAAGACGGCCTGCGAGCAGTACGCAAGGCTATTCACCTTCTTCGATTTCGATGGACGCTGATCGTATTTGTCAAACGCGTCATCCACCCCTCGAAGCACTGCCTCCAGCGGCACGCCGGCACTTTTCCAAGTCTCAATCAGAGCCCAGTCGAGCGTCGAGAGGAGCAGAATTCCGCCCCGCCGCCGCTGAAAGTGCTCCTCGATTTCCGTAAAGTAATTGAAGTAATTTTCCACGACGGATCTCTGGAGAGGTCAGAGGTCGGATCGCAGAGTGAACCATGGACTCTAACCTCTGCAATCTGACCTTTAACCTCTCACCTCGTTTTAGCAGACTTAGGCGGGGGCCACGGTTTCGCATCAGTATCCCCGGGCTTGGCCGGCGCCGGGGCTCGCGTCTGCGCCTTCGCTGCCTTCGGCGCGGCTTCGCGGCGGAAGGACTGGTTCCGATCCCATATGATGCGCAGCCCCTCCAGGGTCAGAAACTCGTCCACTTCTTTGATGAAGTGGGAAGAGCCGCCAAGCAGCGTCCCCAATCCGCCCGTCGCAATCACGCGCGTTTCTTCACCCAGCTCATCCACCAGCCGCTCCAGAATGCCGTCGACCAGACCGAGATACCCGTAGTAGAGTCCGGACTGCAAACTACCCACCGTAGTCGTTCCAATCACCCGAGCCGGCTTGCGAATCTCCACTCGCGGCAGGCGCGCCGTTCGTTGAAAGAGAGCGTCCGCTGAAATCCCAATCCCGGGACAAATCACGCCGCCCATGTACTCGCCCTTCTTCGAAATACAATCGAAGGTCGTCGCCGTGCCAAAATCCACAATCACGCACGGACCACCATATTTCTCATACGCCGCCACCCCGTTGACCACGCGGTCCGCACCCACTTCCGCGGGATTGTCATACAGAACCGGCATGCCCGTCTTCACGCCCGGCTCGATGAATAGTGGTTTGGTGTTGAAATAGCGCTCGCACACCTGCCGCAACACCGAATCGAGCGGCGGCACCACCGATGAAATCACGATCCCATGAACGCTCGAAACTTCCAGATTGTCCATTGAGAAAAGGTTGCGGAAAATTACTCCATACTCGTCGACCGTGCGGTTTAGATGCGAGCCGACGCGCCAGTTCGCAACCAGCCGCTCATAGCGCGCGGTCTCCGTGGTCACGTCCTCGCCCGGGCGGTGCGCCACGCGCTCAAAAACGCCCAGCACCGTATTCGTATTTCCGACATCGATGACTAGCAGCATAGATAATCAACTGTGGAACAGGTCTGTGTGGTGACGGGGCTACGCCCCGTCCATCTGAACCGTTCCGCTCAGAACCGTCCGCAGACCTTCGGCCGTTCTCACCCGCAAAAACCCGCGCTCGTCCAATCCTTCGGTAACGCCTGCCAGGCCGCCGTTCTCCTCCGTACTCACGTCGGTACTCACGTCGACACTCACTTTTCGGCCGCGCACCGACGACGAATTCTCCTCGAACCGGCGTAGGATCGCACCCCGCGCTCCCGCATCCTGAACCAAGCTCCGATACTCCCGGTCGAGCGATTTTAGCAAAGCGGCGCAGAGTTCCACTCGCGACCACTCGGTGCCGGTCTCGATCCGCAACGACGTCGCTATTTCCCGCAGCTCAGCCGGAAACTTCACCTGGTTCACGTTGATTCCCGCCCCCACCACCAGATGGCGCACCCGCGTCGCCTCGGCATTCATCTCGGTGAGAATGCCGCAGAACTTCTTGCCGCCAAGCAGCAGGTCGTTTGGCCATTTCAGATCCACCCGAAGCTGGGGCGCAATATCCGCGACCGCCGCCCGAACCGCCAGTCCCGCAGCCAGCGAAAAGATCAGCGCATCCGAAGGCGGCATCACCGGACGCACGATCACTGAGCAGTAAATCCCAACCGACCGCGCCGAATGCCAAGTGTGCGCGCCGCGCCCCCGCCCGGCCAACTGTTCTTCCGCGAGAAATACGCTGCCTTCCGGCGCGCCCTCTGCAGCGGATCGCATTGCCTCCGAATTGGTCGAACCGATTTTGTAGTAATGATGGATCTGCTTCGGACTGCCTGGGGTACCTCCAAAGATCGTACCCTTCAACGAAGGCCCCAACATCTCCGGCAGCAGCAAGTCTGGAACCGCGCGCAGTTGATAGCCGGTTGCGGGATGTCCGGCCACATCCACGCCCAACCCGCGCAGTTGCTGAATCAGCCGCCAAACTTCTGACCGGCTCGTCCCGATTTCTTCTGCAATCTTCGTGCCGCTGACGACAACGGTAGCGTGGCTCATGAGCAGGCGCACGATGCGGCCGATGCGCACATCTGTCGCCTTGTGCACCGACGGCAGGCTGCGAGTTTTCGTGGAAGCGGAGATGGAGGGATTATAAACAGGTCGTTCGTCGTTGGTCGTTAGTCGTTGGCAATCGAATCGTGCATGATCCAGACTCGCGAACGACCAGCGACTAACGACCAGCGACTGGTCTTAAGCCGGCGTGACCCGCAAACTCATATCCACCGCTGTCGATGATTGCGTCAACGCCCCCACCGAGATGAAATCCACGCCCGTCTCGGCGTACGATCGCACGTTTTCCAGGTTGATTCCGCCCGCGCACTCCAAGGGAATCCGCCGCGGCTGCCTCGAACAAATCTCGACCGCCTTGCGCACATCTTCCACGCTCACATTATCGAGTAGGACCGCTTCCGCCCCGTGATCCAGCGCCTGCTGCAGTTCTTCGAGCGACCGCACTTCAATCTCGATCGGCTGCCGGCCACGCCGGTTGTGGATCGCGCGCTCCAGCGCCGGAATGATGCCCCCCGCCAGCGCGATGTGATTGCTCTTAATCAACACGCCGTCGGAAAGGTCAAGCCGGTGATTCTGGCCGCCACCGCAGCGCACTGCGTGTTTGTCAATCAACCGCAACCCCGGCGCCGTCTTGCGGGTATCGAGAATCCGCACCCGCGTGCCCTCAACCGCATCCACAAACTTGCGGGTGATGGTCGCGATTCCAGCCATCCGCTGCAGAAAATTCAGGATCACCCGCTCACACGACAGAATCACTCGCGCGTTATGCCGGACTACCGCGATCTGCTGCCCCCGGTTCACACGGATCCCATCAAAAATCGAAGGATGGCTCGTGACTTCGTAGTGCGAAGTGACTGCCCCGTCCAGTGCCGCGTAAACGTCGAGAATCCGCGACACACATCCGAGGCCGGCCAGAATACACTCCTGCTTGGCCAGAATCGTTGCCGAAGCACGCTGGTTTGCATCGATGCAGGCGTAGCTGGTCGCGTCGCTCGTCGCCCGATCTTCGGTGAGCGCGTTTTCGAGAATCGCGGTAATGCGTCGTGAATTCCAGTCCATTGACTTGTGTGGGGACACCCGCCCATGCCGCTGGCAGAGCCGCCCCTTCGATGCTACATCGAGCTGCTCTTGTCTGACCGGACGAATGCGTCAGGGCCTGCGTGGTTCGTGCCTACCCCAGCTCTTTCAATTTTGCCAGGTTCTTGTCTCGCAGGATCGTCGCTTCTTCCACCTGCTTCCGCAATCCTTCCACGACGTGCGCGGGAGCCTTTCTCAAGAAGTGCTCGTCGCCCAGCCTCGCTTGCGCAGTCACCAGTTGCTTTTCCATTTTCTCCAGCTCCTTGTTTAGACGCTCGCGCTCGGCTGCAACGTCAATCTTTTTTTCATAGATCGCGTGCACATCGAACCGTGACGTGCTGCGCGCGCCCGGCAAGTTCGCCAGCGAGCTCTCCACGAACGTGATCTTCTCCACATTCGCCGGACGATCGCGCAGAACCGCGCCCAGATTCTTTTCGAGCATCTTGCGAATCCCCAGCTCGTGCGCAAACACCTCTATCGGGACCTTCACTTTAGGCTCGACTTTTAATTCGGCCCGCAGATTGCGCACGCTGACAATCAGATCCTGCAAGATCGCCATCTCCGTCTCTGCGCCCAGATCGATCTGATCTTCCTTCGCTGCCGGATACGACGCCAGCGCAATCGACTTGAGCGGAGGCCTGCCGTCATAGATCGCGTGCCAGATTTCTTCCGTGATGAAAGGCATCACGGGATGCAGCAACCGCAACGAGACTTCGAACAGGTTCACCAGATTCGCGCACGCGATTCGCGGCGGGCCCGTGTCCGCGCCCTCCTCGAAGTTCAGGCGCGGCTTAATCAGTTCGATGTACCAGTCGCAGAACTCGCCCCAGAAAAAATCGTAGATGCGATTTGCCGCTTCATCGAAGCGATAGGTCGCGAGAGACTCGTTCACGTCCTTAGCCGCGCGATTGAACCGCGAAAGAATCCATCGGTCTTCAAGTGTCGTCGTTTGGAACCCAGCAACACCAGTGTGGTGACGGGGCCCTGCCCCCACGCCAGTATCGGCGGGCCGCAGGCCCGGATCGATCCGATCGACGTTCATAAACATGAACCGCGCCGCATTCCATATCTTGTTGGCAAAATTCCGGTAGCCCGCCGTGCGGCTCTCGCTGAACGCAATATCGGTGCCCGGCGCCGCCATCGCCGCCAAGGTGAAACGCGTCGCATCCGTTCCATATTGGCCGATCACCTCGATCGGATCGAGCACGTTCCCCTTCGTCTTTGACATTTTCTGCCGGTCGGCATCGCGCACCAGCGCGTGAATGTAAACCTCGCGAAAGGGAACGCTCTCGCGCAGGGCTTCTTCATGGGAAGCATCCCCCACCGTCAAACTTGTCTTTGGACCATGGCCCGGCCTGTGCGGCGGCATCATGAACCAGCACCCGAGCATGATCATCCGAGCCACCCAGAAAAACAGGATGTCGAAGCCGGTAATCATCAGCGAATTGGGATAGAACACTTCCTCATCTCGCGTAGCCTCGGGCCAGCCCAGCGTAGTGAATGGCAGCAGTCCCGATGAAAACCAGGTGTCGAGCACGTCCGTGTCCTGCTCCAGGATCGTGCTGCCGCACTTGCACGCCGAAGGGGCTTCGCGCGCCACCACCACTTCCTTACAGTCGTTGTTTGTGCAATACCACGCCGGAATCCGGTGTCCCCACCACAACTGACGCGAGATGCACCAGTCATGGATGTTATGCATCCAGTTCAAATAAATCTGACCGTAATTCTCCGGCGTGAACCGGATGTATCCCTTTTCCACCACTTCAATTGCGCGCTTCGCCAATGGCGCAATCTTGATGAACCATTGCGTCGACAGCCGCGGTTCGACAATCGTCCCCGAGCGGTCGCACTTGCCGAGCGCAATCGTGTAATCCTTTGTGCCCACCAGGAAGCCTTGCGCTGCGAGGTCCTCCACGACCCGTGCGCGAGCAGCAAAGCGATCCAGCCCCGCGTAACGGCCGGCATTCGCATTCATCTTTGCGCGCTCGTCAATCACTTCGATCTGCGGCAGGTTATGCCGCAGCCCGGCCTCGAAGTCGTTGGGCTCATGCGCCGGCGTCACCTTCACCGCGCCCGTGCCGAACTCGGGCTGCGCCAGTTCGTCCGCGATGATTGGGATCTCACGATTCATCAGCGGCAGCATCACATGCTTGCCGTGCAGATGTGTGTAGCGCTCGTCCGTTGGATTCACCGCGACTGCCGTGTCGCCCAGCATCGTCTCCGGACGTGTGGTCGCCACGGTAATAAACTCGTTTTTCCCAGGGACTCCGCCAACCACCGGATATCGGATCTCATACAGCTTCCCCGCGACGTCCTCGTGCTTCACTTCAAGATCCGAGATAGCAGTCCCGCAATCGGGGCACCAGTTCACGATGTACTTCCCGCGATAGATCAGGCCGTCTTCATATAGCCGCACGAAGGCTTCCTTCACCGCGTACGACAGGTTGTCGTCCATGGTGAAGTACTGGCGGCCCCAATCGACCGACGCGCCGAGTCGCTTCATCTGGTCGAGGATGGCGCCGCCATACTCGCGCTTCCATTCCCAAACGCGCTCGATGAACTTCTCGCGCCCCATCTCGCGCCGCTTCTTGCCTTCTTTTGCCAGCTGGCGCTCGACCATCATCTGCGTGGCGATGCCGGCGTGGTCGGTACCCGGGAGCCAGAGCGCCACGTGGCCGCACATGCGATGCCAGCGCACGATGATGTCCATCTGCGTCTGGTTCAGCATGTGACCCATGTGCAGCCGCCCCGTCACATTCGGCGGCGGCAACAGCAGCGTAAACACCGGACGCGAATCTCCAGGTGCCGGCGTCTCCACGTGAAACAGTTTTTCCTGGACCCAATACTCGGCCCAGCGCGTTTCAATCGCGCCCGGTTCGTAAGCTTTCGGCAATTCGTGCGGCATGTTTTGATGGCACTCAGCACTCAGCATTCAGCCAATGACGACGATGCGTCTCCACAGGCCTGATGAAGAAATATTCAAGGCCGACCGCGGGTGGCTGAGTGTCTGAGCGCTGGAACTTTTGATCTTACAGGCGCAAGAAAAGGAGGGTCAAACGTGAGAGGGGGTGAGCAGCCTCCTAATTTACTAAACGGCGCGGTACAAACCAAAGCTGAGTGCTAATGGCTGAATGCTGAAAGCTGCCCTACTTCCCCGCCAGTTTCTTCGCAATCTCTTCCACGATCTTCGGGCGAAGATCGGCCATTACGCTGTCCACGATGCTGGCAATCGTGCTGGCGTCCGTTGCCGACATAGACGATGAACCCTCTGCTGCCGCCGCTGCCATGACCTTCGGAGCGTCCTCGGCTCCGGATTCGGCCTGCTTAGCCGCTTCCACCACATCACTGTTGCCGGCCGGAGCGGCGTGGATCTGATGCCAGTTCGATTTCCCCGATTTCGCTTTCGCGTCCTTACCCATGGAATCCTGACCCCCAGAATCTGAACTCGAATCCTGATTCTCGTCTGCCACCGCAGCCGTCGTCCCGCTGACGGGCTCTCCGTTCTGTTCCGCCGCAGCCTCAACTTCGGCGTTACTCACTGCATCGGCGAATGTCGCTGCAGCAACCTCTTCCGCGAGTGCTTCGTCCCCGACTTTCGCCGCGGAATCTTTCTGCTCCGCTTCGAATTTCTCTGGCGCAATCTTCTCTGGTGCGATTCCGTCTACCACCGGACTCGCAGCGTTCGAAGCCGTCGCAACCACTTCTCCTGGCGCTTCCACGACCGATGCTTCCGTCGGGACGGTCTCTGAGCCATGCTCGGACGGACCACGCTCGTCTGCTTCTGTCAGCCTGTTCTCAACCGCAGCCGCGATCGCTGAGACTGTGGTGACTCCTGCCGATCCAATTTCACCACCGGACACCGCGGCGAAGGTGGACGCAAAGGTGCTGAACATTTCCGCTTCCAGCGAAATCGCCGATTCTTCCGAAGTCAATGCCACCGGCTCGGCTATCCACCGCGGACCGGCTCCCACGTCACGTGCCGATTCTTCCGCCGACACCGCGCCGGATGCCACCATGGTTCCCTGCGACGCAGCCGTCGACACATCCGCGTTCCCGGTAGCTGGCGTCAGCAAGCGCAACGCCTCGGCCAACTCCTCAGCAGTCGGCGTCGGCTCTTGCGCCTCGATCGCTTCGCTCCTGGTGACGGTTTCGGCCGGCTTCGCGCCAACCTTTTCTTCCGCTATCTGCTCAATCGCGCTCGCGGCCGTGGCGACCTTCGCCGCATCGCTTCCGTCCGACGGTGCCGCCTCTTGCGAAGGGAGGGCACTATTCATCGCGACGGCCACCGCCGGCGTTTCTCGATGTTCGGTCTCTGGGTGTGCGCTCTCTGAACGCGCGGTTTCGGGATGCTCGTTCTCGATCTGCTTTGCTTCCACCGCGGGCGGAGCAGCGAACTCGCTCTTGCCTTCGACGGCTGACGCCGCAAGTACGACACTCGCACCCGCTGCCTCGACGACCGGCGTCGGGGGTTCGATTTCTTTCTTCACTTCCGCCGCAACCGCCGGAGTCGGTCCATCAAGTTTCGCAGCCAATGCACTGAGTGCATCCAACTCTTCTGGCGTGATGTCGCGCGGAATATCCGGAACGAGTCCTGGTTCCTGTCCCGGTGGCGGCGGCTCCTTCACTGTGAGCGGTGCGCTCGCGCCAGCCTTGTTCTTCGTCTTCCGGAAATCGCGGAAGGTCGGTTCTGCCGCGACATCTTCTGTTTCCGGTTGCGGTTCTTCTTTCTTTTTCTTCGACGGGAAACCCAGGCGGCTCTTCCATCCAGTATCGCCACCGGCTTTGTTTTCCGTGGTTTTGCCGGTCGCCTCGCCGCCGAACCGTTCCACGCCTGAAACCGACGTGCTGAAGCGCGTGCCTTCGGATTGCTGCGGCACCATGCGGTCTTCGAGTCGCATGATTGCAGTCAGCAACTCACTCGCTTCGAATGGTTTCACTATGTGAGCGTCGGCCTTGACCCGGCGCGCTTCTTCTGGCTTGAAGGGTTCCAGCTTTCCGACCGTCAGCAGCACTGGAATGTGCGCCGTCCCGGCGGCATCCTTCAGCCGTTGGCAGACTTCCAGCCCGCTGTAGCCGGGCATATACACATCCAACACGATCAGATCCGGTTTGATTTCGGTGATCCGCTTCAGGGCGGCCGATCCGTTATTGACCGTGACGACGTCATACCCGGCATCCGCCAGGATCTTTCGTCCCATGTTCTGGGCCGTCACACTGTCATCAGCCAGCAGTATTTTCCGCGCCAAGCGTCATCCTTCGACAAAATAAGGAGAGATAACGCGAAACTACCTTGTCCCTCAACCTAAGTCAACGATTCCCGCAGAGGTAACTGGTTACGACCGTTCCTAGCCCCTTGGGAGGGGGCGGAAGAGTCGGAGCTAAGGGGTAGGAAACCTCTGCAATCTGCCCTCTCAACCTCTGACCTCACTAGAAGGGGTTCAGCTTCCCTAAGCCCTTTTTCCTTTTCTTCTTGCTCGAGGAAATATCCGCCAGTTCCTCGGTTTTCGTCCCCGCACTGGAAGAGACAGCCCCCGATGCCCCGCCACCATTCTCCAATTGATTGCTCTGCTGCAACGGGGGAAGAGCGTTCGGATCGGCCTCTACGTTCGGCTTCAGTTCATTCGGATCCGCCACACTCGGCTTTAACTCGGCTGCTGCCGGCTGTTCCGGAGGCGCCGCCCTCGTCGCATCTGCCGCCGCTGCTGCTGCTGGGGGAGCGTCTGAACGCGGCGCCTCCTGGTTTGGCGCTACCTTCCCATCGAGTGTTTCCACACCGATCTTATTGTCGCCGCCCGCCAATCCACCCGCGCTTACCACCTTCCGCACCACATCGCCCGGATTCGTCGGCGCCGGATCCACCATCGTCGGGTCGCCCACGTGCGAGGCTTTGGCCACGTCGGGATGCTTCTCGAAGTTGCCCAGCATGCTCGACATGATCCCGGCTTGCTGCCGGCTCGCCACTTCCTTTTTATTCAGTTCGAGCGCCGCCCGCGTCGGCCGCGGCACTGGCTGATGCAAGCCCTCGAGCCGCGCCTTGGCGTCCAGCGCCCTGTCCATCGCCGGATACCGCTTGATGATCCTCCCGTACGCATCCGCCGCTTCCTTCGTTAGTCCCTCGATCATCTTTCCCTTGTTCACTTCGTTCATGCGCCCGTTCTTGCGGATCACATCGATCTCGCCTTCGTACGATTGCCCGAGCAGATACAGCGCCTCGTCCGCGCCGCTATATAACGGATAGCGGTCCACCAGCGTTTTCAGGCGCGCAATCGCCGCCGGATACGCGAGCCGCAGATAATAGAACCGGCCGATGTTGTACTCCCGTTGCGCCAGCACTTCCTGCACTTCGCGCAACCGCTGTTTCGCCTCCGGCACCAGCTTGCTGTCCGGATACTCCTGAATCAGCGACCGGTATTCTTCTTCCGCGCGCATGGCGTGCGTGAAGTCGCGGTCCGCCTTTTCCATCTCCTGATAGTGGATATTCGCTACCTTCAGCTGCGCCTCGGCCGCCTCCGGCATATTGGGAAAGAACGTCCGGAAATCCTTGTATTCGATCTCGGCCTGCTGCATCGCCGTTGACCCGCCTTCGGCGTACCACGAATCCGCCACCGCCAGCTTCGCCCGCGCGATAAACTCCGAATCCGGATAGGTGTTGATCAGCGTCTGCAGCGTCATCCTGGATACGTCGAAGCGGTTGTGCTTCATGGCATCCATGGCCCGGTCAAACAGCACCTTGTCGGGCTGTTTCGACCCAACGTTCGCCAGCGGATTCGCCGACTTCTTGTTAGTGCATGCCACGGTCAACGCCAGCAGCAGTCCGAGAAATAAAACAAAAGAATTACGCCGCATAAAGATTTAACCTCTGCAATCTGACCTCTGCAATTTCTACACCCTCTGCAAACTCGCGCTCCGAGCCGCTTCCAGCAGCACCTCGGCATTCACCTTCGCATCGCCCTTGCCGAACACCGCATTCCCCGCCACCAGAATTTCCGCACCGGCGCGCACCACCTCGGCCACCGTGTCCATCCCCACGCCGCCATCTACTTCGATGCGATACTGGTATCCCCGCTCGGCGCGAATCTCCGCCAACTTCCTCATTTTGTGCAGCGTTCCTGGGATAAACTTCTGCCCCCCAAAGCCGGGATTCACGCTCATCACCAGCACATAATCCACAATATCGAGCACTTCGACGAGTGTCTCCACCGGCGTCGCCGGATTAATCACCACCCCGGCCCGGCATTCATGATGCTTGATAAGGTTGAGTGTCCGGTTCAAATGCCGGCACGCCTCCTGATGCACTGAAATCCAGTCCGCTCCCGCATCCGCAAACTCTGCAATAAATTGGTCGGGGCTCTCAATCATCAGATGACAATCCAGCGGGAGCCGGGTTGCCTGCCGCAAAGATTTCACAACCGGAGGCCCCAGCGTGAGATTGGGCACAAAATGCCCGTCCATGACGTCAACATGGATCACACTAGCCCCGCCCGCCGTCGCCCGCTCCACCTGGTCCGCCAAGTGAGCGAAATCCGACGCGAGTATCGAGGCTGCAAGTTCGATCAAAACAGGGTCCAGGGTGTAGGGTCAGAAACTGTGGAAATTCTAGCACGGTGGCAATGGCTTGACGGCTCGTTTGGGAACGGGCGCCCTCGCCCGTTCATGCCGGGCGCAAGCCCGGCAGCTGCCTGCAGCTTCAACCAGATCGTGGCGCGCAACAGTGCGCCCATTACGCGCGGGATTGCGAAAACCGCGCTTCCTCCGAAACCGTCAGCGCCTTACGCGCCTTCTCCACACCCTCCAGCATGGCAAACTTCAACTTCTCGATGCCCTCGCCGGTAATCGCCGAAATGGGATACAGCTTCAGCTTCCGGCGCGTGGCCCACTGTTTCAATTTCTTCAACTTCTCCGGATTCGCCACATCAATCTTCGACGCCACCATTAGAGCCGGCTTCTTCTCCAGCCCCGCGCCAAAACTCTTCAACTCCCCGAGAATCACCTCAACGTCCTTCACCCCATCCGTCCGCCCGCTGCCATCCGAAACATCCACCATGTGCACCAGCAGCCGCGTCCGCTCAATGTGCCGCAGAAACTGCGTGCCAAGGCCTGATCCCGTATGCGCCCCTTCGATCAAACCCGGAATGTCGGCGACCACGAAGCTCTCTTCTTTCCCCTTGTCACCCGCCAGCACCACACCCAGATTCGGCTCCAGCGTCGTAAACGGATAATCCGCGACCTTCGGCCGCGCCGCCGAAATCACCGAGATCAACGTTGACTTCCCCACATTCGGATAACCCACGAGTCCGACATCGGCCAGCAGCTTCAACTCCAGCCGAAAATTGCGGTCTTCCCCCAGACGCCCCTCCTCGTGCTCCCGCGGGGCCTGATGCGTCGACGTCGCAAACTGTGCATTCCCGCGCCCACCGCGCCCGCCGCGCGCTATCACAACGCGTTCATCCCGGCGCGAAAAGTCATGCACAATCTCGCCCGTGTCCTCGTCATAAACGATCGTCCCCACCGGCACCTTCAGGACGATCCCTTCCCCATCGCGCCCAGATTTTTTGTCGCCCTCGCCATGCCGCCCACGCTCCGCCTTATATTCCGGATTGAACCGGAAATGCACCAGCGTATTGTGCTGTTCGCTCGATTCCATCCAGATATCGCCGCCCTTGCCGCCATCCCCGCCCGAAGGCCCGCCCCGCGGAACAAACTTCTCCCGCCGGAACGCCATGCAGCCGTTGCCGCCATCGCCAGCCTTGACCCGAATTTTGGCTTCATCGATAAACATGATGTGTGAACATGATTTTGTGTGGCGCGGACACTCTTGTCCGCGAAACGAAAAAGCCTCGACTCGAAGCCGAGGCTGCTCGTGTGGAGCGGGGCTTTGCCCCGGTCCGCCGTGTCACCAGGAATCTACTCCGCTTCAACAGCCTCGGGCTCGACCATCACAAACTTCCCCATCGATCCCTTGTTGAGGAACTTGATGCGTCCCGTGATCTTGGCGAAGAGTGTGTCGTCTTTGCCGCGTCCGACGTTCAGTCCGGGCTTCACCCGTGTGCCGCGCTGGCGGACGATGATCGTGCCGCCTGGCACCAGTTGCCCGCCGAAAGCCTTAAAGCCAAGCCGCTGCGCGTTCGAGTCGCGCCCGTTTCGTGAAGTGCCTTGTCCTTTTTTATGTGCCATAAATTCAGTTTCCCGGTTCTCAGTGGCCAGTTGCCAGAAATTCCAATCCCAATTTTTCACAACAAACCAAGTTGTCATGCTGCGCGAAGCGAAGGATCTGCTACTTCTTTTTCTTTGCCTTCACCGCCGCTTTTTTCGCCGCCGGTTTCTTGTGCGCCACATGCTTCTTCGCAGTTTTCCCCGGCCGAGCCGAAGCCTTCACTTCTTCGCCGCCCTCGTGCGCCTTCTTCACCTTCTTCTCTTTTTTCACCAGCTCAGGCGCTTTGAACGATTGCCCATCAAAAGCAATCTCGGTGATGCGGACGGCTGAATAGTTCTGCCGATGTCCACGCAGCTTCTTGTATTGCTTCTTGCGCTTGTAATGGAAGACCAGGATCTTCTCACCGCGTCCCTGCTCGACGACCTCGCCGGTTACCAGCGCCCCCGAGCCCGCAGGCAGCACGCTGCCTGCCTCGGCCGAAACCGCCAGCAAGTCACCGAACTCGACCCGGCCGTTCTTATCTTCCTGCGTTTCCATCCGGATCACGTCGCCCGGGGCGACACGATACTGCTTTCCACCTGCGCGGATCACCGCGTACATAAACTCTCCTTAGGGTGCCCCGTCCGAGCTCTGCTTGGGCTGGGACTTTGCATTCGTATCGAAGACGGACGATCTGCCCATCCGCGTAGGGACAGCCGCCCTCGGCTGCCCAAGCCGAGCGCAGCTCGGCAAATACCAATCGTATGCTTGCTGTTTTCCCGCAACGGCTTGTGACCGGAAACGCGGCGCGGCCCAGAACGGGTCCGCAAGTACAGGCAAACTCAACTAGTCTATCGTGCGCTGTGGAAATCGGTCAAACGGAACGTGGGCGCGGTCCCCAGGCCATCACCGCTTTTCGGAATCATCCGCCATGCGACCGCTGCGCTCGCCAAAGCCAGCCCTGCGCAAATCAACATGACAATTCGGTATCCAAATACAAATGCTTCCCCGATTGATTGAGTGATACTTGCTTTCGCGCTGGGATCGAGACCGCTCGGCACCTGCAACCCGGCAAGTTTGGTCTCCTCTGTGCGAAGCCCCTGCAGAACGCCCGGCGGGAGCGACAGATGCGCCAGGCTGTGGTTCAGGTGGTAGCCAAAGGCCTTGACCATCACAATTCCAAAAACCGCAATAGCAAGCACGCCTGCCACGCGCGCCACGGCATTGTTGATTCCCGAAGCCGCGCCTACTCGATCCTCATTCACTGAATTCATGACCGACGTGGTAAGAGGAGCCACAGTGATGGCCATCCCGAATCCTAGAACCACCATCGCCGGGAAGAACGCCTTCCAGTAGCTCTCTCCGACGGAAGGCACTGCGAACAGTCCGAAACCTAAGGCGGCAATGAGTGGACCAATAATCAGTGGCCCTCTCGGACCATAGCGCGCCACAAGTCCTCCAGACCAGCGGGAAAGAAAGAACATCAGCAAAATCAAGGGAAGGACCGCAGCACCGGCTGCCGTCGGGGAGTATCCCTGGACTTGAATCAGGTTCAAGGGAAACAAGAAAATGAAAATTCCAATCGCGGCATATAAGAGCAGTGTAAGCAGGTTCGCGCCACTGAAGCTGCGGGACTCGAACAGCGCGAGCGGGAGCATCGGTAAATTCACGGTAGCCTCGATAAACACGAAAGCGACAAGACATCCGAAGCCGGCAATCAGACTCCCGAAAACCAACGGATTGCGCCAACCCAAATTGACCGACTCGATGAATCCAACAATCAACCCGCCTAGTCCGGCCGTGGCAACCAGCGCGCCAAACCAATCGGTGCGACCCGCCGTGGCGCTACGGCTCTCCGGAATCCGCCAAATCGAAATGGCAATCACCGCCGCCGCAATAGGGAGATTAATGAAGAATGCCCACCGCCAGGAAGCATGCTCAACCAGCCAGCCCCCAAGAACCGGCCCGATCGCGGTGGTGATCGCCGTGAACCCCGACCACGTGCCGATTGCTTGACCACGATTCTTCTCGTCGAAAGACGAACTGATAATCGCAAGACTGCCGGGCACAAGCAGTGCAGCCCCCACGCCTTGAATACTCCTGGCAATGATGAGCAAATGAGTGTTCGAGGCCGCGCCGCAACCTGCAGAAGCCAAGGCAAAAACGGCTATGCCCATCACGAATATCAGACGACGCCCAAAAAAGTCCCCGAGCGAACCTCCAACTAAGATCAACGCCGCCAGAAACAGCCCGTAAGACTCGACCACCCATTGCACATCCACAACAGTTGCGTGAAAGTTCGCTTGGATTGCAGGCAGGGCAACGTTAACCACCGTGCCGTCAATAAAGGCTAGGCTCGAGCCGAGAATGGTTGCGGTCAGTATCCATAGCCGCGCGTCTCCCACGCAGGGAATATCGGCACCCGCCGATCGCATTACGGTGTCATCGCAAGGCGTTCTCATGAAAAGTTATGGATGCTGCTTACTATCCAGTGGAGCGCCGGGCGTCCCCGCCCGGCCATCTCCGATCTGGACGGGCGAGACGCCCGTTGCTCCACCGTGCGTGGTTCCCGAGATGAGAGGACACCGCAATCTTGTCATCCTGAGATTTGAGGTCCCCGCCAGAGGTAGCAGCTATAACTCAGAACCCTTTCGTCGAATCCAGCAATATCGTCACCGGCCCTTCATTCACCAGTTCCACCTGCATCATTTCCTGAAAGCGTCCCGTCTCGCAGCGCAGCCCGGCCCCGCGGACTTTCTCCACAAAATATTCGTAGAGTTCACGCGCCTGCTCGGGCGGAGCGGCTGCGTCGAACGATGGACGCTTGCCGCGGCGCGCATCTCCGTAGAGGGTAAACTGCGAGACCACCAGCAGCGCGCCTCCAACCTCCGCGACGGATAAATTCATTTTGCCGCCGGTATCTTCAAAAATGCGCAGCCCTATCGTTTTCTCCACAAGGTATTCGGCCTCGGCTCGCGTATCTCCCGCGCCTACCCCAAGCAGCACCAGCAGGCCGAGGCCGATCTCGCCCGTAGTCTCATCGCTAACCGTGACTCTAGCGCGACTCACCCGCTGCACTACGGCGCGCATTTACCGGCGGGCCTCAGTGGGACCGAGAAGCGACTCGTGCCCTGCGAGCGCCTGCCAGCGGCCGTCGCGGTAAGTGAAGACGTCGGTGAAACGGACGCGGGCTATGACCTTGCCGGAAGCATCCACCAGAGTGGCGAGCCCGCGCGTAAATCCAGAGTTCCCCTCAACGTGCGCGCGCATTTCCGAGAGGTGGTTGGTCCCCGGCTTGCGATGGGGGATGTGCTCCAGCATCTGGCTGCGCGAATGCAGCGAGCCATCGACATCCGCATCTTCGAATTCGTCAGCCACCATGCAGGCAACAGCATCAGCGTCCTTGCGGCTAAGAGCCGCAGCCCAGTTCTGTTCGAGTTCGATGAGCGCGGCCTCGGTCTTCGGCCGATCTTTGGGGCAATCAACAGCAAGCGCGGAGAACGCGAGCGCCGGCAGAATCGCAAGCAGGGTTATGATTTTCACGTCCAGATCGTGACATGAGTTCGGCGAAATGAGCAAGTGCGATTGCCGTGCTGAGGTTTGACCACTCTCCCTGCCGCCAGTTAGGATTCTTTAGTGATCTCCACACAACCAGCTTTATGTTGCAGGCTGCTGAAAGACTCCGGCTTCGTATCAGGGTCTAGCTTTAGCGATACCGCAAGTCCCTCGACATCAGACGCCCCTTTAGGGGCCGACCAGTCTTCTTTACCTCCTTTGCATACTTTTCCGATCCCTTTTAGACTACTGGTTTCGACTTCATTCGATCCATTGAGCAGCGTGCAGTCGTAAATCAGCAAACGCCGGCCCGGAACCCGGACCCGCGATTCCCAGACTTGAAACGAGGAAAACATGGCAGCCGTTGATGAAAAAGTGAAACAGATTATTGTCGAGCAGCTCGGTGTGGACGAGGGCGAAGTCACGCCCAGCGCTTCGTTCGTGGATGACCTGGGCGCCGATTCGCTCGATACCGTCGAGCTCGTGATGGCCTTCGAAGAGGCTTTCGATATTGAAATCCCCGATGAGGATGCGGAGAAGATTCGCACCGTTTCGGATGCCGTGGAGTACATCGGCAAACACGCGAAGGCAGGCAAGTAATTTGGCGAGTAATTTGGAAAGACGGGTCGTCATTACCGGCATCGGCCTGATCTGTGCAGTGGGCAATACCACCGACTCCGTGTGGCAAACCCTGCTCGCGGGCAAGAGCGGCGTCGATCGCATCACCCAATTTGACGCCTCCGCCTTTGCCTGCCAGATTGCCGCCGAGGTCCGTAACTTCGATCCCTTTCAATTCATCGAGAAAAAAGAAGTGAAGAAGATGGGCCGCTTCATACACTTCGCGATCGCCGCCGCCGATGAAGCAATGAAGATGTCGCAGCTCCAGGTCACGCCGGAAAATGCCGAGAACGTCGGCGTGCATATCGGCTCGGGCATCGGGGGATTCGACGTCATCGAGCGGGAACATACCGCGCTTATGGAGGGTGGCCCGCGCAAGATCTCGCCTTTCTTCATTCCCGCCGCCATCGTCAACCTCGCCGCCGGACACGTTTCCATGCGCTTCGGCGCCAAGGGCCCGAATGAAGCAACGGCCACGGCCTGCACCACCAGCGCCCACTCCATCGGCGATTCCTTTCGCATCATCCAACACCATGATGCCGACGTAATGATTGCCGGAGGCTCGGAAGCTGCCATTACGCCCATGGGTGTCGGCGGATTCGCCGCCATGCGCGCGCTTTCTACTCGCAACGACGATCCCGCTCGCGCCAGCCGGCCCTGGGACAAGGACCGCGATGGCTTCGTGATGGGCGAAGGCGCCGGCATCCTGGTTCTCGAAGAACTCGAGCATGCTCGCCGCCGCAGCGCTCCCATCCTGGCGGAAATAGTTGGCTACGGTATGTCCGCGGACGCGTATCACATGACGCAACCCGCCCCCGAGCACGAAGGTGGGTTCCGCGTCATGCGCAACGCGCTGCGCGATGCGAAGCTCGATGCCAGCGTCGTCGGCTACCTCAACGCCCACGGCACCTCGACGCCCATCGGCGACACGCTCGAAGCGCACGCCATTCGAAATCTGTTTGGAAATAAGGTGCCGGTAAGTTCCACCAAGTCCATGACCGGCCATCTGCTGGGCGGAGCGGGCGGATTAGAGGCTGGAGTGACGGTTCTGGCGCTGCGTGATCAGATTCTGCCGCCGACCATTAACCTCGAGAGTCAGGATCCCGGCACCGACGGCATGGATTTCGTTCCCAACCACGCCCGCAAAGCGCAATTCGAATACGCCATGTCGAATTCGTTCGGCTTCGGCGGCACCAACGGCGCGCTGCTATTTCGCCGGTGGACGGAGTAACAGAATCATCCGTAGAGACGGGGCTTGCCCCGTCTCCCGTCCTCGAATACGCCCCCTGAGACGCGGCAAGCCGCGTCTCTACGAGTAAGCGCGGAAGCTGCTCCTACTCTTTCTTCATCGCGTCAATCATCACATACAGCTCTTTAGTATCCGTCACTTCGACGTAGGGCTTGCCATTATGCTTGTTGCTGACTATCCAGATCGTCGGCGTGTGCTCGATGTGCAGACTCGTGCCTAATTCCTTGTCCGCCCTCACCAGCCCCGCCAGTTTGCCCATCGGATCTACCACGAACGGCAACCCAATCTTGTGATCGGCGGCAAACTTGTCCGCGAATCCCCGCAAATTCTGTGGGTTGATCTCCATCTGGTGCTCGAACACGGAGTCCCGGAACGCGTTTCCGATCTCCTTGGAATGCGTGTCGAAATAACGCGCCAGCACGGCCGCATCGAATGACCAGTTGTGCATCGGCAACGGGAAATCATGCTGCACCAGGGGAATCTTATAGGTCCGCGAGGCCTGAACCAGCAGCGGCGCCGTTCGACCGCATTGCGGACATTGCAGGTCTTCGAAAACCACGAGCGCGACCTGCGCTCCCTTCGGCGGACGAAGAGCCTCCGGCACATCCTGCGCGAAAACCGGCAGGCAGAGCAGAACCCAAGACAGGGATACCAGGATCACGCAAGGCAATAATCGTTGAATCTTCATAGTTTTTATTTGGAAGCGCATCGAGCTTGAGAACATCTCTATGTTAGCGAATTCAACCCCTTCGCGCACGCTCGTGTGGTGACGGGGCTCTGCCCCGTGCAAGCCGAGCAGCTGCCTGTGGCTGGGGCAACCGTGAAGCCGGTTTTGGTCCGCCCGGCCGATTCGCGCGTTTACTTCAAGTCCCTGCTGACTTCGAGGTTGTAAAAATAATAGAAACGCAGCCCGAGGATTTGGCCGGGAAATTCTTTCGGCAGCGGCGGGAACGGAGTGGACGCGGTGATACTCCCCCAGGCCGCGCGGTCGAGCGCCACGTCGCCGGACGGCGTGTGCACCACCATGCCGGTCGTTTTGCCATCCTTCAGGATGACGAATTCAATCGAAAGCTTGCCTTGTTTCAAGATCGGCGGATACACCGACGGCGGCATCAGGTTGTACCAGTTCTGGCGCACGATTTGTGTGATCCGAGTCAAATAAGGCCCAAAATCCACGCCCATCGTGTCGGTCAGAATCTCCGCCTGATCCAGCGCCTTAGCGCCGCTCCGGCCCTGGCTCAAACCGTAGTCGCCCGCTTGCCCACTTCCGTAGTTCCCGCGGGTTTCAGCCGCCGCCCGCGCTGCCTGTTCAATCGCTGAACCCGCGGTCATGGAGGTATTAAAATTCGGCTGCGGCCGGCTCGCCTGAGGAGGCGTCTGCAATTGCGCTGTCTGGTCGCTTGGCCTCGGCTGCGGCGACGCCTGCTGCTGATTCTCCTGTGGTACAGGAGGTTGCTGGTTCTGCGCGGCCTGATTCTGCGCCGGCTGCCCCTGCGCGGGTGGCGCTTGCACGTTTGCGCCCGGCCGGCCCGGATGCGCGCTCTGCAATATCTTCTTCAGATCTTCTCGATTGATCTGCGGCGTTTTGCTGCTCGCGATCCGGTCCTTATCTGAAATCACCTTTGCATCTGGACCCCGCGTCAGCTTCTGCGCGTCGGGCGGCAACTCCAAAAACGTCGCGTCTTTCGATCGGTCTGTGTCCGTCCGAATTGCCAGATTCACCGTCTTATGCGGAAGCAGCATCATCAGCTTTTCGCTATTCCACAACAGAATAATTACGAACAAGTGCAGGATGACCGACAACCACAGCGCTTCGCGCTTGCGTGCTCGTGAGAGGTCGTCCTGCAACTGGATGAGAAGATGCGGAACATCGTCAGGATTGAAGCCGCGGTAGGCCGTCTCCCAGTGCTGCGCTTCGAACAGATCGCGCTGCTCCGGTTGCTCGGCGAGTGGAGTCAGGGGATCGCGAGGCGGAATTTGGGTGACTGGCATCGGGCAGAGACTACAAAGCTTAGAGCCACGGGCAGCCTCCTGGGTTGCGTACCCGCAAAGTTCATGCGTAAAGTTACGTAAAGTATGGAGTTGCGACCGTCAAATCTATTGTCGCATTTTTTGCGCCGGCCGAGTGAGTACCTGAGTAATGACGATTGCAGAGGTGAGAGGTCAGATTGGAGAGGTAAACAAGCCTCTGCAATCTGACCTCTCACCTCTAACCTCTCCCCACCCCGATCCGTCCCGCGTGCCGCCCAATCTCGTCGAGAATCGCCAGCCCAAGCTCCAGCGCTCTCCGCCCATCCTCCAGTGCGACCACCGGACGTGACCGGTCCCGTACCGACTGTAGAAATGCCTTGATCTCCGCCAGCAGCGGCTCCTCCGCCGTGACCGGCGGCTTCGCCATCGAGATCTGCGGATTCACACTCGGCTGGGTGCCCGCCCCACCCGCACTTCCGACAGAGAACACCAGCACGTCCTGCCGTCCGTAATCGATCGAAATGTACTGCCCCGCCTGAAAGAAACGCAGCTTGCGCACGCGCTCCGTAGAAACCCGGCTGGCCGTAAAGTTTGCTACGCAGCCCGATTCAAACTCGATGCGCACATTCGCAATATCCACCTTGTCCGAAAGAATTGGCAATCCCACCGCCCGGATTTCTTTCACCCGGGACTTCACGAATGTCAGCACCACGTCGAGGTCGTGGATCATCAGGTCCAGCACCACATCCACATCAAGCGCTCTCGGAGAAAACACGCTCAGCCGGTGCACTTCAAAAAACATCGGCCGGTTGATCAGCGGCAGCGTAGCCCGTACCGCCGGATTGAATCGCTCCAGATGCCCCACCTGCGCCACGCGCTGGTGCGCGGAAGCAAGTCGAAGCAGTTCGTCGGCCTCACCGAGCGTCGCCGCCACCGGCTTTTCAATCAGCACGTCAACCCCAGACTCCATCAGGGCGCCCGCCACCTCCAGATGCAGCACGGTAGGCACCGCGACCGACGCCGCATGGACTTCGCTGTGCGTCCCGAGCATCTGCTCGACCGAGCCGAACGCTTTGCAACTGAACTCACGGGCAATCGCGTCAGCCCGCGCCTTATCCGGATCGACCACCGCTACCAGTTGCACGATGCCTGCCTGTTGCAGTTGCTGATAGACGCGCGCATGATTGCGCCCAAAGGCACCCACACCAATCACCGCAACATTGATCGGGGGTTCTTGGCCTGGAAATGAAGTGCTCAGATAAATGCTCCGGAAACGAGGAAATGACCCGCTATTGTCGCAGTTCCATTCCCAGATATGGAAGGAAAAGCACAAACCACGTGGTGACACCCGCCTCGGCTGTCCGTCCTCACATCTTCTTGAGCAGCGCGATCTGCCCCGCATGATACAGCTCATGCTGCACTACACCATGAAGCATGTAGTAGAAAGTGTAGTGTGCGCCCTCTTTGCCCGGAACCATCTCGCAAAACCGCGAGTCCGGTAGGGCAGCAACGGCCGCCACCAGTTCCTCGTGAACCTGCCGCACCTGCGCCAAGACCGTCCGCCATGCGCCATCGCTGGCATCCGTGACCGGCGGAAAATTCTCCGCACCGGAAAGAGTTACGGCGACCCCGCCCATCCGTCGCAGTACAGCCCCATCCCACGCCGCAATATGCAGCACCAGTTCCCAGATCGTGTGGGCGTTCTTAATCGGACGTGCCGCCGCGCGCGCCGCTGTGACGCCCTTCAGGATTTCAAACAACGAGTCGCCATGCCAAGCCTCACCATCAAACGCGCGGCGAAGCTGGTCGGCAATGTGAGCTGCCTCGGACATGTGTGCCTCCGTTTCCGATGCCATACATAAATACCCGGTATTCAGGCATATTGTCTTTGTGATCTCCAGCTTCGGGGGATGCGACGACTGCCGACATCTACCACGGGAGCGACAGCAAAGCTGCCCGCCGCATTGGACGCGAGCTGTGGAGTCGGCTGCATCAAAAACTCGATTTGCTGAATGCATATACGTCCATCGAAGATCTGAGGATGCCTCCCTCCAATCGACTGGAGAAGCTGAGGGGGGATCGCGCTGGCTTTTACAGTATCCGCGTGAACCAGCAATATCGAATCGTATTCAAATTCGCGAACGGCGAATGTGAAGAAGTTCGCTGCACTGATTATCATTGAGGAGTCACCGCCATGCTTCCCGAATTTCGCATCGCAACCCATCCCGGCCAAGTCCTGCTCGCCGAGTTCCTCGAACCGCTGAGACTGACGCAGGCCAAGCTTGCCCGCGCTCTGCATATTCCTATCAACCGAGTCAACGAATTGGTCCGCGGCAAACGCGGCATCACCCCACAGTCCGCCCTTTTGTTTTCCGAATACTTCAGAAATTCTCCCGAGTTCTGGATGAACCTCCAAGTGGCGCATGATCTCTCTCGTGCCCGCCAGGAAATGCGAAAGGACTTAAGCAAACGCCCCGGTGGGATAACCAGATTTCGAAAAACCGGGAAAGCTAGCCGTCGCGCCCAGGGCGCAGACTGACCGATGTCGCCGTGACCAAGCGGACTACTCCGCGCACACCGCGATTCCCGCCTCGTCCGCCACGCGAACCATCGTCTCGCCATCCAGCAGCAGACATCGTCCCGCGTCCACCGCCAGACAGCTCGCCTTTGCCCGCGACATCGTCTCAATCGTCTTCACGCCAATCACGGGAACATCGAAGCGCAGATCCTGCCCCGGCTTCGCAACCTTCACCACCGTCAGCGCGCGGCTAAGGATCGAAGCCTCACCTTCAACCGACCGCATCAGCAGCCCCGCCCGCTCGATAGTGGCATCCGTGCCTTCCATGGCTTCCACCGCCACACACGCCGCTTCCGCAATCACCACCGTTTGTCCAATGTCGTACTCCGCCAGTCGCCGTCCCACTGCGCGTCCATATTCGATGTTCTTACGTTCCTGTTCAGTAGGAGCGCGCTTGCTGAGCACGCCCGTTTTCGCCAGCAGCGGTTCCAGCAACGCGGTCGAGTTTTCGAGCACGATGCCCTCATCCGCCAGCACCTTTGCGACCGCGCCCAGCAGTGAGTCCGTATTGCGCGTGCCGAGCGACAGCAGCAGCTTCGCCAGCCGCCAGTCCGGTTTGATGGCGGAAAAAATCTGCTTGTGCTTGACCTGCCCCGCCATTACCGCCCGAGTCACGCCCTCGGCCTTGAAAGTGTCGATAAGCTTTGACAACTCACCCAGAGAAAGCCAGTGAACCGAGGCCGCGCCGCGCGAGTCAATCTCTGGAGAGGTCTCCTCTTTGATGGCGGCGACAACGACCTCGTACCCCTGCGTCCGCGCCGCGTCCAGCACCAGAAAAGGGAACTTGCCATTGCCGGCAATAAGACCAAGGCGTGTCATATCCACGTACCACGTAGCGGCGGACGAATGCGTCCACCCCGCGGAGCGAAGCTCCGCAGAGGGCTTCGATTGCAGAGTGCCACGGGTGCCGCGCTCCGCGCACCCGGACGGACGAATGCGTCCGTCCCTACGTGAGCAACGATGCTGCTCATTACTTAATCACCCCGCGTTCGGACGCTTCAATAAAGCGGATGAGCATCTCAACATCTTCGCCACGATCGACTTCTGCTTTCAGCTTCTCTACCGCCTGCGAAGTATTCAGTTTCGACGCCAGCAGCACCCGATACGCATGATGAATTTTCCTGATCCTCGCCTTGGTGAATCCCCGCCGTTCCAAACCCACGGCATTCAATCCGTAAGCGCGCGTTCCCCGCTCAGCGGAGGTCTTCGAAAATGGCAGCACATCCCGGGTCACGGTAGTTCCCCCGCCGATAAAGGAATGCGTCCCAATTCGCACGAAGTGATGCACTGGGCACAGCGCCCCCACGTTTGCCCAGTCTTCCACGGTTACGTGCCCACCCAGCGTAGCCGCGTTCGCCATGATGATATGACTCCCGATCTGGCAATCATGCGCAATGTGGGTATAGGCCATGATCAGGTTGTGGTCGCCGACTCGCGTGCACCCCCCGCCCTTCACCGTGCCGCGGTTGATGGTGGCAAACTCGCGGATTTCATTATGGTCGCCGATCTCCAGCCGCGTCGGTTCGCCCGCGTAGCCGATATCCTGCGGCGCCATGCCAATCGAAGTGAAAGGGAAGAAGCCATTGTCCGCGCCGATTTTCGTTGGCCCTTCGATCGCAACGTGCGAAGCCAGACGGCAGCCCTCGCCGAGCTCGACCTCGGCACCCACCACGCAGTAAGGCCCAATCTTGCACGACGGATGTATCTTGCTTTTCGGATCGACGATCGCCGTAGGATGGATGGACATCGTGAAGGAAATTTGTGATTTTGTAATTTGTGATTTGGGCTGGTAACTCCAAATTCAACCCCAATTACAAATTACAAATCGGGAACTACAAATTCTCTCCCGCCGCCTCGGCCGCCCCAGCGCCCACGTTCCGGGGGACCAGCCGGCAAGTGACCGTAGCCTCGGCCGCAACTTTCCCGTCCACATATGCCTTACCCTCCAGGCGAGCCGCCGTGATCCGCCAGGCTTTCACCACCACTTCAATCCGCAACTGATCTCCCGGCACCACCGGCCGCCGGAATCGCGCCTTCTCGATGCCCGTGAACACCATCAGCATTTCGTCCCGGTTCGGAACCTCGGTCAGCAGCAGGAGCCCACCCGCCTGCGCAATCGCTTCCACAATCAGCACGCCCGGCATGATCGGCTTGTCCGGAAAGTGTCCCTGAAAAAAGGGCTCGGTGATGGTCACGTTTTTCAACGCGACAATGCTCTTCATACGCACCAGTTCGACCACGCGGTCGATCAAAAGAAATGGATAACGATGGGGCAGGATCTTGAGAATATCGCCAATATCCATACCGGTTTTCACCGGCTCTGGTTCTTCCGCCGGTGTCTGTGTGGTGTCAGTCATGTCGTTTCGTTCAAGGCGAAGATTATACTGTAAGGCAAGTTGCTTTGAGCTTCACTTCCGCGCCGCCGCGCACTCCGCGCAAGGGCAAACGTCCCGCAGATAGAACCACGAATAGATTCCCAGATCGTGTTTGTCGTTCCATGAAAACTTCAAAGCATACTTGCCCACCGCCTCCGCGGCTAGCGCTTTCACCGCTGGTTTGAACATCGGCAATGCCCCCGGCGCAAGCTTCGCCGCCTCGCCCGCCTTTCGTCCCGACTTCCCCCGCTCATCTTCGCAAAGCGCGCATGGGCAAGCCTCCCGCAGGAACGCAAACGTATAGACGGACCGGTGCCCATCCTTCCACTCAATCTCCATCCCCGCACCCGTCGTCAGATGAATCACCACCGACTTAGGGTCGTTCCCCACCCGAGGCGAATAATCCGGCAGCGCCATAAATTTCAGTATCGCACGCGCAAAGAACGTGTGGCGCGGACACTCCTGTCCGCGTGCCGGTGGCCAAACCGTTCGCGTGGAGATTGCACCCAAGCGTCTAGCTGCACGACGTGTTTTACATTGATCGCTCTAGCTGACGACTGATGGCTGACGGCTGACGGCCTTCATCTCCTCCACCGTCACAAACTCATACCCTTGATCCTTATAACGTCGAATCAGATTATCGGTAGCAATCACCGTCTGCGCGCGATCCGCACCGATGGCGCGATGTCCGCCATCGTGTAGCAGGACCACGTCGCCGCCGCGGATCTGCTGCACGACTTTCCTCTCTATGATTGCAGCAGGAGGAGCATTCCAGTCATATCCAGTCACGTTCCACATCACCGTCTCCAGGCCGAGCGAGCGCGCAGCTCGCAGCGTCGCCGGCCGTCTTCCCCCAAACGGTGGACGAAACAAATTCGAATGCTCGCCGATTGCGCTGTCCAAAGCCTGCTGGCAGTCAACAAGCTGCGTGCGCGTCCGCGCCGCGGATTCAAAGATGAGCAGCGGATGGGAGAACGTGTGATTGCCGATGACATGTCCTGCCTGCGCCACCGCACGCGCGATCTCAGGCTGCTTCTGTACATAGCGGCCGATCATGAAGAACGTCGCCTGCACACCGTGCTTGGCCAGCACGTCAAGCAACTTCAGCGTGTGCGGATCATTCGGCCCATCATCGTAGGTCAGGGCAATTTGCTTACTCCCGCGGAATCCTCCAGCAAATGTCCTCCCGTACCACTGCCCCTGCGGCGCCATGGACTGATACCCCGCGGCCGAAGCCGCCGCAGCGGCCGCCAGTCCAATCAGAGCAGGGAGCATGAAGGGATTCTAGCCGGTCGTTGGTCGTTGGTCATTGGTTGCTAATCGTTGGTCGTTGACAAGAATGATCGTTTTCGGCCTGACCGAACCCAGACCGCGGAAGAGCACTCGAAAAGCGAGCAGCGAGCGACCGCGCCCGAAACGACCAACGACCAACGACCAACGACTGACAAAGTGCGACCAGCGACTTCCTCGTGGTTAACTTTTCCTACATTGCGTCCGGACCCGAAGCAATATATTCTGCTTTCCAGTTTCTCCACGACAATCCATGGCCAAGCTTTTCGAGCTTCCCCGTTACATCGCGGTCGAAGGTCCCATACGAGTTGGGAAAAGCACGCTGGCGCGGGTTCTGGGAGAACGCCTGGCGGCCCAGCGCGTCATCGAGCCGGAAGACAATCCATTTCTGAAGACATTCTACGAAGGAGAGCCCGGGGCTGCCTTCCAGGCGCAGTTGACGTTCCTGATCCGCCGCTTCGAACAACTGCGCGCGCTCGATCTGGGCCCGCGGTCAAATAAGACAGTGGTTTCCGATTACATTTTTGAAAAAGACAAACTCTTCGCCTGCCTCAACCTCAACGATCAGGAACTCGATACCTACAATCGCTACTTCAATTATTTTCGCGAACAGATTCCGACACCCGACCTGGTCATCTATCTGCAGGCCACGCCGGAAGTGCTGAAGAAGCGGCTCAAGAAAAAGAACGCGGCCGGCGAGAAGGCCATCAGCGAGGATTACCTGATGGAAGTCGTGAAGGCCTACGAACACTTTTTCTTTCACTACACGCAGTCCGACCTGCTGATCGTGAACACCTCCGAGATCGACTTTGTCGATCGCAACGAAGACTTGCAGGAGCTGCTGAAGAAGGTCTCCGCCCCCATCAAGGGCACGCAATATTTTCTGCCCCTGGGGAGCGAGGAAGCGGCCAGCGCGTAAGAGCATCTTTCCTTCCCGGACCGGTTGTACAATAGCCCCGCTGCACGGAGTCTTATGCGTTCCCTAACGGCATTTCTTGCCTCGATTTTGTTCTTCGCCCCGTTTTCACTCTGCCAGGAAGAGCATCATCACGCGTTGACTGAAGAGGAAGTCGGTTCGGTCCACTTCTCGACGTCATGCCGCACCGATCTCGCGAGCAGTTTCAATCGCTCCGTGGCGCTGCTGCACTCCTTCCAGTACGAGCAAGCGCGAGAAGCTTTCACCGAGGTCGCCACTCGGGATCCGCAGTGCACAATGACGCAATGGGGCATCGCCATGTCCCATTACCACGGGATGTGGGACAACGGCGACTTGGCGGCAGGACATGTGGCGATCGAAAAGGCGCAGCAGATGGCGGCGAGCAACGTTAAGACCACGGCCCGCGAGACCGCCTACATCGACGCGCTAGCGGAAATCTACCGCCAAGATGACAAAGGCCTCCCGGTCCATGCCCAGACTTTCGAGCAGAAAATGGGAGCGCTGCAGGCGGCCTATCCCCAAGACGATGAAGCCGCGATTTTCCATGCCTTGAGTCTCGCCATCACCGCCCCCAAGACGGACAAGACGTTTGCCAATCAACGGAAATGCGGCGAGATCCTCGAACCCATTTTCGCCAAGCAGCCACATCACCCGGGCATCGCGCACTACATCATCCACTGCTACGACAATCCTGCACTGGCCGAAAAAGGCCTGGGCGCGGCTCGCCTATACGCCAGGATTGCGCCCGCTTCAGCCCACGCCAACCACATGCCTTCGCATCTGTTCACGCGCGTGGGCTCCTGGGACGAGTCCATCAGTTCCAACCTCAAGTCGGCGGAACTGGCGGCTGCGGCTGAGGGAACCTCAAAGAACGGCGAGGCTCGCGATCAGCGGCTGCATGCCATGGATTACATGGAATACGCCTACCTGCAAAGCGGGCGCGTGAACAAAGCCAAAGCGGTGCTCGATCAGATGAACTCTCTGCCCCCAATTCCTGGCCTGACGCTGACCGGAGACTACGCATTGGCTGCCATACCGGCGCGCTACGTGATCGAACTCGGGGATTGGAAACGGGCCAGCCAGCTTCGACCACGGGAGAACAGCGTGCCCTGGGCAGAAGCCATCACGTGGGCGGCAATCGGGATCGGCAGCGCTCGGTCGAAGAATGTGGAGCGGGCTGTTCAGTCTGAAGCGAAACTCTCGGCACTGCGCGATGACACCGCCAAGAAGAATAATCCCTACTGGTCCAATCAGGTGGAAGTCGAGCGGCGCGAGGTAGCGGCGTGGATCGCGGAACAGAACGGCGAACCTGCCGACGCATTGCAACGGGCGCGGTCAGCTGCGGAACTGGAAGAGAGCATGGACAAAGCTGCGGTCACACCAGGGGCTGTCACTCCGGCGCGCGAAATGCTGGCGGAATTGCTGCTGCTGGAACATCACCCGAAGGAGTCTCTGGCGGAGTACGAGAGTGTCCTGAAGGCCGCCCCCAACCGTTTTGATGCGTTGTTTGGAGCAGCAAGGGCGGCGGAGGCGGCTGGAGATGCGAGTGCCGCGACAAGTTACTTTCAGAAGCTGATGGCAGTTGCCGTCGGCGATGAGCGGCCCGAGTTGAAGACGGCGCGTCAGAAGCTGCTGGCGGAAAAGGCGACCAACTGAGACTCGTCGCAAGGTAAGTTATTACAATTGCAATAACCCGTTTCCTGGCTGGTCGCTCTCCCACCCAAACACCTGGAGTCGATAATGCCAGCATCATCCGTGTATTGAACAACTTACAACGGCAACCCTTCGGAGAACGATATGCCTCTAACTAACCCTGGAGGTGCCTATGCAAGTGACCCAAGCTCGCTACGGCCTGCTCGGCGGTGCAATTCTCACGGCGGTGTCGGCTGTGCTGTTAACCGCGGTGTTGGCAATGACTGCCGCCTCACCAAACCACTCAAATCCCGTGACGGTGGCAGAAGACACATCTATCCACGTCACCCTGGATCAAGCGCTCGCCAGTAATCAGAGCCGACCCGGAGATCACTTTGAAGCAACCGTCTCGAAGCCGATCATCATTGCAGACAAGACGGTCATCCCCCAGGGTGCTCGTGTCCAGGGATTGGTCGTTGATGCACGTCACTCGGGAAGGCTGATGGGGCGGGCACGACTGCTGCTCGCACTGCAAACGGTTGAAGTGGACGGTAAGACCTACGAAATTCGGACTGCTTCCGCCCATAGGGTTGGCGGAAACCACAACAAACGGAACCTCGCCTGGATTGGTGGCGGCGCCGGTGGCGGACTGCTGATCGGTGCCCTCGCAGCTGGTGGTAAAGGCGCCCTGATTGGCGGGCCTATCGGGGCAGGAGCAGGAGTGGCTACAGCCTATCTCACCGGGAAGAAGGACATAAAACTTCCCGCCGAGAGTCGTCTAACCTTCAAACTCACAGAACCGGTCACGGTCGACGTGAGAGGCTAGCCAGTCCCCCCACTGTCCTCATCATTCACGGCGATCTGGCGGGCGGGCAAAACCAGCCCCGCGATTTGGGCTTGGGACCCCGTCCTCTTTTCCTAATCGCATGGGGTCTTGACGTCACCGCTAGATGTTATTACAATTGTAATAACACCGAGGGAGGGCCATGGTTGAGCTCAAGATCCGCAGGTTCGGCAATTCGCTGGGCGTTGTTCTCCCGAAAGAAGTGGTTAACCGTCTGCAGGCCGGTGACGGAGAGCGCCTTTTTCTGATTGAGTCCGGAGACGGCGATTACCGGCTCACGCCGTACGATCCCGCGTTCGAGAAAAAGATGACGAAGGCGGAAGAAATCATGGCGCGCTATCGCAACACGCTGCACGCACTAGCAAAGTGAAAAAGAAAGAACCTCTTTGGATCGAAGAGCGCGATGTGCTCGCGATCCACGACCGGCTCCTGGCGCTCCACGGCGGCGCAACCGGGTTGCGTGACCGGGGCCTTTTGGAGTCCGCTCTGGCGCGTCCACGCCAGCACAACGCCTATGCCGGCACCTCGGATATTGTCGAAATGGCGGCCTTGTACACAGTCGGCATCGTCCGCAACCATCCTTTTGTCGATGGCAACAAGCGGACGGGGTTTGTGATTGGCGTTCTCTTCCTCGAACTCCACGGCTTCGACTTCAAGGCCAGCGAGGCAGACGCCACCCAAGCGGTCATGGACCTGGCAGCAGGCACGCTCAATGAAGCGGCTTACTCCGCATGGCTGCGGGAAAATGTGAAGCGCAAGCGGAGTGGGTAAGACTTCTCCCCGGGGCGGCGAAAAAAGTGTCCGCCCTGATCAAGGTTCACGCAATATTTTCTGCCGCCGGGGAGCGAGGATACGGCCCGCGCGTAGGGCAGTCGCTGGTCGGTAGTCGCTCTTGCGCGGTCCCCCGCCAGCACCACGCCCGTGCTAAGGACTTCGGACCTTGGATGAGAGCTCGGCGGGCTGATTGCCGCGCCTCATTTCTCATTTCTCATGCCGGGGCAGCGAATAGATGGATAGCGCCTTCCCGACTTTCTGAAATTCAGGATCGGCCGTAACGAGCCAGGCGCCGCGCTCGATAGCCAATTCGGCGGCGAACGCGTCGGCGTAGCCAAGACCGTGCCTTTGCTTTAACGCGCCTGCCCGAGAGGCGCGCTCCCGATCCGCAGCGATGACCGCGATCGGCAGCTCCCCCAACCGTGCTTCGGCTTGCCACGCGTACGTCTCTCCGTGGCGGCGCCAGGCGACATAGAAAACCTCGCCCCAATTCACCGCCGACATGAGGATTGCCAAATCCTGGCTTAGGGCTTCGCCCAAGAGTTTCTCAATTTTTCCCGCTGTGCCCTCGCGATCCTCGAAGAATCCGCTGAGCGCGTTGGCGTCGAGCACGTATCGACGCGCACTCCGGCGGGATAAGACAGCCGTCATTGATTCTCTCGTTTGCGTTCGCGTTCGCGTTCCGCGAACAGCTCGTCAAACATAGTTGGATCGCCCGGAGCCGGCCTCAGAAATCCCCGAATCTCCTTAATTCGCTGCATGGTCATCGGAGTCAGCACCAGCCTTCCCTCTTCTTCCGTCCACGTGGCAGGAGTTCCCCTGTCGAGACCATATTGTTCGCGCAACTCGGCCGGAATCACCACTTGGCCCTTGGAACTTATTACCGTCCGAAAGCTTCGCATCAGTATGATCTTACTACCACGTAAGACGATCGTCCAGGGTCTTACCAACCCGCTTCGACACCGACTCGCCGACGACCAACGACCAACGACTATCGACTATCGACCAACGCCCCCTTTGCAGCTATAATCCCCCCAGCGTCATCCAACCTACCAAGACGACGCATACAGGCTCTATCCGCCCAGTTTGCGGAGGGGCACTGGAGGACATCGTGAGTCTCACGCCCATCGGCGAACCTCGCCGCAAGATCACCACTGCCACTCTCCGAGAAAAGAAGTTTCAGCGCGATCCCATCACCTGTCTCACTGCCTACGACTACGCTACCGCGCGACTCGTCGACGAGGCCGGCATCGACATTGCCCTGGTCGGCGACTCGCTCGCCATGACCATGCTCGGCTACGAGAACACGCTCTCAGTCACTGTCGACGAGATGCTGCACCACGTTAAGGCCGTGCGCCGCGGGGTGAAAGACGCACTGCTAATTGCCGACATGCCTTACGGGTCGTATCAGGTTGACCCCAAAGACGCGATGAACAACGCTGCCCGCTTCGTGAAAGAAGGCGGGGCCGAGGCCGTCAAGATGGAAGGCGGTGAGAAGCGCGTCGATGTGATCCGCCGGGTGATCGACGCCGAGATTCCCGTCGCCGGACACATCGGCCTCACGCCGCAATCGGTCAACGTAATGGGCGGTTATAAAGTTCAGGGCAAGACGCTGAACGCCATCGAGCAACTCATGCGCGATGCGGTCGCGCTCGACCGCGCCGGTGTGGCCTGCATCGTTCTTGAAGGCATTCCGCGCGAAGTTGCGGCCATGATCACAGCCGAAGTCGAAACGCCCACCATTGGCATCGGCGCCGGTCCGGATTGCGACGGCCAGGTGCTCGTCTTCCACGATCTCGTCAACCTGACTTTCGGGCAGCCGGCAAAGTTCGTCCGCCACTACGGAGACGCCGCTGCCTTGATCACACAATCCATCTTGGCCTTCAAGGCGGATGTCGTTTCGCACCGGTTCCCGAACGATGCTGAGTCCTACCACCTGCCGAAAGAAACCCAGGCCGCACTCGAAACGGTACTCCACCGCAAACAGGCCCTGCGGCGATAATGGCGGACGGAGAAAAACCCGTGCAAACCGTAGTACGAGAAATAGTGCGAGGAGTTGTGCGAGACGCCGTTCGGAACTTCGTCACCTTCATTCTGCTGGGAGCGCTGATCGCCTGCTCCAAGCCCCCGCAGCCGGAGACTGCGGAAACGCCGCAGGCGACCGGTCTTGAAACCATTCCCGCGCCGGACCCCTCAAAATATCCGAACTTCAGCGATATGTCCGGTTGGAAAAATCCTTATCTCGTCGTTCGCGAAGATGGGATCGGTCTCGTTGATCTCTCCAATCGTGAAGTCCGCATTCTGCAGTTGGAAGAAATCCCGGCCGAATTGGTCTCTCTTCCGTCGAGCGCCTGGCCCTACGGCCGCGTTGTGCTCATTTCCCAAGCCGTTCCCAAAAGTCCAAGCGAACAGACGAAAGCGGACCTGCGCAAGAACCGTGCCCTGCTCCTCGGAACCCTCAAAGAATTAGACATCCAAGTCCGCGAGGCGCCCTGAGCGTCCCGAGTCGCCCGTACAGACGGGGCGTCTCTACCAATGCATGAAAATATGCGCCACCATCCCGGATGCTCGCGCCGCCTGCCGCGATGCCCGTACCCGTCGCGAGCGCCTCGGCCTCGTTCCAACGATGGGCGCTCTGCACGAAGGCCACTTGTCGCTGGTGCGCGCCGCAAAAGCGCAGTGCGATGCGGTTGCCGTTTCCATCTTTGTGAACCCCACCCAATTCGGCCCGACAGAGGATTTATCCAGATATCCGCGCCATTTCGATCGCGACCGCCAACTGCTGGAAAAAGAGGGCGTTGATATCCTCTTTGCGCCGTCGGTCGAGGAGATCTACCCCCATGGCCAAGTCACGTGGGTGCTGGTCGAATACCTGAGCGAAAAACTCGACGGACGCTCCCGCCCCGGCCACTTCCGGGGCGTGACCACGATCGTTGCCAAGCTGTTCCACATCCTCGAGCCCGAAGCCGCGTTCTTCGGCCAGAAGGACGCCGCGCAGCTAGCCGTGATCCGTCGCATGGTGCAAGACCTGAATTTCCCCATCGAAATTGTCGCCTGCCCAATCGTGCGCGAATCCGACGGCTTGGCCATGAGCTCCCGCAACGCCTTTCTGAATCGAGAAGAGCGCGCCCGCGCACTAGCGCTGCAAAGCTCGTTGCAGCAAGTGCAGACCGGATTTCAGGCCGGGGAAAGAACCGCCGCCAAGCTGATTTCTGCCGCCAGGGAAGTCTTCGCCCGCGAGCCGCAAGTCGTGCTCGATTATTTCGAGATCGTTGACCCCAACACGCTCGATCCCGTGGAACAGATCTCGCAAAGGACCCTGGTCGCCGTCGCCGCTTACGTGGGATCCACGCGTTTGATCGACAATGCTGTTCTGCATCCCTGAATCGATTTAGCCGCGGAAACGCCGCGGTCTAATTGGTTTGACTTGACCCATGACCACCCGTAAGATTTCAGCGCAGCGCGGGGAGAAGAAATGGTTGGCGAGATCATCTCGCATTACCGCATCGTCGAAAAGCTCGGCGGCGGCGGCATGGGCGTCGTGTACAAGGCCGAGGACACTCGCCTTGACCGCTTCGTCGCGCTGAAGTTCCTTCCCGAGAATGTTGCCCAGGACCGGCAGTCGCTGGAGCGATTCCGCCGTGAAGCGAGAGCCGCCTCGGCCCTCAACCACCCCAATATCTGCACCATCTACGACATTGGGGAGCAGGACGCCAAGGCGTTCATCGTCATGGAGTATCTCGACGGCGCGACGCTGAAACACATCATCGGCAGCCGTCCGCTGGAGCTGGATGCGCTGTTTTCGCTGGGCATCGAAATTGCCGATGCGCTCGACGCGGCACACGCCCAGGGGATCGTCCATCGCGACATTAAGCCGGCAAATATTTTTGTGACCAAACGCGGCCACGCGAAGATTCTGGATTTCGGCCTGGCCAAGGTCACACAGCCCGCCACGCGCCCCTCCGAGCCCTCTGGTATCACGGTGGAGGCCTCGGTGGCCGAGGAACACCTCACCAGCCCTGGTTCGGCGCTTGGGACGGTGGCATACATGTCTCCGGAGCAGGCAAAGGGAAAGGAGCTGGATGCGCGAACCGACCTGTTTTCGTTTGGAGCCGTCCTATATGAAATGGCCACCGGTATGCTCCCGTTTCGCGGAGACACGTCGGCCCTGATTTTTCAGGCGATCCTGGATCGGGCGCCGACTTCGCCGATACGACTGAATCCGGACCTGCCCACGAAGCTGGAAGACATCATCAACAAGGCGCTGGAGAAAGACCGTAATCTCCGCTACCAGCACGCCGCGGACATTCGGGCCGACCTGCAACGCCTAAAACGCGACACCGACACGGGACGGGCCGTGGCGGTAAGTTCGGGCTCGGTGGCAGCCGCGCCGGATTCAGGATCGCGACCTGCGGCGCAAGCTATCTCCGCCAGTTCGGTTGCGGCCGTCGCTACCGGTTCCTCCGGGAAAGTGACACCTGCCAGCGGCGTTCCCTCAGTCCCCAAAAAATCGTGGAAGATTCCCGCCGTAGCCGCCTCTTTGTTGATCGCAGCGCTGATTGGCGGAGGCTTATTCTTCCGCTCCCGTCGAGCCAACGCGCTCACCGAGAAAGACACTGTCGTTCTCGCCGACTTCGTTAACACAACCGGCGATCCCGTTTTCGACGGAACCTTGAAGCAGGCGCTCGCCGTTCAACTCGAGCAATCGCCCTACCTGAACCTGTTGCGCGAGTCCCGTATCCACGACGCCCTGCGCTTCATGGGCCGCCCGCCGGACGCCCGCCTTAGCAACGACGTCGCTCGCGAGATCTGCATGCGCGAAGGCGCCAGGGCCATGCTTACCGGCTCGATCGCCAGCCTCGGCACTCACTACGTCATCACCCTCTCCGCTCTGAACGCCCAAACCGGAGACGTGTTGGCCCGCGAAGAAAACGAAGCTGAGAGCAAGGAGCAGGTCCTGAAGTCGCTTGACCAGGCCGCTTCCAGTTTGCGGGGCAAGCTGGGCGAGTCGATCGGTTCAGTGCAGAAGTTCGCGACGCCGCTCGAACAGGCCACCACTTCGTCGCTCGAAGCATTGCAGGCCTTCAGCCTCGGCCAGGCCGCGCACCAGAGACTTGACGACGACAAGGCCGTTCCCCATCTCAAGCGTGCCATTGAACTCGATCCCAACTTCGCTATGGCGCATGCCACCCTGGGAGTGGCCTATAGCAATCTCACCCAGGGAGAGCTGGCTAACACTTTTATCACCAAGGCGTTCGACTTGAAAGAGAGAGCCAGCGAACGCGAACGGCTCTACATTTCGTCGCATTACTACGACATTGTCACTCGAGAGACCGAGAAGGCCATCGAGATCTACGAACAGTGGGTGCAAACCTACCCACGCGACACTCCGCCTCGCGACAACCTTGCCTTGCGCTATTCTGCCATCGGGCAGGAGGAAAAGGCCCTCGCCAGCTCCAGCGAGGCCATGCGCCTTGACCCCAAAGACGTTTACGCCTTTCAGAATGTTGCCGACGCCTACGAACGTCTCAATCGCTTCGACGAAGCCAGGGCGGTCGCCGAGCAGGCGGTCGCTCAGAATATGGGCCGCTCGGCGCATTTCACCCTCCTGGACCTCGCCTTGATTCGCGGCGACGAGGCCGCCCAGCGCCGCGAATTAGAATTGGCTATTGGAAAACCGGACGAACCCATCCTGCTTATGATCCACGCCAACGCCCAGTGCGCGATGGGCAAACTGCAGCCCGCTCGGGCAGCCTTTGCCCAAAGTGAAAGCGTCTCCCAGCGCCTGGGATACAAGGAATTCAGCGGCATCATTCTCGCGCGACAGGCTTCGTGCGAAGCCGAACTCGGCAACATCAAGGAATCACGACAGAAAATTTCGGATGCTCTCGACCTCTCGCAAGACCGCGACACCAGGGCAATTGTCATGACTGTGCTACCTCGGACCGGAGACACCACGCGCAGCCAGAAAATTTCGGGAGATCTGATCCGCCAGTATCCTACCGATACCCTGCTCAATAAGGTCTTCGTTCCTGTCGCCCAGGCTGCGAGCGACCTGCAGCGCAACCAGCCGGCACAGGCCGTAGCACGGCTGGAAATAGCCACGCCCTACGAACTCGGAAGCGGTCCTGGCACCTCGGGATACTGGGTCAACTACATTCGTGGCGAGGCCCTCCTGGCTTCAAAGCAGGGCGCAAAAGCAGCGGCCGAGTACCAGAGGATACTGGACCACCGCGGCATAGACCCTCTGGATGTCACCTATAATCTCTCCCATCTGGGCCTGGGGCGCGCGTACGCTTTGCAGGGCAACACCGCCGCCGCCAAGTCCGCCTATCAGGACTTCTTTGCCGCCTGGAAAGACGCCGATCCTGATCTCCCCGTCTTGAAGCAAGCCAAAGCGGAGTACGAGAAATTGCGGTAGAAAAGGCAGGCACAACAATGACGAACTGCACTCGATTGCTTTTGCTGGTCCTGCTGGCCGCAACCTCTGCACACGCAACTACCCTCTCCGGGACTGTCGTCGATTACATGGAAGCTGCAATACCAGATGCTCGCGTAATCATTCATTGGGACTCAGTCGGATTGGACAGCGTGAAAGAAAACGTCGGAATAAAAGGCGACGAGATTGCCACGACCGACGCGACCGGTCATTTCTCGTTGGAATTGCCGCCTGGTGTTTATGATGTCTTTGTGGCAGCAGCGGGCTTCTTCCCGCACTCTGAAAAACTCTCCGTGAAAGGGAAGGAAACACGCCCTTACACGGTGCCACTGAAAGTCAGCAGGATGCTGAAAACACAACTGGACTAGGAGCAACAACACCGGGACGTAAAGATCTACGCTTTCTTCCCGGAGACCATCGGATTCCCGTAGATGAAGTAACGCAACGGCTGCTCGGCGGACTTCACGATCCCGATGCGCGGCGTAACCGCCACGCGTCGCACGCGATAGCCGTCATCAGCCACCCGCAGATCCGAACGCAAGCTCACCAGGCTTTTCCCATTGTCCCGCTCGCGCGTAATCTCCAGGCACTCGGCCATGCGTCCCGGGCCAGAAGAAATTTTCTTGAGAAAAGAAATTTTCCTGATGTCAGTTCCTTTCGCTACCTCGATCCCTCGCGCCCAAGCCATCTCCTCAATGCCCGTCACCGGCTCCAGGGCCCGCAGGAGCACGCATCCAGGGACTCCGTCCGGAAGACAGGAAACATTCAGGCAATAGTGATTGCCATAGATGAAGTACACATAAGCGTGACCGGGAGGACCGAAAAGAACGGCATTCCGTGCCGTACGGCCCGCAGCCGCGTGCGCCGCTGCGTCGCCTTTGCCGAGATACGCCTCGGTTTCCACAATCCGTCCCGCCAGAATTCCCCGAGCTGTTTTCCGGATCAGCAGTTTCCCCAGCAAAGCCCGCGCCACCCGTCGCGGATCGCGATTGAAGAACTCCGCGTTCAGCCAGACAACGCTGCTGCGCACATTCATTCCACTTTCACTAAGTCTTGTCATCCCGAGCGAAGCGAGGGATCTGCAGTTCGCCGCAAGATGCAGATCCCTCGCTTCGCTCGGGATGACAACTGCTAAAGGTGTCGCTTGTGCACTCTCCTTAGGCCGCATTCTTCAAATACGCCAGCACTTCATCCGCGTGTCCTTCCGCCTTCACGTTATTGAAAATGTGCTTGATCTTGCCGTCTGGGCCAATGACGAACGTAGTCCGCGCGATCCCTTTCACTTTCTTGCCGTACATATTCTTCTCCTTGACCACGCCGAACAGATTCGCAATTTTCTTCTCCGGATCGGCCAGCAAGGGGAAAGGCAGACTGAACTTGTCCTGAAATTTCTTCTGCGAGGCCGCCGTGTCCGCCGAAATCCCGAGCAGCACTACACCCGTCTTCTTGATCGCCGAATAGCTGTCGCGGAAGCCACACGCTTCCTTGGTGCACCCCGGCGTGTCGGCCTTGGGATAGAAATAAAGCACCACCGTCTTGCCGCGAAAATCTTTTGAGGCAACCTCCTTGCCATTCTCGTCCGTCGTACTGAAGTCTGGGGATTTATCATTAACTTCCATGGAATTTTCTCCTCGCCGCTCGCTGTTACATCGCAAGTTATATCGCAACGGCATGTTCGCCGTCATCTTTGCTGCCTCAACCGTGCTTGCCAGCGTGTGGCTCGCCCCTCAGCTGGAGGCGCAGGTTCAAGGTCCGATCCCGCATTACGGCCACAAGCCGGCGTCGAACAAGGGACCGCGCGCCCTGGGATTAATTCAGCTTTCCTCCAAGGGCAAAGCCCGCCTCACTCCAATTGCCATCATGATGGACGGAAAATTTTACGATGCCGGTTCCTATAAAGCTGCGCCCGTTCCCATGGCTCTCGACTTCGGCATCGTTTACGAAGGTTTTCGCACCGGAGTGTCGCAAGGCGTCTTCACCATCACGCAACCTGGACAGCTCAACCACGTCTGGGTCGCCGAAGGCACATGGCTCCCCGCAGGAGCGAAGGCGCCCGAGACAAGCAAGAAGTACTCCACGCCCGTAATCGAAGACAAGGACGCGCCGCCCGTTCTTCACCGGCGAAGCGACCAGGCCGACTCCGATAGCAGCTCCGATAAAAAGGCAGAGAAAGGGAAAGACAAAAAAGACGAGCAAAAGCCCCCGACCTCTCCGACTACCCCGGAAGCCACAAAGCCGCCTGGCGCGTCAGAGACAAAGACAGAGACTCAGACAAAGACCGGAAAGACGTCTACCGCTGCCCCTGACGAGCCGATCGAGGATCCGAATCGTCCCCGGCTGCGACGCGGGAAGCCAGATTCAACTGCGCACCGCGAACCCTTTGTGACGTTCGACCCTCTGACGGATACAGCGCCCGCTATAGATTCGTCAGGCGCAGGAAAGCCCGATGCAAAGACAGCCAAGGACTCCACCACGCCGTCGCCGCAGTTCACTTTCATCCCAGCAGTCTCCGATGCCGGCGGCCCCGATCCGCGTCCCTACACTTATGATATGAAGCCCGCGGAAGAAGTCAGCTATCGCAACAAGATGCTCGCGCTTGCGGCCGTGCAGCTTTCTGCCTCGGCAAGCGCTGCGACAAAAGAGGCTGCTAACGCGCGGAGGACGGCTCCTGCTCACAAATCCCCCGGCACGCTCGCAGGCAAATTGCCGAAGCCTGCCTTCGACGATGTCACTTTGCGCATCTTCGACCTTTCCAATTCCAACGAGCCGGTGCTGGTTCTTTCCGCGAAAACTCGCCCGGCCGCCACCGGTGCGACCCAAAGCTTCGAGGAACCGAAGGACATCACGCTCATCGCCCGCACCAATCTCGAGGGGGAGTTAAAGAAACTATTCTTCTCGCAGACTGATTCGCGACACCTCGACGTTGCGCCGCGCATGCAGCTGATCGACGCGGTCGATGCGGACGGCGATGGCCGTGGTGAACTGCTATTCCGGCGCACCTCGAACGATAGCAGCACCTATGCGATCTACCGCGTCGCCTCCGACCAGCTTTGGCCGCTGTTTGAGGGGACACCGTAAAAAAGCCGGCGTCGGATCCCAACGGCGTGCCTGAAAAACTGGAATTTCGACGCCAGGTGTCAGGACCCTGAAGAAGTGTGTGACGGCGCGTTGGAACTTCTTACCGAAGGCTTGCACAAATATTTGTGCGATTTCGGAAATCCGTCCTCACCGCGAAAGCTACTATTGATGCGGCTTTAGGGGCATTGTGAGGCCGTGCGGGACAAAAGAAACATTCATGAAACCGGCCCCGGCAAGAACGCAAGGAATTTCCACTTGCCAGACGGTACTACTCTGGTTACTATGCACCCATCTTCATTCTGATCTGGACATTCATTACTTGGGACTGAGTTAGTCGCTTACCTATGAACATCGGCGAGACCATCCGCAATTTCCGGCTCCAGCGAAGCATGTCACAGGGCGACATTGAAAAGCGCACTGGCCTGTTGCGTTGCTACCTGTCGCGCGTTGAAAACGGCCACACCATCCCTTCGCTGGACACGCTCGCCAAGATTGCCACAGCCATGGATTTGGCCTTGTCGCAGTTCTTTTCCGAGGGCAACACCAACGGCCATAAGGGGTTGCCGCAGCTCTCCGATGATGAGGTCCGCTTCCTGAGCCAGATGCGCCGGTATTCGGCGAATCTGAACGATAGTGATCGGAAGTTGGTGCTGGCAATGGTGAAGAAGATGGCCTCGAACGCGAAGTAATCCAGCCATCAGCCGTTAGCTCTCAGGATGCGTCCACAAACCTCTAAACCCATAGGCTTTAGCTGAAGGCTGACGGCTGAGTGCTGAATGCTGCTCTCACACTTTCGTACCATCCCTCACGTGTCCGCCGGGAACCTCGCTAATCCATCCCGAGGACGCTAAGCTACTGGCTGGGGGACCTTGTGACCATTGACGAAGAAATGAATCTCCTCGATCAGCAACTTCGCCGGCTGAAAATCGAGTACGAGATTTTCTTCAATAACCCCGCCAAACGCCCTCCCACCGACGTCGAATGGAAGGTTCTCTCGTTAATTCGCAAGTTCAGCGATAGCGCACGGTTGAGTTTTTCTCAGCGGTTCAGATACAACGAGATGGCGCAGCGCTACGCGATTCAAAGCGATCTTTGGCGCAAGAAAATGCGGATTCGCGAAGAAGGCTATCGCCGGCCAGCGGATAAAATCCTCTCCGTGCAAGGCGTGCGCGTCGCCGAAGAGCACGAAACCAAGCATAAGGTATATGGCCTCAGCCACAACGCCCAGACTGCGGGCGCCGGAACTCCAGCGTCAGGGTCGGAGAGTGACCAGCCCTTCTCGGTGCAGTGCTCTGGCGCGGCCGCCGAGCAGAAACAAGTCGAATCCCTCTACAAGGCGCTGAGCGAAGCCAAGCAAAAGTCGGGAGAAAAGGTTTCCGGTAACCTCGATTCTTTCGCGGCATTCGTCAAGAAAAAGACCAGCGAGCTTCGCAAGCAACACAGCTGCGATACCGTGGTCTACTCGGTCGAGACCCAGGGTGGGCAGGTAAAGCTCAAGGCCAAGGCGAAAGTCTAGCCGCCGCGCTCCTGCATACCTACATTCCCCTTCATTGTGGAAATCTGCGACCGGGTATCACCAGTACGCACGTGCTCAGGTCGAAATCCCAGTCCGAGCAGCCGCGCGGGAATACGCCGCAGCGTCGGAAACAGCTGCAAGAGTCTAAAGCCTAGCGGAAGCCGTCGAATCTGGCTTTTCTGGCTCAAAACGGGCCGAAGCAAGTGTTTGTGCGCGAAGACCTGAAACCGCTGGGTCATACGCGTCGGATATTCGCGCCGCTCTTGCACCCCGCGCAGTTGTTCATCCCTGACCGTGCCACGTAGCAATGACTCCGTCAAAATGTTGGCAGCGGCAACGGCGTCCTGAATGGCCAGGTTAATACCAACCCCTCCAACCGGAGACATCGCATGCGCGGAGTCTCCAAGGCACAAAAGGCCGCTCCGCCACCACTGGCGCAGGCGGTCGACGGCAACCGTCAACAGCTTGATATCGTTCCAATCTTTCAACTCGCCCATGCGCCCGCGCAAGAAAGGAGCAACACCCGCGATGTCTTCGCGAAATGCCACCAGACCTTTTTGACGAATTTCTTCCAGACCTCCCTTCTGAATTACATACGCGCATTGCCAATAGTCTCCACGGTTCAGCATCACCAGGATCTTTCCCGCGCGGAAGCGGCCCAGAGTCTGATCCGGGTCACTCGGCTCGCGCGTAAGACGCATCCAAAGCACGTCAATCGGAGCCCCCAGATCGACGACCTCAAGTCCTGCTTTGGCGCGAACAACGGAATGCCGGCCGTCGGTCCCCAGTGTCAAATCCGCGCGCACTTCCAAAATGCTTTGCGAGGTCTTCGCACGAACTCCCACAATGCGGCCGTTTTCTTCGATCAGTTCCGTGACCTCGGACTCCATTCGTAAATGGAATTGCGAGTAAGCCTTCGCCTTCTCCGCGATGAAGTTCAGGAATTCCCACTGCGGCATCAGCGCTATGAATTTGCAGTGCGTAGGCAGGTGAGAAAAGTCCGCGACGATCACAGTTACGTCTTCGATTTGGCCGCCGACTTGGGGCAACTGCTGATGCGGCCGGCGCAGGAACTCATCGAGAATTCCAAGTTCGTACATCAGTTCCAGGGTCGAGGGATGAATTGTGTCCCCTCGGAAATCGCGCAAAAAATCAGCGTGCTTTTCCAGGACCACCACATCCACACCGGCACGTGCCAGCAGGAAACCTGCAATCATGCCCGCCGGTCCGCCGCCCGCCACACAGCAGCGAGTATTCACCTTTTCAACAGGAAAGTTGGCTTGTTCCATCAGGGTCCAGTCTAGCTGTCCCAGACATCGCCCGCATCTCTACTCTGAAGGGTGCCGAATTGGCTCGGATCCGAATCCGTCTATCTCTCCCTCTCTCGTTCTCTCTCCTCGCGTTCTTCACCTTCCCACCGGCCACTCCAACGGTCGTTGCCATTGCCCCATTCGCCGCGGCCCCAGCCTCGGAACTGCGCGCCGTCAATCACGCTGCCATCCCGATACTCAAACATGTGCTCTCGCCCGTTCGGACCCCGCGCAAAAATCCGCAGCTCCTTCGCATGTCCTTCATCAGGATCCACATCGAACGTACGGTAATTCAACCGGAACGACCGGTCCTGACGCGCCATTTCCCGCAGCCGCTGCGTAACATCCACATGCCGGCGCTCACTGCCATACTGCGCGCTGAGAATCACGAACGCGCCCTCGTCTCCGCCATTCCAATTGCCGCTCCAGCCGCTGCTACCCCACTCGCCGCCACCCCAGCCGCGAAACATCGCTCCGTCGATCAGGCTGTTGTCCCGAAACTCAAACATGGTTTCCCGTCCATTCGGACCCCGCGCAAAAATGCGCAGCGACTTCGCATGTCCCTCATCCGGGTCCACGTCGAACGTACCGTAATTCAACCGGAACGACCGGTCCTGACGCGCCATTTCCCGCAGCCGGTCCGTCACATCCACATGCCGAAGTTCGCTCCCGTATTGCGCGCTAAGAATCACGTACTCGCCGGCGTCATCGTCCCTTCCGCCATTCCAGCCGCCGTTCCAATGTTCGTCGCCCCAGTCGCCCCGTCCCCAGCTGCGAAACGACGCTCCGTCGACCACACTGCCGTCGCGAAACTCAAACATCCGTTCCCGCCCGTTTGGACCCCGCGCAAAAATCCGCAACTCCTTGGTCCTCCCATGGTCCGGATCTGCGTTCATCGAGTCGTGGTTGATCCGAAAAGGACGGTCCCGACGCGCCAAGTCCTTCAGCCGCGCAGTGACGTCCACGTGACTGCGATCCGAGCCATATTGCGCGTTGAGAATGACGTACGCGCCGGCGTCAGCGCCCCCTGGACCCTGGGCCGCGAGACTTCCCGGCAGGAATGACAACGTCAGCAGCAAATAGATCGTGAAACGAATTTGATACATAAATCTCCTAATCAATCCGAAATCAATCGAGTCGAAGGCCCGACAACACGCCCATATCTTACCCCTCTCAGAAATGGGAACCGAGAACTCAGAACTGAGAAACTGCACTTCCGTAATCACTCCCGCTAGAATCTCTCCAGGTTCTCCATGGACATTGCCCGCATCACCGCCCTTCTCGAACCTTTCCTCGAACAGCCGCTTTCACCATCACAGCTCGGTCAAATATCGACATACATCGATCTATTACTCCGCTGGAACGCCCGCATCAATCTGACCGCCATACGCCATCCAGAAGAAATCGTAACCCGTCACTTCGGCGAGTCCTTCTTCCTGGCCCGCCATCTCTTCCCAACAAATGCCTCAAGTGTGGCACGGGCGCCCTCGCCCGCGGACCCCAACAGCGCCCAACCGCCGGCCACGCCCCACTCCGGCCTTTACAATTCCGCCGCCCCCCCAGTCCTGGACATCGGCTCCGGCGCCGGTTTCCCCGCCCTACCCCTGAAGCTCTGGGCCCCACACATCGACCTCACTCTGGTCGAATCGAATCATAAGAAAGCGGCCTTCCTCCGTGAAGTGGCTCGCGTACTTACATTGACCAACGTCAATGTAATTACCGACCGAGTCGAAGTTCTCGCCGCCCGCTCCGACTTCCCCCGCACCAAGATCGTTACCCTCCGAGCCGTAGAGCGCTTTGCCTCCATCCTCCCCCCAGTCCTAACTCTCCTCGCCCCAAACGGAACCCTAGCGCTGTTAATAGGAGCCGCGCAGGTCACCCACCTTACAACCCTACCCGCGATAAAATGGTGTGCGCCAATATCGGTGCCACAATCGCATACACGGGTGTTGTCGATTGGTATACGTGAGTAAAGTGGGAGACGGTGACATCTATAGTTTGGGATTGTAAGTCCGTGCTAGCCTGTTCCAGACAAATTGCGAGGGTAAGTGGTAAATAGTTTTTGTGATCTCATTATGAGACACTCGACAAGAGTGTTCCACGTGAAACACTTCTCACGTTGCAAATTGCAATCCCGAGCTTTTCTTACATGTTGCAAGTCGGAGAGGTGTTCCACATGAAACACTTCGCACAAGAACCTAAGTCTCGCGCCGCCCACAGTGTCCTGGCAAAAGACCGGAGTGTTTCACGTGAAACACTTTGTCTGATTTGCACAAGAATCTGGCATTGATTTCGCCAACGCGTTCGCATATCCTGACGCGCAACACGCAAAAATAAAATCATGCAACGTGTCATCGCTGTTGCGAACCAGAAGGGTGGCGTCGGTAAAACTACGACCGCCATCAACCTTGCCGCCTCACTCGCCGCTGCCGAGGTCAATACTCTACTCGTAGACTGCGATCCGCAGTCGAACTCCACCAGTGGTCTCGGCCTGGTGAAAAACCCGGAGCGCATCAGCGTCTACGACGTGATCATGGGCGTGGCCTCTGCCGAGGAGGCGCTACAGGTCACTGAACTCGAACAGCTGTGGCTGATTCCGTCGCACAAGAATCTCATCGGCGCGAACATCGAACTGGTTGGAGCGGAGCGGCGCGAGTATCGACTGCGGGATGCGTTAGCGACGGTGCGGGATCGCTTTCAGTTCATCGTGCTGGACTGTCCTCCAGCGCTTGATCTGCTTACGCTCAACGCCCTGGTGGCTGCGGATGGGGTGTTGATCCCGATGCAGGCGGAATACTTTGCGCTCGAAGGCGTGTCGGAGTTGCTCGATACCATTGAAAGGATCCGGGCGGAGTTGAATCCTCCGCTGGCGATTGAGGGCGTGGTGCTCACGATGTTCGATGAGCGGACGAACCTGGCGCAGCAGGTGGCCGAGGAGCTGAAGAAATATTTCGGCGAGAAGCTGTGCAAGACGACAATCCCGCGGAACATACGGCTGGCCGAGGCTCCGAGCCACGGGCAGGCGGCGCTGGTGTATGACGTGCGTTCGCGGGGAGCGGAAAGTTACATACGACTGGCGAAGGAGATCCTGGACCGGCAGGCGGGAATGGCGAGCGGCTCGGGCGAGGCGGCTTAGATTGATGAATGTAAATATTTGTGTTCATCGATATATTTCGGAGTGAGGTCGCAGGTGTCAGGTGTCAGGTCTCAGGAAAACCGTAAGAGGAAGGAATCGACGGATGCAGAGCACATCAAGTGTGGCGGCGGAGAAGACGGGGCCGGCGAAGCTTAGCGAGAAGCTGGCGGAGAAGCGGCGGGCTTTGGGGCGCGGGCTGGAATCTCTGCTGCCGGGACCGCGGGTGGTGCCGGTGCCGGCGCCTCCCACTCTCCCGCAAAGTACGCGGAATGATGGGGCACCCGCTGCGAGTTCTCAGTTCCCAGTTCTCAGTTCTCAGGAAGGCGACTCGTCGCTGTCTTCTTCTGACGGTGGCGGTGTACGGGCGGGGACGCCGGTCGCTCCACCAAAAACGGGGACGGTTTTGGATGAACTGCGGGCAGTGGCTTCGGGGCTCACTGCGGATGGGGAGACGATCTTTCTTGTGGGGATTGATCTGATTGATCCTAATCCTTACCAGACGCGGAGAGACTTCAACGAAAAAGCGCTCGAGGAACTAAGGGAGTCGATCGCGGTACAGGGAGTGTTGCAGCCGATTGTGGTGCGTCCGGGGCCGGAGGGGCGGTTCATCCTGATTTTGGGTGAGCGGCGGTTGCGGGCTTCGAGGATGGCGGGGAAGACCACGATCCCGGTGATCGTGAAGCGGGTTTCTGAGCAACAAGCGGCAGAGATGACGCTGGTGGAGAACCTGCAGCGGGAGGACCTGAATTGCGTGGAACAGGCGGAGGCGTTCGCGAACCTGAGCACGGAGTTCAAGCTCACGCAGGAGCAGATTGGCGCCCGTGCCGGCGTCTCGCGGGAGAGTGTATCGAATTACATGCGGCTGCTGGCGCTGCCGGAAGGGGTGATCGGTGCGCTGCAGAAAGGAAGGTTGACGTATAGCCACGCGCGGGTCTTGCTGCAGCTGCGGGACAACGTCCAGATCTGGAAGTTCGCGCAAAAGGCGATGGAAGAAAAGATGTCGGTGGCGAAGCTGGAGGATGTGGTGTTCGGGATCAGTGCGCCGGCCGGGCGGGACGAGCCGAATAAGGTAAGCGGAGCGAGGTGGGTGGATCCGAATGTGAAGGCGGCGCAGCGGTCGCTGGAGGAAGTGCTGGGGATGAGAGTGCGGATTCGGGATCGGAAGGGGAGAGGGAAAATTGTGATTGAATATGGGACGCTGGAGGATTTCGACCGGGTGGTGGGGATGTTGAAGGGGAAGTGAATCAGGGTCGTCGACTTCCTATGTGACCCCGTCCAAGCACAGCCGTATTCGTTGCTGCTGCCACCGTTAGTACACCACAACTACCTTGACAGTGCGGATATTCGGTGTATATTTGGTGTATATTCCAGGGGGTTGAGAGCACCATGCCAAAGCTCACGGTTGAATTTAACGACAAAATGAACGCCACATTGGAACAACTTGCGGAGGAAAAGGGAACTACGAAAGTTGACGTTTTAAGGCGAGCGGTTGCATTGTACAAGTATCTGGATGCAGAGCAGCAAGGCGGGAACAAGAAGGTATCGATTACAGAGAACGACAACATCCTTAAGGACATCGTTCTCCCTTAAAACGTTCTTCCTTAAGACAAGGACGGGAGTTGCATGGCCGGAGATGTTGGGCGTCTTGAAGTTCAGGTCCCGGTTGATACTCGGGTCTCTGGTCGAGAGGTAACGCCGTTGCAGAGGGTCGGCTACAAGCTGGCCCTCTTTCTTTTCTCATACATCGCTATCGCTTCAATAGTGATTTTCATAGTGTCTTTCCGTTGCCTCCAGCTTCCTCCGTTTCCGATGCCGCCCTCGAATTCTGCCGACCCCGAGCACTACAGGGAGCTCGTAGAGGCCTATAAGCAATCGGCTGATGTTTATCAGCAGATGGCTAAGGCCCAGGTCGACCGGGCAATACAGCTATTTCAGTTAGTGGTAGCTTCCACGATACTGCCGGCCTTCACGGCAATACTCGGTTACATTTTTGGTTCAAAGAAATCCGGGGAGTGAGGTCGTTTTTCATCCGAAAGCAGTGGCAGAAATCGGCGCAGGGACCTTGACTGCCCGAGTGCGTGCGGAAGACAATTCTCGCAATTCTTTAGCTGCAGCTGCCGCAAAGCCTCCCCCGACAATCACCAGCGGCGCTGAAGGGGAAGTGAATCAGGTAGTCCAGTGGAGGGCGCGAAATGTTATCCGGCTTCAAGCAGTTTATCTTGCGCGGTAATGTGGTGGATCTGGCGGTGGGCGTGGTCATTGGTGCCGCATTCGGCACAATCGTCACCGCCCTGGTCAAGGACATTATCAATCCCATCATTGCGCTCCTGGTGGGCAAGCATGACTTTACGGGGATCTCTTTCGCCATCCGAGGCACGGTGTTTCCGATTGGCGATTTCATCACCGCGGTTGTCAGTTTTCTGCTGGTCGCAGGTGCGGTTTACTTTTTTGTTGTGACGCCGATTAATGCCCTGATCGCGCGGACCCGCAAGGATCCGGTGCCGGCCGATCCGACAACTAAGAAGTGCACGGAATGCCTGAGCGAGATTCCGATCGACGCGCGCCGCTGCAGCCATTGCTCGCAGCCGGTGATGGGGAAGGCCGCTTAGGCCCGGCTGCCGGGTAGTGGGTCAGTTTGAATATCCACAGGGTCGCTTTAGCATCCCCGCCTGTGGCATCATGGATTCGTGACCATCGGGAAAGGGAAACGTCCGCGTGATCCAAACCAGCTTGCGAAGTGGATTGTAGACCGCTCGACTGCGGAGGTAGAAGGACCAGAAGCGGTCACCGCTCCCACGCCTATACCGCCATCCGATCTATCCGCATATATGGCTGCCATTGGGCGCAAGGGTGGTCAGATCGGTGGCAAGCGCCGTCTCAAGACTATGACGAAGACGGAGCGTTCCAAGATAGCAGCGAAGGCCGCTAAGGCGCGTTGGAAAAGACAACTGAAACCTTAAGTGTTTGGGGTCTCGACTGGACAAACCAAGTGTTCAGGGTCCCACCACAGAAGCTTGAGAATGTTGTGCTCCATGATTCCGACTACTCTGGATTTCTGCGTGACCCCCAGGGACATGACGCTATCGATGTCATCTTGTTGGATAGCAACTAAGTGGTCTTGCGCTTCTTTACACAACTCCGATGCTTTAATGAAATGATTGCGGTAGCCGATTAATTCTTTCCACTTCATAGACTCCAGATTCGCCAACTTTTCCCGCACTTGGTTTGCATTCGCTTCATCTAATTCCAACCATCCAAAGGGAGTGTACATTTCCAGCAGCGAGACGCGCCAAGCTGGCCTCATCTCGCGCCAATCCTTCGTTAAACCCAGATTTTGGCGTCTTTTCCGCGTCCGGCTCAACGAGAGTCTTCGGGCCTTTTTGTTTTTTTGATTTAAACAAGAGAGCAGATTCCTACAAGCCGGAGTAGTATTCCGCCATTGAACTCAGCGTGATTTCGCTATTACCGCGTTCACCCGATCCCATTCCCTTGCGGGCAATCTGCCATGGATCTTCCCGATGCGTTAGATTGCTCAACTCTTGGGATGACTTTATGCCGTAGAACTTCAGTACGCTATCAACCGTTTCACGCTGATCTTTGTTCAAGGAACTCGGGTCCCCGTTCCATTCGGAAACTTTGAACTGGCCGCGGTGCCTATCGTATAGCTCGTACACGACAGGACCGTTGGCCCATGCTTCGATGCGTTCAGGGAACAACGGCTCGTCGTCCCACACGAGTGACCACGCCTGTGCATAGTACACAAGCTTTTGAAGCTTCATGGCTGTCATGGGGCCTTTGTGCTTGAGGGTGTACGCGGCAACATCGTGTACGCTTGGCATCACGCTCTCCAAAGGGGCCCGTGGTGCAATAGCGGGGAAGGGAAATTCAATCGAGCGAATTCTATCACTATCCGTCAAGCACCTGATGTGACGATCGTCACCTCTACCGTAATAGATGAGATTACCGAAGGGAACGTTGCACCATTAAAAAGCCATAATCTAGGCCTAAAATGCGGATTTCCGCATTTTAGTATTGACATGCTAAAGCGGCTATAGTATAAGGGTCAATATGAACTGCTTGGACGTTGAAACCCGCTCCAGAGTGGTCGAGTCACATTTGGAGTATTGAGGAATTAATTGCACTACTGCCAAAACCTGCGGTACGGGAATCCACAATAGATAAGCAGTTGCTACAGGCCGCTCTAAATATGCCCAGAGTGGGGTGATTTTATTTTTGAGAAGTACTCTGCAATGTGCGGAATTGATTTAAATGCTTTCTTCCTAATATCAATCAGTCGATTCTGAATTGTTTTCGATGACTCTCTAAAGTCTTTATCAGCAACGTTCGGATTCGCAAAATTCATCAGCGCACAATGCATGTGGCTGTCGAATTCGTCAAATGCCGACTCTAGATGTTTAATCTCCAACGGATGTATCCCTCCACCGAAAAGGCCGTTCTTAACCGAAGACACCACAACAGAGGTATCGCCTCCACATCCGTCCGTCCAGCGTTTAGCATGATAGAGAATGTAGCAGGCAATAATTATTGCATCGTCCAATTTGAGGAACGAACTATAAATTCTTTCAATTAGGCTCTTAGCGATCATAGTTCCCGAACCAATACACTCAGCACCGAAATCAATTTCGCGGACGGTTGTGCCCGACGCCTTGAACAACATTTCAAATTTGCTTACATCGTTGGAAACCCCTATAGCGATTAAGAGATCGACGTATGGGCGATCCTCCCGAGGGAATGTTGCATAGGGAAGAATGGCGTCTTTAAACAATTGCGCGAAGGTCTTTTCGATGATTCTCTGGTAGTCCTCTGATAAACGCCATTCTTTCGGTGAGTATTCGTCAGTGATGGCAGTTTCTATCAACTTTCCGGCATATTCGATTAGCTCGGTATCGCCAGCCCCTGTAATCGCGATACACAACCCCTGATCCTTCCACATGCGAACTTTATCAACCTCGTTTTTTGTATACCCCGAAATGACCTCTTGCGAATCTGCACACAGCAAAAGGCCGTCTTCGCACACGAAACCAGCGGCAATGGTCACTCTTTTCCCTCTTGGTAGCCGCTTAGCTTTAGGTGGTACAAATGGTCTAGGTCGGGGAAACGGAAGCGGCTTTAGCATTAACATGCTACGCCTTCCCCTGTGTAAATCCAAACTGACCCACTACCGGCTGCCGTTCCGCCTTGGCGAAATTCGCCGAATTCCTGTAAAATGAAGGTTTCGGCAACAGGCCTGGAAGGATTTAAGAGTTATGGCACGAGTTTGTGATATCTGCGGCAAGGGGCCGCAGTTCGGAAATACCATCAGTCACGCCCACAACGTAAGTAAACGGCGCTGGAACGTTAATCTGCGCCCGGTCCACGCCAAGGTGGGAGCAGCGAACAAGCACATGCGCGTCTGCACTTCCTGTCTGCGCAGCGGCAAAGTGGTAAAGGCGTAGCTTTCTACAAAGTCCGCAGATTCTTTGGAATCCTGCGGCTTTTGTTTGTCTGCGAGCTTTCGCGGACAGGAGTGTCCGCGCCACACGAAGCTACTTCACATCTACCAATCGCACGTCGAAGACCAGGGTTGAGTTGGGCGGGATGATGGTTGAATAACCACCCTTCCCATAGGCCAGGTCTGGCGGAATGCGCAACTGGCGCTTGCCTCCGACCTTCATGCCGGCTACACCTTCGTCCCAGCCTTTGATGACCTGGCTGGCGCCTAACATGAAGTCAAACGGACGGCCGGTACCGACCGAGCTGTCGAACTTCTTGCCGTTGGTGAGCCATCCGGTGTAATCGACTTTGACGTGTTTTCCGCTCTGGGCGACCGCGCCGGTGCCAACTCTGATGTCCCAGTATTCGAGACCGCTGGGGGTCCTGGTGGGCGCGCCGGTGACCTTAGTGGGGCCACTGGTGGCGGGCTTCGCCACTGCCTTGTGAGCTGGAGCCTTGTGGGCCGGAGCCGTCTGGGCGACGACCATAATGGACAGTGCGATCATTGTAATGACCAGGATGACGATAAGAGCTTTCATAGTTCCCCTTTTCTTAGGGTGTGCGGTCTGCACAGTTCCTCTATTCTGACTCTGCAATTCAGTTTTGTTCAAGCCAGCGCAATCACATCAATTTCAACGGTGGCATCTTTCGGAAGCCGGGCTACTTCGACGGTGGAGCGTGCCGGCGGCGCCTGCTTGAAGTAGCGGCCGTAGACTTCGTTCATGGCGGTGAAATCTCCCATGCTCTTGAGGAAGACCGTACAGCGCAGAACTTTTTCCAGGCTGCTGCCCGAAGCCTGCAAGATGGCAGCAAGGTTCTTGAGCACGCGGTCGGTCTGGGCGCTCACATCTCCGGTGATGATCTGCGCGGTGGCAGGATCGATGGCGATCTGTCCGGAAATAAAGACCAAGCCCTGGGCTCGAATGGCCTGCGAGTAGGGGCCGATGGCTTTCGGGGCGTGTTCGGTGGCGATCACTTCGCGCATGATTCCTCCAGTGCGTTCTGCGGAGATGAATGATGAAAAGTGATTAACGCAGATTGCGGCGGGGGAAGTCAAACGGGGCTTGTGCATGCTTTGATTACGGCGAGTCCAGAGTTGGTACGGTTGCACGCGCCTGCCGAGCTTCGCTCGGCTTGGATCCTTCGACTCCGCTCAGGGCAGGCTCGCGAGGGCGCCCGTCCCCACACGAGCATTAGAACAGCGAGCTTTGGCGGCGGTTGGGAGTGATGCCGAAATGTTCGTAGGCTAGTTGAGTCGCGACCCGGCCACGGGGAGTACGGTTCAGAAAGCCGATCTGGATGAGAAAGGGCTCGTAGATTTCTTCGATCGCGTCGGGCTCTTCGGCGAGCGCCGCGCCCAGCGTATTCAAGCCTACCGGCCCTCCCTGGTACTTCTCGATGATGGTGAGCAGCAGTTTGCGATCAACTTCGTCGAAGCCGTGGCGGTCAACTTCTAACATGCTGAGCGCAGATTGGGCGGTGGGCAGGTCAATGGAACCAGCGGCGCGCACCTGGGCGTAATCGCGCACGCGGCGCAGCAGGCGGTTGGCGATACGTGGCGTTCCACGAGAACGGCCGGCGATTTCGACGGCGCCGGGACGATCAATGCTCACGCCAAGGATCTCGGCGGAGCGCTCGACAATGAAGCGGAGATCGTCGTGAGTGTAGAACTCGAGCCGCAGCAGCAATCCGAAACGGGAGCGCAGAGGCGCGGAGAGCAATCCTGCGCGGGTGGTGGCGCCGATGAAGGTGAAGGGCTTTACGTCCATGGTGTGCGTGCGCGCGGACGGGCCCTGGCCGATCATGATGTCGAGCTTGTAGTCTTCGAGCGCGGAGTAGAGGATCTCTTCGAGCGCGGGCTGCAGGCGGTGGACTTCATCGATGAAGAGCACCTGGCGGTCGCGCAGATTGGTGAGGATCGCGGTGAGGTCGCCCTTGATCTGCAGCGTGGGGCCGGAGG
>Ga0209647_1000174_pt1 | contig 58849 bp, 49 predicted proteins | sample GraSoi_2013_60cm_FD_185827 | JGI IMG/M metagenome (GOLD analysis project Ga0209647, IMG submission 185827) | Grasslands soil microbial communities from the Angelo Coastal Reserve, California, USA - Sample 9_17_2013_60cm (SPAdes) (version 2) | ecosystem: Environmental > Terrestrial > Soil >...
TTCCATGACGGTACCTCCCGGCTCTACAGACTCATCATCTTGCCAGCAGTGTACCGTTCCTGCTCCTTTCTTCGCAAGGCTACGATGTTGCTACACACTTCCAGTCACGAGGTTGGGAACTCATACAGGAGGCTTCGCCCCCTGCACCCCTGATTTAGGAGTGGATGTCAGCAATGTATCACGAGAGTGGAGTACATGTTGTGATCTGGAACTTCGTCAGCCAGTTCAGGACTTAGCCTGATGCCGCTTACGATGCGCGAGAAAATCATCGAGTATGCTCACATACTGAAAATCTAGCCTACCCCGCAGGTCTGATTCATCTATCCAGCGAGGTTGCCCCTCGACGCTGCTGCGCATTTCACCACCGATAACGACGCCAGAGTAGACGAGCGTCAGGGTACTCATGCGATCAAAACGCGTACTGACCTTAGAATAATAGCCGATTATATGATGCAATTGTAGCTGTAAACCTGTCTCTTCCTTAAACTCGCGCCGCGCTGTTTGCGTGGGATGCTCGCGCCAGCGCATGAAACCGCCCGGAAAAACCAGGCCACCTTCGGGACGCTGCAGGATCAGATACCGACCCTTGTCTTCCACTACCACACTGATACTGCCCAGCGGGGGTAGGTTGCCAGCAAGAACAACATTGAGGATGTTAAAGGAGATATTTGCTGATTTCGTCAATATGCGGTAAAGGATGCGTTTGAGCACGTATAATTGTCCACCCGTCATTTTTTTTATACGTGCATAGTATACCTTATGGCCAAAATGTGCATGGCCTGGCGGGCGGATGCCAGGCCATGCACATTTTGGCCATTGTCCCAAAGCATGTATTAACGACCAGTACGCATTTGTGCTCGGCGTACAAGAGCATCAACGGTCACGGCAATTAACAAAACGACACCTTCAACCATTTCTGACACATCCGTCCCCTGATTTAGTAGAGCAAGGCCATTTACCAGGCTACCGATGATGAGCACTCCCAGTACAATAGCCCAGACCGATCCCCGACCGCCGAAGAGGCTGACCCCGCCGATCACCGCCGCCGCGATGGCATTAAGCAGCAGCGTTGAATCGATATTGCTCGCCGCAGCGGTACCGTGTGAAGCCAATATGACACCGCCCAGCGCAGCAAGCGTCGAGCATAACGTAAAGGCCGCGACGCGTATACCCACGACATTAATACCTGCACGGCGAGCAGCCTCACTGTTCCCACCAACAGCATAGACATGACGACCGAAAGAGGTTTTCGTCATGATCAGCCAGAAGAACGTGATCAAACCAAAGAGGATTGCGGTCGAATAAGGCACTCCCTGGTAGCTCTCAAAAACTGCCACCGCCGCAAAAACGACTAGCGCAGTGATCACGATCCTAACGACAAGCTCTAAAAGCGACGAGGTCCTGAGACCAGCCCTCTTTCGTCTCACATAGCCAACAATGAGGCCGGCGACATAAAGCAGGACAGCTAAAGCCGGCAAGCCGATCCCGAGATAATCAGGCAGGAAACTCCGAGCACTCCCTGCAATCGCAACGATGAAATTATTGTTGATGATGAGCGTAGCCTGCCCGGCTAGCAGATTGAGCAGCAGTCCTGCATACCCGATCGATGCAGCCAGTGTCACAATAAATGAGGGAACACGCAGCACCGCCACAAAAAAGCCATTAATGAGGCCAATGACAGCACCCGCCAGCAGCGCGACCAGGATAGCTACCCAGGCAGGCGCTCCCGCCCGCTCTGAAAGCACCGCCATGACCACGGCACAGAGGTAAGCGACTGCAGCTATCGAGAGATCGATCTCACCGAGCAGCAGTACCATAATGACGCCGAGTCCAAGTATGCCGTAAGTGGCGATCTGTCCCACCAGGTTTGAGAGATTCTGCGGGCGCAGAAAAATGCCATTACTGGCGATTGAGAAGTAGACCACTACCAGAATCAGCGTCAGCAGAACCGGAATAAAGCCCAGGTCACCGCGGAGCATTTGTCCCAGCGTGCGGCGTGGCATATAAGAGGGTACTTCGACTGCAGCCGCACCAGTTGACTTCGCACCAAATGCAGGCACCGCGGAAGATTCCGAAGGCTCAGGGGCATCATTTTTCTCGATAATATCACTCATCAGTCATCTCCCTCCTGCTGTGTCACCATTAGTCGCACCCTCGGTCGCCAGCATTGCGCCGAATTCTGCTCCAGTAATCGCGGCTACAACCTGTTCAGGGGTGGTGGTTTTGATGTCAAATGTGCCAACCCTCTTGCCAAGGCGCAGAACGATCACGCGATCGACGACCTCGAAGACATCTGCCAGGTTATGTGAAATCACGACCACTGCCAATCCTTGATCGCGTAGCCTGCGTATCAAGTGTAGCACCTGTCGTGTCTGAACTACACCCAGCGCAGCCGTTGGCTCATCCAGCAGAACCACCTTAGCCTGGCGCAAGATGGATTTGGCTACTGCGATAGATTGTCGCTGTCCACCGGAAAGCATAGCGACAGTTGCACGTACCGAGGGAATTTTTACCTCCAGACTCTGGAGTATGCTCAGTCCCTGCTTCTCCATATCGATCTCGTCCAAAGATCGTAGAAAGGAGCGCTCTTCGCGACCTAAAAAGAGATTGGCGACAACATCCAGGTTATCGCACAGCGCGAGGTCCTGGTAAACTGTCTCGATGCCTAGGTGGTTTGCAGCTGGTGGATTGGGGATACTGACTTTTTGGCCCTCCAGGAAAATTTCGCCTTCGTCAGCAGGCTCGACGCCGGAGATGACTTTAATCAGTGTTGATTTACCAGCACCATTGTCGCCAACCAGGCCTACGACTTCGCCAGCGTAGACTTCAAAATCTACGTTAGAAAGGGCGCGAACTGCACCAAAGGACTTGCTAATGCCGCGCAAACGCAGTCGAGGTTCGCCGCTGGGTGGTCGATCCGGTGGAGTAGATGACATTTCACCAACCGAAGGTGTCACATTTTCGGCCATTTGGCCCTCCAATCAAGTTTGAGTTGGCAATGTTCTATCACGAGACGGAAGTATATGCAGAGTATACCATCTCCAACCGGCAAAGTGATAGTGTTGGCATACCTGGTGGCACCCCTCGGGGTGCCACTACATTTCCGCTCACTGGATTGTCCAGATTGGCTCACCTGGCGCCTGCTTTGACGTGGACGAGGTTCCAGGCCCTTGCAGGTGCCAGGTTTTGTTAGAAATTACGACCTACTACAGACTTACGGACAGATACCGCCAGTGTTTGTACCTGCCGGGAGACCCGCACAGATATCACTCTTTGTGACGAAATTATCAGCGAGAACTGTTGAAGCAATGTTTGTCTTATCGACTGCAACCGGTGTCTCAAGAACCGAAGGAATGCTGGCACCGCCAGGTTGCGGGATAGTGGTCGACCCATTGATCAACGTAGAGGTAGACGTCCCATTGCTGATTGCGGCAACGAGCTGGGCAGTCGCCATGGCCTCTTTGGTGATCGCTTTGTAGACGGTCATCGCCTGGTCACCCTTAAGGATGTTTTGGATACCTGCAACCGTCGCGTCCTGGCCTGTGACAAGCACTTTCCCATTGAGTCTCACTGCTTTGAGTGCAGCAATCACATTGTTTGCCATACCGTCGTTGGCGACATACGCGACCTGGATGTTATTCGAATTCGCGGTCAGCGCCGCCTCCATCTCGGTCTGCGCGGTTGGGTTGTCCCAGTTGGGCGTGAATTTCTCATAGACCTTCTTGAGTGCACCGCTGCTGAACAACGGATCAAGCGCCTGGTGCGCACCCTTGGCGAACAGCAGCGCATTGTTGTCCGTCTGGGCACCGTCGATCATCACGGTATTTTTGTTGCTGCCAGTGACAAAGCTCTTATAGTGATCAGCGACGTACGTCCCCTGGAGCTTGCCAACCGCCACGCCGTCGAAGGAGACATAGTAGTTGGTGCTGTTGCTATAAATCAGGCGGTCATAGGCAATCACAGGCACGTTCTGCGCTTTGGCCGCCGCCACGATCGAAGCTGCTTTGATACTATCGACAGGGGCAAGTACCAGAATGCAATCGCCCTTTGTTAGATCTGCCTGAGCCTGCGTCTGCTGGGTATCAGCAACACCCTCGGCATTGTTGTAGTCGACGGTTGCCCCTGAGAGCACCGAAGGGATATCCTGTTGCAACAGTGGCCGATCTTTGCCATCCCAACGAGCTGAGGTGGCAGTCTCGGGTAAGAGTACGCCGACCTTTTTGCAGTTCTTGCCACCATTGCCACCAGTGGTAGGAGTATTGCTAGTGCTGCCAGTATTGGCGCTACCGCAAGCCACGAGCAGCAGGCAGAACATGATCGTGCCTACCGTCATAACAAACTTTCTGGGCATTTGACTAAATAAATTCATCCTTAGCCTGTCCTTTCATGTTGCACCTACTCTCCCCGGTTTTCCTGGTTGAAAACTTGTCAGATGAAAGGTGTAACTTCATGAAGCTAACTAATACGCTCACAATACAAACAAGGTTGACTGAAAGCAATTTCTGCTCCTGTAATCGGTACGCTAATCAAACCTCCTTTCTTGCTTACAGCCTGACATGACATCGAGGAGCGCTAGCGCACTCCGGCTGGAGCGGGTACACGGCTCTCCACTGGTTGGAGCGCGACCTCTTCACGGGTGACGAGAACGCGCTCCCAGGCCTTGAAAAAGGGATAGTATATGAGAGCGGAGACAGCGAGATCGAAGAACTGGAGCAGACTTCCTCTGAAGTCACCTCCAGTTGCAACAAATCCGCTGATTCCGACGGGAACGGTAAATGGTTGCATGACCACAGGTACATGCACCAGGCCGATTGAGAATACAAAGTAGTTGATTGTGACAATTGTGACCGGTACCATGATGAAAGGAATCATCATCACCGGGTTGAGCGCCATTGGGACGCCAAAAGTCACCGGTTCATTGATGTTGAATATCGCCGGTCCTAAAGCTACCTTACCCACTGTGCGCAACTGTGCTGAACGCGAGCGCAACATGTAGATTACCAGGGGCCATGTTGCACCCGAGCCGCCGAGATGGGCAAAAATATGGAAAAACGGTTCGGTCACGATGCCATGTCCATGAGCCGTTGCATTGGCGGTCAGGGTGCTCAACCAGAATGGAAGCGCAATAGCAGTCACGACGTTCATGCCATGGATGCCGACCGACCAGAGTAACATCATTAAGATGATTTCAAGCAACGCCGCCGGGTAACTATCCTGGACAAACACCAGCGGCTGAAAGACTCGCATGAGCAAGATAGGCAGCGTCAACTGCTGAACTTTGCCGTCTGTTAAGAATGTATGCGAACTGACAAACCACTCAAGCCCCCAGACCAGCGTTATAAGCAAAATAGCAGGTACAAGTGCTTCAAATGCCCGTGTCACATTTGGCGGCACGCTCTTGGGCAGTCGAATAGTGAAGCGCGAACCACGGAAGCGGCGTACCACCTCCGTGGTGAGAATGCCTATCAGGATACCAACGAGCAATCCCTGTCCACCCAGGTATGGCAAAACGTCGCCAAAGGTCAGTTTCGTCAGGTCTCCTACGGGCAAACTGGCTATCAGGAAGAGCACCATTGCCAGCACCCCTGGCTGCACTGCCTCAGTACGACGATATTGAGCCAGGCTGTATGCCACACCGAATGAAAGAAAAAGCGCCATCAAGCCAAATGAGAGCTGAAATGGCACGAGAATGTCTTGTTGATAAGGTGCAATTAAGGTCGCTAAAGCCGGAATGGGCGGGTTCGCTACAATAAGAAAGAGACTACCTGCTAAAATTAGTGGCAGCGTAAAAATAATGAATGCGTCGCGCACAGCCTGTAAATATACACTACTTGCCAGCGCACCAAGCGGTGGAACAAGATAGCGCTCGACCCAGGCGCTACTGCGCTCCATCATGACGCTCACAGTTCCTTCTCTCCTTCTTTCGCTCCCGAGAGCAGATAAAGTACCTGCTCCAGTACAGCCTGTCCATTCATCGTCGCGTAGTGAAACGGATCAATTAACGCTACAGGCTTACCTACCGAGACCGCCAGCTTCTCAATGCTCTTACGCAGATGACGAATCTGCGGCGCAATCAGTACAACATCGCATTCATCGACCCTGGCTGCATACTCACCCGCGCTCAAAGCCTCGACGGTGAGTTCGTACCCAAATGCTACGGCTGCTGCAAGCATACTATCCACCAGTAAACTGGTAGACATTCCCCAACTGCAAACAATCAGAACCCGTATCATAGAAATAATAACTCCCCCCCACGAATCTCGCTTTTGCAACAGCTACACACTACAAGCTCGAAAATTGAAACTAACTGGGTACACTCATATATGCAGCAATAATCATGCCCAAATCTGTGCTACACACATAGCACACATTGAAGCTATGCAGCAAAATAAAGTATGCAGCCTCCCTTCATTACCTGGCCTCTACAATAAAGATGTCCACTTGTCTAAGAATACCGACGATATTATATGCCTCTTCATCAGGAAGAGGACGCGCTATTTGCTCACTGAGGATGTGTAGAGCCCGGCGACAGATGCTTAATTCACGAGGAAACTGCTGCTCTACTTGTGTGCGCACAGTCTCACTAACGAGCATACCTTTCGGATGCGTACCACGCTCCAAGATGCAGGCGAGGTGAAGTATTAAGCCTGCCAACACCTCAATTTCAAAGGTCTCACCCACCTCCACCTCAATCAATTCTATCATGCGTTCGATCAAGGGCATTGCACGCACCGGGTTGAGAAATATCATGCGCTGGCTGAGTGTATACGAAATCTCACGCATGAGATCGGCCCGTTGAGTAAAAACGAGCGTCTTGCCATTTGCAAACGATGGTTGCCTGGCAAATGAAGATGGGAAGCGGGTATTTTGATCTGCAGAAGCCGGTTGAAGCAGAGCGGGGTCGATCAGGGTACCACCCAGCAGAGTCCTTAAGCGGGTGATACCATCACCAAAGAGGAAATCGGTGAGGGCAATAAAAGGATAACTCTCCAGGTGCGGATTGATCGTTCCCACGACTGCTACAACATGACGGTTTCCTACCAGGCACTGCACATCAGCCTCGGTTTTACTGGAAAGGCTGATATCCATGCAGATAATCTCCACCCCTTGTTCGGGTAGGCCTGGCAGGTGCTCTTCGATCAACTCCGCAATCTTGGCTGCACTGCCAAAGCCTGTCAGGCAGACAGAGAGTATCACACGAGGAGCCTGGTCAGACATGAAGCCGGTATGTCTTTCGTTGAATGCATCCGCAAATGCAGGCTCTGCAAAAGATGCCTGTTCGCTCCTGCTTTGCTCTTTGGTTAAACGAGGAATTGCCAGGCTGGCAGCCAGTTGATCGAGGGTCAGGTGCCTGGAACCCTGGGCCCTACGCACTGCTTCGACCAGCAGAGGTGCGGATACGCCTGCTACTGTACACACCTGCACACCAGTGCGCCGCATGACCATTTCGCCTAAAGAGAGGAGGGAGGCGAAATCAACCAGCAGCAGCACACCGCTTCCCTGGTCGGCAACTTGTACCCAGTGTATCAACTGGTCAAGCAGCTCCTCCGGGGACTGCTCCAATGTAAGCTCCATCCAGTGTACAAAGTTCACGCCCACCAGGGTATTCACCAACTCCGCAAGCCCTGCTGCAATACCACGGCCATGTGCCGCTACCACTATGCCAACTGTCGATTGCTCATTACTCAAAAGTGTTTCTGCATTTGCCAGCAGTACGGCCAGCACGTCCATTTCACTCTCTGGTAATGAGACGCCGAGCGACGAACGAAACTGCAACAAGGCTGCACGTGCGACCTCGTATTCAATGGGATAGGTTCGCCGGACGGACTGGATGGTCAATTCAGCGATGGGGCGTCCATGAGCCAGATGCTCGAGCGTACTGGTCAAGTGCATGGCCAGTACCAGCGCCAGTTTTTCTGGAAAGACTCGCCCCAGTTGCTCCTCTGCATATTGCACTATCTGCCGGCTGATAGCCGCGATGCGTTCATCGATCAGGTTGGACACCGATTCCTGGCGCTCGCGCGTTACTTCATCAGCAAAGCGCTGAAAATGGAGCTGAATATTCAACTGCACCAGCCTGTTAATATCGCTCTCAGGCAAGCCGCTCCTGCGTAGCCTGTTCAGATCAGCATTGATGCCATCATAGAGATCTTGTGCCGACTCTGGTAAATTGTCAAGGCTAAGGCCAGCCGGTGTGAAAATGGATGTTGCATCTAATAAATGTAATACCGGCCCCAGGCTGCGATGTAATTCAGCGGTACGCAGCAGACCACTGCGCACATGATCGGGTAAAACTCCCAGGTGCACGTTTAATTCGAGCAAGTTGTTGGTGCGATACTCGAGATAGGCCCGGGCACAGATCAATTGCACATCGGTACGTAACTGGCCGATGTTGCCGGGACACTCATAGAGGAGCAATGCTCGCAGCACCTCGGGTGCAACTTGAATATTCGTACCTATGCTGCTGCACTCGGTGGTAAAAAAAGCGCGCAGCAGCTCGTATCGCTCCGTGGCGGTACGCTCATGCAGGCCTGGCAGCGTGATCACCATTGGAATACGTCGCCTGAAAGTTGGTAGCAGTGCCGCAGCAGGATCTTCTGTTGTCGCAGCGAGCAGAAGGAGCGATGATCGCCTTTCATGTACATCGCCTAAACGCCGGAAACGCTCGCGGTCCATCAAATGGAACAGCATCTCCTGGCCTTCGGGAGGCAGACGATGCACCTCATCGAGAAAAAGGATGCCACGATGGGCCTGTTCGACCAGACCTGGTCGATCATGGTCAGCACCGGTATAGGCGCCACGCACAACGCCAAAGAGATGTGCCATCAGTAGTTGTGGATTGCTGGCATAATCGGCGCAATTGAAACTGATGAATGGGGCATCTGGCGGTAATGCTTCGAGTTCGAGGGCAAAGTCGTGCATGAGCCGAGCGAAGGTGGTTTTCCCGACGCCGCTAGGTCCGCAGAGCAGGGTATGCAAACCACGCGGTGGATAAAGAATGGCAGCCTTTGCCTGCTGAACGGCTACCTTCAGCCCTTCGTTGCAGCCGATCAGTGTATCAAAACTGGTGACAACCGCGCCAACCTGTACAGAAGCAGCAATAGCAGGGGGATTGCCAGGCGCCGTGGCGACTTGCAGGGATATCCCATGGCCTTCTGTTTGCTGGTGCTCGCCTGGCATCTCGGCCAGAATACTGTGCCGATGCCCATTTCTGCCATTTTGATTCATCTTCCCTGTTTCAGTGGAAGATGTTTTGATGACAAACAACACGGGGCGACCAGGGATTCGTTCGACGATCCCTTCTTGAACCAGTAGATTGAGATCACGACTGGCATTGGTACGATCTATCCCGGCATGCTCTGCTACTTCTTCCGCGCTGAAGCCTGTATAACGACGCAATACACCACTTTGTGCTGGCCGCTGTGCACACAAGGATCGTAGTGTCTCAAATACCCGATCTTTGCGGAGCACTAAACGACTCCTTCCAGGTAAGCCTTCCTGGCTATCTGCGTGTCAGTGTATCAAACTCATCTGTGAGGACAAGGAAATATCAATCGACACTAACTTTGGAAGGTGAATCCTTTTAACAAAAACATTTATTATTACTACGTTTGTATACCTGTGCAATTTCACACTAACAGACTTTTCTTCAGCAGGAAATATAAGATCAAGGGACATTCTCCCAGGCCTTACCTCATTCGCTCAATTCCTGATCTTGACGCCATCCTCTTACATGTAGCGTAATAGAGGTAGAAATAACTTTTCCTTCCTTGATTTAGCAAATAGAAAGAGTTAGCACGCATGGCATTGAAATTTGGCTTAATTGTTCCGCAAGGCTGGCGCATGGACCTGGTGGGAATACCTGATCCGGTCGAGGCATATGAGACGATGACTCGCGTCGCGCAGGAAGCTGAGGCACTCGGTTTTGATTCGATCTGGCTATTTGATCATTTCCACACCGTCCCTACACCAACTCAGGAAGTCACATTCGAGTGCTGGACCAGTACCGCCGCGCTAGCACGCGACACGCAGCGGGTACACATCGGGCAGATGGTCACCTGCAATGGTTACCGCAATCCTGCTCTCCTGGCGAAGATGGCGAGTACGGTAGATACGCTCAGCCACGGACGGCTCGATTTCGGTATAGGCGCAGGCTGGTATGAGCACGAGTACCTGGCGTACGGCTATGACTACCTTGATGCTCCCGAACGCCTGCGCCATCTACGCGAAGCAGTGCAGGTGATCCTGGCTATGTGGACACAAGACGAGGCGGTATTTGAGGGGAAATACTATCATGTGCGCGGCGCGATCAACCAGCCGAAAGGGGTGCAGAAACCGCACATCCCCTTGCTGATTGGTGGCGGAGGGGAACAGGTGACATTAAAGCTCGTGGCACAGTATGGGGATGCCTGCAATCTTGGCCATCTCGATGTCGAGGGGCTTGAGCACAAATTTTCCATTCTCAAAAAGCACTGCGACGAGGTTGGGCGCGATTACAATAGTATCCGGCGTACTGTGTTATTCAACTGCGCCATCGCCGAGACCGATGAGGAAGCGATGGCGAAAAGTAGGCCATTTCAACGCAATATTCCATCAGGGCGCATTCGCGAGCAGGCGCTCGTTGGCACCCCCGATGTGATTCGTAAGCGTTTAGAGGAGATCGAACAAGCAGGGGCGCAGGAAATAATTCTCTACATGCCTGACTCGGCTCGGTTAGAAGCGGTTAGAATGTTTGCACGGGAGTGCATGCGTAAATAGAGCTCTAGGCAGCGCAAGGTGTCGAGCCACGGGGAGGGCAATAGTCGCACACTACAAGCTGTGGTAGAATAGGAAAAACCAACTGGACAATTGGGAAAAAGATGCACCTATCAATAGCAGATTGGAGAAGCAGCGCTGATGAATGCTCAAGATGTTGTGCGCAAGGCACAAGAGGCAAATCTTCGACTTGTGCGATTTTTGTATTGCGATAACGGCGGCATTATCCGCGGTAAGGCTACTCACGCCAGTAAACTCTCGACACGCATGAGTGAGGGGATCGGCCAGACGCTGGCGATGCAGGCATTTACTGGGGTCGAGTCACTTGCTGCGGTTGAAGGTATGGGGCCGGTCGGCGAATTCCGCCTTGTACCAGATCCAAATACCTTTGTCGCTCTGCCTTACGTGCCAAGCAGCGGCAGCATGATGTGTGACATGATTCTCACAGATGGCAAACCCTGGGAGGCATGTCCAAGAACCTTCCTCAAACGTATGGTTGCGCGCCTGGCCGAACAAGGCATGCGTGCTGAAGCAGCTATAGAGCACGAATTCTATCTCGCGCGTGAAGAGAACGGCAAATATGTACCGGCCGATCATAGCCTGTGTTACAGTAGTATTGGACTGGACGACGAAGCGGAAGTCGTAGACGCGATCCTGGAAGCACTGGAGATTCAAGGTATCTCCGTGGAACTATTCCACGCGGAGCTTGGCCCCGCGCAGCAAGAACTCTCGATACATCATGCTGATGTGCTGAAAGCTGCCGATAACGTCTGTCTCGTACGCGAGACAGCGCGGGGTGTGGCACGAACTTTTGACACATTCGCTTCGTTTGCCCCCAAGCCTTTCCTCGACCAGGCTGGCAGCGGCGCACATATTCACTTGAGCCTGTGGGGCAATAGTGGTAACGAAAATGCGGGCAAAAACTTGTTTTATGATGCCGCTCAACGTGGTGGGCTAAGCCAGCTTGGTAAATATTTCATTGGCGGGATAATTCGCCATATCCGCGCACTAGTAGCAATCACCTGCGGCAGCCCAAACTCATATAAACGCCTGCTCCCGCATTTCTGGAGTTCGGCCTATGGAGCCTGGGGCTACGACAATCGCGAGGGAGCGATACGTGTTCCCTCAACGTTTTGGGGGCGTGAGCCGGAGTCGATCAACCTGGAGTTCAAACCTAGCGACCATAGCGGCAACCCCTACCTTGCGCTGGGTGCACTGCTCGCGGCCGGTTTAGACGGCATACAGAAGAGCATAGATCCTGGCGAACCACAGGAGATTGACCCCGGTAACTATAGTGATGAGGAACGTGAGCGGCGTGGCATCAGGCGTCTACCCACCTCTCTCGACGAAGCTTTGGACGAATTGGAACGCGACGATCTATTGAAAGAAGCCCTCGGTCCCCTGCTGGCTACTTCTTATATCGCGGTCAAACGCAACGAAGCAGCTTTCTTCAAGGATAAGACTCCAGAAGAGGAGGTATATCAACATTTCTATAAGTACTAAAGAGATAGCTTCCTGGCACACAGTGGACAGCAAGCAGGAGCAGGTCGGGGTTTGTCCCAATCTGCTTCTGCTTGCTGTGTACGGAAAAAAGAGCGCCAGTCGTTAGCTATTGTTGCTGCTCATTCTGGAATCAATATGTCTGCTGTGCGTTTTGCTTGGCGGATTGCACCGTCTGTTTTGTTGTGCCGGCAACGTCCTGACCGGTCTGCTTCACATCAGAGGTAGCCTTCTGAGCCAGGTCGCCCAGGGTATTTCCAGTTTCCTTTACCTTCGATGCGGCCTGTTGGACATAGCCTTTCAAGTTACTACTTGTCTGTGAGACGCGGTCAGAAACCTGCTGTGCATATTGATTGAGTTGCTCGTTTTCTGGTAAGTATCCTCGCAGCTCTGCAAAGCGCTCAGCCAGGAGACGGCGCATCTCTTCGCCTTTCATCGGCGCTACAAGTAAGCCGATACCAATGCCAACGAGCACGCCCCTTACAAAACGGTTCATCTTTAGCTTCCTTTCTTATCTGGTCAGAGGATCATTACACCACACTCAAAAAGGGAAACTGCAGGTGCTTTTGCTGTATCCTCTTCTGATGCTCATTATAGACACGTTTAACCCTGGCCGTTAGTTTCATCGCTGGCGAGGGATGCCAGCATCTCCACATAGTTCGTAAAGGCCGCATAGGGGCCAACCAGCGGAATCTCTTTCGCCAGTTCCGCTAGCCTGGCAGGTAGGAAATTTTGCTGTGATAACCTCTCCAGCCATCCACGCGCCTGTTGAACTCGATGTCTATCCGCATCACTGATGGGTTGGTCCCAACGACCACGTCCGTAGTTGTAGCGCCTGAGCAAATCAGGATCACGCAGGTAGGCGCGCACAAGGGGTATAAGCGCCACGCGTAAGGCTTCTTCACCAACAATTGGACAGAGATACGTATCCAGTATGGCTTCATCAATGGATTGAGCCTGCTTCATTGTACGCAGTAGAGCGATTCGTTCCTCCAACGCCGAGCGAGCAGGATGAATCAGTTTGTTATCCTCACCCAAACGTATATCTTGTAAGCGGCCGCTAACCGTTGCACCAAGGCCTGAACGACCAACCCAACCCGCGAGGGTTGGAGTCCACCTTGTTTCAGCCCGCCACTCCTGCACCGTCTCACGGGTGACCGCCCAGCGTAGCCACATACGAGGTGGCGTGACCAGCGGATCGAGAAACATCACCTCATGCGCCGAAACAAGGATTGCCTCGATGAAGGCTTCTTGTTTCTCGCGCCGGTTGTTGCCAACAACCCAGGTGTCTTGAATGTTAGCTCTGCGATAGGCAGCATGCCGCAGCCGCCATTCTTCGACATCAAGAGGTGCACACTGAAACTCTATGGCACACCGCCGTCCATCGGTATGCGTGACGTAGATATCTGCAATACGATTCGGTGCGGGTAAACGTTCTTCAAGGGAGATACCCGCCTGGGGAAATTGCTTGCGCAGCCACTCAGCCAGTACCATCTTGCCGCGCATGTGCCGCACCGATTCAGATTCGGTACTCCATGCACACTCGCCTTTCAGGTGCGCAAAGTGCAGCTGAGTACGTTTCTCTGGCCCACCGCGCACATGCACTACTCCACGACAGTTCGGGCAGCGCAAGGCATGTTCCTGTGACCAGCGTTGTAACTGCTCCAGTGGTGTCTCTCCAGCGACCACTGGAGCACCACCTGGTCCATAGGCTACAAGCATTGAATTATCCCACCATCTTCGCTCTCTTCAGTGACCAAGCACCAACCAGGCAATAAGGGCTGCGAATGCAATCCAGGCACCAACAACTACTCCCACCGCTATGACTTCCAACCATGAACGACGTTCAATACGGTAGTAGAGCAAAGGCAGAGCGGCGACCACCAGACCCTCAAAGAGTATCACATACACCGGAGTATGACCCACCATGAGGTGTACAGGCGCGTAACGCCACCAGCCTCCATAGAATGCCATTTCTTCATAGATAGGGATCACGAAGGCACCCACCAATCCACAGAGCAACGTTGCCATGCGCCATCCCAACAACCCTCGCAGCCGCCAGCAGACATACCCCAGGTAGGTTAGAGTAACCATCCAGGTAAGCGGCATGTAAATGGGTGACGCCCAGATAGTCAATTCTCCCGGTGGGTAGATGAGCGAGTGAACTATCCGCCGACCAGAGGCGTCGGTGAACAGTTCGCAAATCCCAGCAATCAGCCCTGCCAACATTAGTCGCCCCAGGAGGGGGCGCATCGTGCGCAGGCCGATTAGCAATGCGCACAACAGTACCGACAGGAACAATTCAATGGCCCCGACATACCACCACCTTGTTATGGAATCGGTAAACGCTGAAACGAAATCGAGTAAGATCACAACAGCAATAGCAAGATCAAACCTGGTGAACCTGCGAACAATGGCACCCTGCGCGAGATATTTCTCCGCTTCTGTTTTTGCTTCGCCAGGCGGGGCCAACCGTTTGATAAGTGATGTGCTTAGTTGATGTATCATAGCATGATTATCGGCAACTTCGTTTTGATTTCATCCTTAACAATATTATACAGCTTAAACGCATGATATATAATGATTAAGAGACGCAGATGCTTACCTGCAAGGCTGATGTACAATGTTTCAAGTAGTAAACCCAGGAGTAATGACGATGACCAGGCACTTGGATGCCGAGAGCAGTTCGCCTATCTTTCGTATCGGTGTCTTCGCACTCATCTTTGACGATCAGGGACGTATCCTCTTGGGACACCGGCGTGATATCGATTGGTGGAATTTACCAGGCGGAGGTATGGAAGCTGGAGAAACAGTCGACGAGGCGCTCCGCCGTGAAGTGCGCGAAGAGACAGGCTTAGAGACTGATGTAGAACGCCTGGTAGGCGTCTATTCCAAGCCACAAAAACAAGAGGTTGTGTTGACGTTCCGCAGCCGCGTTAGCGGTGGAGACCTTCACCCAACCGAAGAGACCCGGGAAAGCCGCTATTTTGCGCCCGGTGACCTCCCTCGTAATACACTCCCCAAACATCGCCAGCGCGTGGAGGATGCGCTGCTCAATGCGCCGAGCGCTATCATACGAGCGCAACGCACCAGCACGGAGGAAGATCAAGGGCTCACCACAGGATGAGCGAGGCCCAGGCCTGAGCAACGATAGGGAGGACGGCCCTTAGTAAACCTGTAGAAGTTTTCCAATCAAATTCCTTCATAACTAGTGTATACTTTCTTTCCCTCAAGCAGCACTGCTATGTCTCGAGCAGCTACCTCTATCCTGCCCTCTAATTGATCACCGTTCAACAACGAGGTAAATTTCCCCTCCGGTAATATCACCTCTTCAGCTTTCTCCCCATGATTCAGCAGAAAATACACATTACGTCCATCGGCTCGCTTTCGTTGAGTTATCTCAAGGCGCTCTTGTACTCCGAGCAAAGACGGAATAGCAGCTTCCTGGAAAAGTTGGCGCATCAGAGCGGCTAACAGTTGATCACTGCCCCACGTCGCAAGGTAATATGCTTTTCCCTGTCCGTATTGATGCGCTGTTAAAGCTGGACCGTTGGCATAGTAATCGTGGGTAAAGACACCAAGCGCACGCGCTCCCGCGAGATGGACCACTTCTCCCCATAACGTACAAGGATAGACCCCTTTTAATGCCCCATCTTCAATCACTACTGCATTCGCCATCTCTTCTGTCCAGGGGTCAAATTCCTCAACGTCTATACCTAACAGCTTGCGCAATTCTCCAGGATAACTACCCAGCGCTACATGGTCATTCTCATCGACGATGCCGCTGAAGAAGGTTGTGAGTAGTATTCCACCCTGCTCGACGAAGCGCTCCAGGTTAAGCGCTACGCCTAGACGCAGCATATACAAGAGGGGAGCTACAACCAGTCGATAATTACTCAGGTTACCAGTGGGTGGGACGATATCTACCGCGATGTTGAGCCTGTGCAGAGCATGATAATAGGCCTTGATCTGATCCCAGTAGTGCAAGCGGTTACTTGGACCCGGCACGTATTCGACGGCCCACCAGTTTTGCCAGTCCATGAGAATTGCAACCCGCGCGGTGATACGCGAACCAACAACATCGGGCGAAAGGCGCTGCAATTCTGCGCCAATCTGCGCAGCCTGGCGAAAGATTCGCCCATGCTCGCTGCCTTCATGTGGCACGATTGCGCTATGAAATTTCTCCGCTCCTGCTCTTGACTGGCGCCACTGGAAATACATAATGCCATCTGCGCCGTGAGCAACGGCCTGTAAACTTTGTAGTCGTATACGGCCAGGACGCTTATGGGGATTTTGTGGCATCCAATTCACCTGGCTAGGAGACTGCTCCATGACCAGGTATGATTTCCCTCCCTTGAGCGAGCGCATCAGGTCCTGTGTGAGCGCCATCTCCCATGCAGGAGTTGTGTTGCCAGGATACTGATCGAAAGAGATGATATCCAGGTACAGTGCCCAGGCAAAGTAATCGATAGGCTTGAATGCTACCATGAAGTTGCTCGTGACGGGAATATGGGGGGTGACTTCACGCAGGATGTTTGCTTCTACAAGGTAACAGGCGAGTAGAGAGTCTGACATGAAACGATAATAGTCCAGGGCTTGCCCCGGGTTATTCTGCGCTGGTGCGATACGGGGCGGCAGGATATCTTCCCAAGCGTAGTAGTACTGACTCCAAAAAGTAGTTCCCCAGGCCAAGTTCAACTTATCAAGCGATTGATAGCGGGCTTGTAGCCAGGCACGAAAAGCAACTGCGCATTGATCGCAATAACAACTTGAGACATGACACCCATACTCGTTATTTACATGCCACATCTTCAGGGCAGGATGAGTACGATATCGCTCGACCAGGCGACGAACAAGCGCAGCAGCTTTACGCCGGTAATCGAGGCTATTAGGGCAATAGTGCTGGCGCGCACCGTGACTGAGGCGCTTACCATCGCGTGTTACCGGCAAAATATCGGGATAAAGGCGGCTCATCCATGCAGGCGGCGAGGCCGTAGCGGTAGCGAGGTCTGCCGCGATGGCATGTTCAGCCAGCATGTCCATGATGCGGTCCAGTTGATCGAAGTGGTAGTGATCCGGCTGCGGTTCGAGCATGGCCCAGGAGAAGATATTGATCGAGACCATGTTGACATGTGCCAGTTTCATGAGCTGCATATCGTCGAGCCAGACGGATTCGGGCCATTGCTCGGGGTTATAGTCAGCTCCGTAGAGGATCATTGGGGGGAAGGGCTGTTGCATTGTACTACTCCACTGCTATAAAACATCCCTCAATGCATCCTGCATTGCCTGCTCAACCTCAGCCTTGACACGTTCATACAACTGCTCCGCCCACTCCTCATCCCACATCCCCTGCTCCTTCAGAAGTTGCTGACAGCGCAAGAGTGGATCATTGCGGAATCCTTCTTCACCTATACCAGGTTGCCCAGGCGTATATCGCTTCACGCGCATCTCCAAAAGCACTGGCCCATATGCATCACGCGCGTGCTGCAAGGCTGTCTGCATGGCCTTATAGACCGCCATCACATCAGTACCATCGACACAACGATGTGCTAGTTGGCCAGGAAGCGACAAACTTTGTAAAACAGATAGCTGGTCATCAGAGCTATCCTGTTCGCAGATAATTATCAATGGCAATCGATGTCGCGCAGCAAAATTTATGCCTTCGAGAAAATCTGGCTCGGCAGTTGCTCCGTCACCACAATATGCAACGGTGACGGCAGCAGCCTTGCGCAGTTTGCACGCGAAAGCAATACCGGCCGCGTGGAGAATCTGAGTGGCTACTGGAGCGGGGCCGGTAATCGTGTTACGCTTATGATAGCCCCAATGGAGCACGGGGTCAGCAGGCTTATTTTGTACGATCCTCCTGGCTTCGTCAGCTTGCCGGCGATTTGCCAGCAGATATGTGCGAAATACTTCATATGGTGTCATACCAATGGTCAAAACGACCCCAAGGTCTCGATAATAGGGTAATGTGAAGTCTTCGCCTATCTCGATGCAGGCCGCGCTTCCCACCTGCGCCGCTTCGTGTCCACAACAGGTGGCAGCAAAAGCAATTTGTCCTTGCAGGTATAACTTGCAAGCGTAGTTATCCACCATACGCGTTAAAAGCATACGGGCATAGGCATCTCTTAGAAAAAACGCTGAAATTGGGGAATGGGTCGTTTTCTCCAACTCTAACTCCACGTGGCCAGTATGACTGCGATCTTAAGCAACCCAATTATAGCACGTTCGTGAAGCACTCCATGGTTGAAACCGGCGAGGTTCGTCCGCAGTGTGATAAGCATGGAGAAATGAGGTGCAACGCAGCGCAGGAATTAGATTTGGCTGGGCAATAATTTCATTGTAAGGAATGCAAAAGTACCAAGTAGCTCCCAGGACCATGCATAGCCTATCATTGCATATTCGTAAAGGGGGATTCTATAATGGATTCGAACTCTCGACTTGAAAAGCTAAAACAGTCGACGTAGGCATTATGGAGGCACAATGACAGTAAATATTCGAGCTACGGAAGCTAGTATCACAGCAGCGCCGCTGGACATTCTCGCATTGTACCGCACGATGGTAACCGCTCGAGTGACCAATGACCTGCTTAAAACGCGCAAAACGCAGGGTCGTTTTCCTTTTTATATTGGATGCGCAGGGCACGAGAGTATGGCAGCAGTTGCCTCAGCTCTCAACCAGGATGACTGGATGTCCCTCTACTATCGTGACCTGGCTGCATGGTTGCAGCGCACAGGTGATATTCATGGTCCTTTGCGCGAAGCTTATTCCCGCACGACCGGGCCGATGGGCGCTGGTCGCAACATGCCCTCCCACTACAGCAGCAAACGCCATCGCATCCTGCCGACATTTAGCGAGGTGGGCGCGCTAGCTCCTTTTGCAGGTGGGGTTGGTTTCTCCTTGAAGCAGCACAAGAGCAAGGACATCATCATGTTCACCGCCGGCGACGGTGGAGTAGCAACCAACGACTTCAATGCGCTCTTTCGCCAGGCATCTGTGCACAAGTTGCCTGTGCTGATGGTGATTGAGGACAACGGATGGGCCATTACTACTCCCTCTCCCATCCAGTGGGGCGGATCGCTGGTTGACTGGGCAAAGGGCGCAGGCGTTTATGCCGAAGAGGTTGATGGAACTGACACCATGGCGGCCTATGAAGCCAGTGTGCGCCTTGTTGAATATGTGCGCGCTGGTCAAGGCCCTGTTCTGATGCACCTGCGCCTGGGTCTACTCGATCCGCATTCCAGCAGCACCGATATTAAATCCTACCGCACGAAGGAAGAGATAGAGGCAACAACAGCCACCAAAGACCCTGTTAAAAACTTTGGTCGCTGGCTTGTCGCGCACGGCTATCTCCAGGAAGGCGATATAGAGCGTATCCGCAAGGAAGTCCGGGCGGAGTTGGAACGCGCCGAGGCCCAGGTTTTACAGGAGCCGGAACCCGCGCCGGAACGTGTCTTGCAAAACGTCATACATATTCCCAAATGGCAGGAGAATATCCCACGAGGGACCAGAAAGCAGTTGCCAATGTTGGGCGCAATTAACGAGGCACTGGTAGAACTGGCCCAGCGTGATCCTGGCTTTTTCGTCTATGGGCAAGATGTAGGTAGCCCCAAAGGTGGTGTATTCGGCGCAACCGCGTCGCTGGTCACGCAACTTCCAGGACGCGCCATCAGCAGCCCACTCAACGAACAGGTAATTGTTGGCATTGCCGCAGGTGCAGGCATGATAGATGGAAAGGCACGCTGCGCGGAAATTCAGTTTGTAGACTATCACCAGTCGGCAGCGCAGACTATTCGTATGGCTGCCCGCGTCTCGTATCAGACCAACGGCGATTGGACTGTCCCGCTGATTATGCGCACGAAGTCTGGCAGCGGTGGTGGCGGCCCTATCTCGAGTGGCGGTGCTGGCGGCGGCGCTTTTGGTCACTCCAACGCAGGCGAGCAGTGGTTCACCTCTGTACCCGGTATGATTACGATTTGTCCGGCGACACCATTCGACGCCAAGGGGCTGTTGCTCGAAGCAGCACGCGCACAATCACCCGTAGCTTTCCTGGAACGCGGGCGCCTCTATCGTTCCGAGCCGCCCAAAGACGGACAAGGCAACATTATTGCGGCCATGGCGGAATATTGGACCGTCCCAGAAGGTTATTACACGCTGCCCATAGGTAAGGCCCGACGTATGCTCATCGGCAATGGGCCAATCAGCATCGCTATCATTGGTTGGGGCACGATGGTGTTGGAGTCCTGCACGGCTGCTGCAAATAGTGTTCATCGCAATGGCGGCGCGATCGAAGTGGTAGATTTGCGCACACTTGCTCCATTTGACGAAGAGGCTGTGGCCGCTGCTGTGCACGAGGCCAACCGTGTGATCGTGGTAACGGAGGAATCCGATCTGACGAGTTTTGGACGCCACCTGCATTCATGGATTGTGCAGAATTGCTTTTATGACCTCGACTCTACACCCGCATTCATCTCGGCACTACCTGCTCCTCCTGCTCCCTATAATGGGCCAGAGGAGACGGCATTTTATCCGACGGCGAAGACAATCGAGACGAAGATCGAGGAGTTGTTGGTAGAGTAACGTATAAAGCGAAATAGCCCGTTAAGGCTAACTAGCCTGGTGACCGGCGATGGTCACCAGGCTAGTGGGGTTTTGTTCACAAAAATAAGGTTTTTCTGCCAGCTTTAAACTATCCAGTGCCCCGTCAAAAATTGCAGCAGCATAAACGAGAGTAGCGACACCGACAACACAAGGTAATACAGGTTGAACAACTGCCTTTTGCCAAGCGCAGCCAGCACGATAAAAACAGGGAAGACTTCTAACATATAACGCGAGTAAGACGCCAGCGGCGCGCCTCCATCCGTGGGGAAGAGCAGGATGAAGATATAGATCAATGCCGCATAGAAACCATAGACCCGGTACGCCCTTGGGAACTTCCACGGCCCAACGAAGCACAGAACTAGCAGCGCTAAAATAAACAGGCACGCGCTAAGATCCAGCACATTATGGATCGAGTCGAAGCTTAGCATACCACGGTGGAGAATGATCATAAACGAATCGATCAACCCGTGCCACGGGCCATGTAGATGGCGATCCCAGTATACTAACGCATGCGAGAATGACAGCAGATCGTGAAATCGGTAGTAGCAATGCAGCGCGAATATTGCGAGACCGACAGGAATGCCAAGACTGCTCATACTGTCGAAACGAATGTTTTTGCTGCTGAAGTGGTGCTGCCGCAGATATTCGTAACAGAAAGGCAGGAACAACACAAGCCCTGCTGAACGTGTCAAACTCGCCAGCAACCCAAAAAGACCCGCCAGCCACCAGTTTCCACGACGCATATGATAGAAACTGAGCAAGGTCAGCACCAGAAAGAGTGACTCGTTGTAGGCTGCCGCGAAGAAAAAGGCTGTCGGAAACACCGAAAGATAGAGTACAGTGCGAAATGCACGTTGCGCGTCGAAGTCTTCTTGCACGAGGCGGTAAAGGACCACGAGCATCCCCAGGCCAGCCAGGTTTGAGATGATCAGGCCTGCTATGAAAGGATCATGCGTAAGAAATGCGACGCCTCTCTCAAGCAGAGGGAAAAGCGGAAAGAAGGCGGTTCTCCAGGCGGCATCGTACCCATTGCTGGCAATGGCCGTAAAATGACCGCTATCCCAACGATACCACGCAAGCCACAAGGTAGAGATAGGTAAGGTTTTGGGTGAGAAATTCCCAATGCTAAACAGCGCAGATCCATAGGTCAGGATCAGAAAAGCCAGGTGGATAGATAGATATATAGGTAATATTTGCTTTAAGGCAGCAAACCATTTCAGCAAGACTGACTGTGAGTCCGTCTCCGCCTGATACGCAGCAGTAGCCCCGTCGATAGACTCCGTTGTAGTTGAGGGAGCGAGCACCAGCGCGGTTCGTTTTGCTTGATAGTTTTCATTAGATGAATGCATAAGTACTCCTAATGAATCGATTTCCTCGATATGAAACGATTTCCTCGATAGGACGCTCCGCATCCAATGAAGTAACGGTATCGTACTTCTGTCCTAGCGTATATAAAAAAGGGGATTTCGAGGAACGCAGGCTGGCGATACCTTTGGCAAGCTGAACGCCAGTTGAATTTACAGGACTACTTTACGTCATTCAACCAGCTGTGCCTGGCAGCTATATCGCTGCAGTTCTCCATTGACTTAAGCCACCCAGTAGTGCGCGACGAAAAGGAGTGTGTTTACTGCCAGCATCGCTATTGCTATGCCAACGTATACCTGGTCGAAACGCGACTGTTTACCCCGCTGGGCAAATATGACAAAAATGGGAAAAGCACTCATCATATAGCGCGGCTGAGAAGCCAGAGAATCTGCAGAAAACTGTGGATTGAGTGAGAAGCTTAAAGAAAAGAGTATGATTGTGGCTGCAAAGAGACTGTAATGAAGCGGCAGGCTTCTCCAGCCCACTACCAGTGCCGCGACAGGAAGCAAGATAAATATCATATCCACAAGGTTCTGCAAAACAATGAGTGAGAAGAGAGGGTAATTGATAATTTTTTGTAGAGGAGGGATAAATGTATACCAGATTGGTGTAAAGTGGCGGCCCCAGTAGCGCACCTCAGCCGCCTGGAAAAGTAAAGGATTCCCCTTTGCATAACCCAGGTAGACCTCATAGGCCAGGATAGCAGCAGGTATCAGCGCGATAGGAATAAAGGCGCTCAACTTCTGCAACAGGTTATACTGATTGCGCCTATCAGGTAGCCAGAAACGCCGAATGTGCATCACGAGAAAAGGGAGGCTGAGCACCACTCCTGCAGAGCGCGTAAGCGTAGCGAGAAAACCAAGTCCTCCCGCGAACCACCAATCTAGCGCTTTTCCCCGACGCAAGAGGAGAAAGACTGCCAGGCAGAGCAACATAAACAGAGACTCAGCATAGCCCAGGAAGAAAAATAAGGCATAGGGGTAGTAGGTAATATAGAACAATACGCGCTTAGCGAGCGATGACTCAAAATCCTCAGCCAGGAGTATGTAAAGCAGCACCAGAGTGAAGAAAAAACAGATGTTAGAGATCAATAGCCCTGCTATATAGTACGAGAACCAGTATTGTGCGCCCAGGAGCAGGCCGCCGTAGTGGATCATGAGAGGCCAGAGAGGGAAAAAAGCCACATCCGATGTAGATGCATATCCCTGGTGCGCAATACGGACGTAGGCTGTAGCATCCCAGCGCAACCAAAAATAGGTACACGGATTGTTCCAGATTTCATGTGTACAGGCTAAAGGATGACCAGTTGAAAATTGTGGTATAAGGACAACTGCAACATAGCTCACCAGCAGCATGGTAATACGACTTATTAAAAAGACCCACGCTGACTCTTTCAGAGCAGTGCGAAACGTCTGCATAGATTTACTGCCTGCTTCTCCCGGCACCAGTACGGTGCTGGTAATTTGGATTACGTGCCCTTGGCGAAAAGACAGCCGCTGCCACTACAGCGGTGACAGCCACCTTGGGTTGCATTGTATCCTATAACTTTCCCGCCACCTTCTGCAACAGGATGGACTTCTCGCTCGTTACTACTAAAGAGCATGACAAGGTTAATTTATTCTCTCACCAAGTGTATCCCGGAGAGGCTTGCCCGTGCCAGGATACACCTGGATGAAATATCATCAACAGGATGAATATTGATGAAACGGGCACCGACTTCTGATATAATCTGGTTGTTTGTGGCGACTCGCCTGTTGCTGGTGATGGGTACCTATTTTGTCTTTATTTTGTTTCCGGTGCCTCCACATGTATATCCAAGCACGCCAGTAGATATAATCGGCCTACTCACTTCCTGGAATCACTGGGATGCCGCCAACTATACAAGAATCGCCCAATTCGGCTATGAAAGCATCAAAGATACGGCTTTCTTTCCGCTCTTCCCCATGCTCATCAAGAGCATAGCATTTCTATGCGGTAATCAGGGGTATATAGCCATAGGCATGATTCTTAGCAATGCCGCACTTCTAGGAACATTATTTGTGCTCTACCAGATTGCCGCTGACGCTCTAGGAGACGAGGTCGGAAGACGCACAATGCTTTACCTGTGCATCTTCCCAACGGCCTTTTTTTTCTTCGCCGCTTACAACGAATCTTTATTTCTGCTGCTCACCACCGGGGCATTTCTTGCCATGCGCCGTCAGAAGTGGTGGTTAGCCGGATTGCTGGGTTTACTTGCCGCGCTGACTCGTTCGGCCGGCATATTGCTGGTTATTCCATACGTCATTGAACTATGGATTTCACGGGAAAGCATCAATGCTACACGTCTGAACCGGTTGCTCAAGCTCCTGCCAGTTGTGTTGATACCGCTGGGCACAGCCATGTACTGCACCTACTGCTGGATCACTTTTGGAAACGCTTTCGCGTTCGCCGCGGTGCAAGTGGACTGGTCACGACACCTATCCTGGCCCTGGCTGGGAATATGGCAGACATTGGGTGATCTCTTCTGGGCTCAGCCATTCGGCTCATTCAATGAGGCGCACGCGTTACTCGATAGCAGCGCTACCTTTGGCTTTATAATCCTGGCAATTGTAGGCTGGCGAAGGCTGCGCCTGAGTTACAATATCTGGCTAGGGCTGCTACTGGCGTATATGCTGATCAGTCCAGCCACGGCACAGCACGATGCGCTTCAGTCCAATCAACGCTTTGTGCTGGAGATGTTTCCAGCATTTCTTACCCTGGCCTTGCTTGGACTCAAACATCCGCGCCTGCACCAGGGATTACTAATTGCGTTTCCATTTTTGCAAGCCATACTGGCTGCGCTTTTTGTACTGAATCGTTGGATAGTCTGAAGCGCCAGCAGTTAAAGGCGCGGCTGAACTTTGCTGAGCGGTTGACAGAAGGTGACGAAACTTCTGCTGTATTCGTCTTTTCTTCTGCCACCTGCTTTGTGTCACGTGGTCTTCTGAGTAGCCAGCGCAGAGTGCCCGTATCGCGGTGTGTCAACCACCAGATCGCTCCCGCCATCAACAAGATGAGCATAGGTTCGATTGGTGCACGGAAACGGGGAATACCGTAAAAAACGATATTCTCGGCAACCGTCATCAGGATCACAAGATAAATGAATAAGAGTTCGCGCCAGCGCCTATAAGTTACTGCCAGGCCAAGCGCAGCCATGATGAACACAAAGATGGAAAAGGGGTTCATCATCGCCAAGACAAGCTGGGTCGACCCCTGATTTGCGAAGCGTACAGTGGGCAGGTCTGCTTCAACGGTATTGGGCTGCCACATATTGACGAGGTGGAGTTCGAGCAGGTGAGGCATGATGTGTATATTATTCTTGATCCATTGTATGGCCTGGCTTTCAAAATAACCTTCGCGCGCGACCTCGCAAGGAGCCGCGCAGTTCTTAGGAAACTTGTTAGCGATGGCCGGACTGGATGCAAGGGGATTGATCCACGAGCCTGGGAATCCGCCTGAATAACTAGGGAATGACACAGACATAGAATTGTATGCCCCGAGGAGCACTGTTCCTTCATTGATTGCTACGGGTACGAATGCATGGGAGACGTTATAGTTGCGGATTGTCCAAGGTGCGACAAAGAGGACAGTGAGCAGCGTAATAACCAGCGTAGCTTTGGCAAGGATGCGCCAGGATATGATTTTTGCCCAACCCATTAAGACAGCCCAAACGATAAATAGACCCAGGATAGTTAAGCCATTTGGCCGCACGAGTGCGATCAGCCCGAGTAACACACCACACCATATCCACCTGCTGCGATTTGGATTGTGCTGCAATTTGTAGACAGCATAGCAGAAAGCGAGCAGGAGAAAGGTGTAGAGAGACTCTGTATATAGCCAGCCATCATAAATGTAGAGATTGGGATAAATCGCCGCAAACGCTCCCGCCACAAGACCAATACGCCAGCCGAACAAATCCCTGGCAAACAGGTAAACCAACACGCAGGTTCCTGAGCCGACGAAACACAAAAAGTAGCGTGGTAGAAAGTCATGCTGGCCCAGCAAGCCAACAATAGCTGCAATGATAGCAGGCCAGAGCGGAGGGCGGAAAACCGTTGGGAGGTATGGCTGCAGACAGAAACAGTGTTCATCTAAAGTATGGAGTCCGATAGTGTAATAAAAGAGCGAGTCATGGAGGGGTGTGTAATGACGGGCGACAGTGAGGTTGTAAAGCGCACGCACGAATAGAGCGAGGCAGAAAATGCCAATTGCGGGCAGCATTGGTTTTATGCGTTTCATAGCGAAATCCAGTTGCAGAGTTAGGTGTAAAATAGCATCTAGAGAAAACAAACGAATGATGTTTATGTAGGTAACAAAGTACTTTCCGTTTGAACTCAGCCGCCAGGTACTGCTATAATGCAAGGCGACATAACAGTGGAAGAGTAGACGGAATCAAGGAGAGGCTGATGCGGAAGGACGCTCAATTTGCTGCTTCCCTGCCTACTGAGAAAGAAATACCGGAAGATACATATGCTAACGAGCGGCCAACATCGATAGTATTCATTGCACTGGGCGCCATCGCATTTGTTTTATGTTTACTACTCAGCGTTGCTCCGCTGAGCCGTATACCAGACCCAGTCATCCATTTGCAAACACCCCTAGGGGTGCAGTTCGCACAGGTAGGGGCATGGTTACCCGCTGATTTGGGCCTGGCTGCCGACCATCAAGCCTCACTAGCCAGTACAGGCTACACGGAGTTCCTGGTACTGATTGCGCTGGCATTTGCGATTTATGGACTGTGCGCATTGCTCATGCGACGGCAGGCACTGAAGACAGGGGATCACAAACAGTGGTCTCAAACATTGTGCCTGATCTGGTTAGGCACTATAGCAGCAGGATGTATCTATGTATTCACACCAGCTATGCTCTCACACGATATCCTGGTGTACGCCGGCTATAGCAGGCTGATGGCCACATATCATGCAAACCCTTATTTCGTGTCACTGGCCACATTTCCACAAGACCCATTCAATGCACTTAATTACTGGGCCAATAGCACAGCCGCTTATGGTCCAGCCTGGTTAGGCATCTGTGCTTTGCCGGGATTAGTGCTAGGTCCTCAACCCCTGGGCTACGTGCTGGCATTTCGCCTGTTTGCGCTAGCAGCCCACCTGTTGAATACCTGGTTAGTAACGAATATACTACGAGCAAGTGGACGATCGCCACGTATAGTGACGCTTGGTACATTGCTCTATGCATGGAACCCGCTGGTTTTGTTGGAGAGCAGCTTCGGTGGACACAATGATGTGTTCATGGTGACTTTCCTGTTGGCAGGCATACTCCTGAGTATACGGGCAGAAAAGAATGGTTGGCTTACACAACCTCGTGGCTACCTGCTACCCATTATCGCTTTTATGATGGCCGCATTAGTAAAATTTACAATGTTACCGGTTGTTGTGCTTTTCATTATTTTGCTCGCGTGCAGAGCACTTCAGCCAGAATCGCTGGCGACTACCTTTTCCTTTAGAAAAGCAGTGGTACAACGCTGGCGACCGGCACTACAAATAGTGGTCAATGCATGCATAACCAGCGGTTTAGTAGTACTCATATTGTATGGGCCATTTTGGATTGGTCATAGCATGCAGAGCATTCAAAACAGTTTCACTTCACCGCCGTCAGCACTGTATGCGGAAAATTCCATCCTGCGGGCGGTAGTGGCCTGGAGCCAGGCACATACACTTCCTCCTGCTTCCTTGGGATACAAACTCGTGCAAATTTTCAGCGCTCGCAGAACGTGGGACTATATCAATTTCGCTACTATAGCAGGAGTAATCATTGCAGGGGCTATTTACCTTTGGTACTCACCCACTATGCGCACCTTTGTACTCGCATCGCTAGCAACACTAGGGGCCTTACTTATAGTAACACCATGGTTCTATTCCTGGTACATTACATGGTTGGTCGCCCTAGTCGTAGTTTGCCTGCCGCTTGCACATAAGCGCATAGGTCGATCCCTACTTGCTTTCACGTTGACATTCTCTGTCTCAGCATTCATAACCTACCTCTTTAAAGACGGCTATGCTCCTTTTGGTACCTGGATGGGTTTTATATGCCTGATAATGATTGCGCCACCACTTTTTGCCTTTCTGATTGCTTTCATATACAACTCACAGGCTCGCCAACCTATCGCGCAGCCTGTACAGGATGTGAAGGAGTTAATTAGTGAAGAGAAGAGGGTCTGAGATATGACCCGATGGCATGCACTGCTTGTAGTGAAACTCCGGATAATAAGGACAATAGCTAATGGTTAAAAAAGATCTTGAAGCACCTCAGTTATTTACAAAACCAGTGACGCAAGCACAGACAAAGCAAAATTCATTATTGGAGTTGGCCATTGCGCTCTGCACAGTTATTTTTGTCCTGTGCATTTTAGTTATGCTGGCCCCGCTCAAAAGCCTGGCAGCTATCTCCGTAACTTCGCATATGCCAGGAGGAGATCTGTTGGTAAAGGCCGGGTCCTGGCTCCCCTCCGACCTACACATAGCGACCAACCCTGTTCTTTCAAAGCAAGGTACCGGTAACATCGAGTTTTTGCTGCTGATGGGGCTTGCCTTTGTAGTATACGGTGTTTGTGCGCTATTGATACTCCGACAAGCACCAGAGGGCAAGAATCGCAGAACGCTGCAACTGATCTGGGTGGGTGTAGTGATTGGCGGGCTCTTCTTTCTATTCGGGCCCGACCTGCTTTCACACGATATTTTCGTCTATGCGGGCTATGGCCGGCTGATAGATGTGTATCATGCGAACCCTTACTTTGTACCATTGTCTACCTATTCTCACGATCCGGTCTATGCTCTTGACGACTATGCAAGCTCTACCTCGGCCTATGGGCCTTTCTGGCTAGTTGTCTGTGCAATAAGTGGACTTGTGTCAGGCGCTCATCCCTTAAGATATATTATTTTCTTCCGCCTGGTCGGACTCGCAGCCCACGTGGTGAATATCATGCTGGTGGCTAGTATTTTACGTATGATGGGGCGTTCATCACGAACAGTCACGCTTGGTACGCAGCTCTATGCCTGGAATCCGCTTGTGCTTTTAGAGAGCAGTCATGGCGGACATAATGACATTTTCATGATTACTTTTATCCTCCTGGGAATATTGTTCAGCGTGCGTGCAGAGAAGCGCCGATTTGCTCAAAGGGGTTGGTATCTACTACCAATTGCTGCATTTACGCTGGCGACGTTAGTTAAATACACAGTTGCTCCACTGGTCATCCTTTTCCTCATTGCCCTGGCCTGTGTAAGAGTTCGTCCAGCAGCAGCTACATCGCTGAGCCTGCGAGAAAATGTAGTATTGCGTTGGAAGCCCGCGCTGCTGGCAGTCCTCCTCACGGTTCTCACCAGTGGGATCATCATACTCATGTTTTATGGGCCTTTCTTTGCCGGTCATAGTATCCATGCCATTGCCAGTAGTTTTACCTCACCGCCCTCTTCGCAAGCTGCACATAAATCTCTACTTGATGGCATAATCAAATGGAGCAAACAGCATCCTCTCGCTCCGCATAGCTTCAAGCATGCATTGGTCTACCAGCTTAGCCGCCATTTTGTCTGGAATCTTATCAGCATTATTACGCTGGCAGTTACAATTATTAGCGGAGCTTTCTGGATGTGGCATAGACCCACTATTCGTACTTTTATACTGGCATCTCTTACCACACTGGGAGCTTTACTCTTAGTAGTGCCCTGGTTCCTTCCCTGGTACGTCACATGGTTGGTAGCACTGGCCGTGGTTTGCTTGCCTGTAATGCAGGAGCGTATAGCGCGAGGGTTGCTCGCATTTACCTTGACCTTCTCTGCTTCGGCATTCTTTCTCTACCTGTATAATGGCATTCCTCCCGCGAATGTCTGGAGCCCTTTTAGTTGCCTGCTCACTTTTGGGCCACCAGTGCTCGCATTTTTCTTTTCCGCAGTGATTGGGCGACGGCTCAATCGACCTGCAAATAAAGTGATTCAGAGCGTTAACCCTGCATTTAAAATGCCTAAATAAATTAAAGTGAGGTTTGCAGTATGCCAACATTAGAACCAGGTCAAATATTTGAACGCTATCGCATAATACAGTGGCTAGGACATGGAGTATCAGGAGAGAGTTATGAGGCCGAAGATACGATGCTCCTGCGCAAGGTAACACTCAAACTCATCCATCCACAGGCGACATTGCCAGACTCGGTTCGCAGACAGTTTTTCCGCGAGATGCAGGGCATTAGTATCCTGAATCACCCGTACCTGGCAACCGTGCTTGATTATGGCGAAATTGACGGCAAACTCTATGTTGCTCGCCGCTACAGCAGCAACGGCTCGTTTCTGGGAAGCAATGGCAGATTGTGGTTCCGCTCGCCCCTGGATGTATACGAAGCTATACAATACGGGCATCAGCTGGCTCAGGCACTTCAACATATTCACAATCGCGGATATGTACATGGTGCGTTTACTTTTTCCAACATCCTGGTATTAGGCGGTCCAAGCCTGGAGAATCAAGCCAACTACGCTCCTTTCCTGCTTGCAGACGTTGGTTTGACAAATTTTGTGCGCCGCTTTGGCCAACAACCGCCTATGCCTCTACCTGTCACGGCCGCGCCAGAACAGTTGGGCAAGCGCGTAACAGCTGCCAGTGACCAATTTGCCCTGGCGGTGGTGCTTTATTTCTGGCTGACTGGCCGTCCACCTTATGTTGGCACACCACAAGAAATAGAACACTTGAAATTGACAGAGACTATTACTCCTCTGTCTTCACTCAATACCAAGGTTTCTGTTGAACAAGAAGGGATGGTACGCCGGGCGCTTTCTGTGTATCCGGAGGATCGCTATCCCACTGTGCTGGCATTCACGGACGCATTACTGGAAACTCTAGCTCAGTCTGAAATGCAGGCTGAGCCTGCTGAAACCACTGCCTATCTCATCATTATCTCACCATATATAAAGGAGCCTTACCAAGTTTTACTACGAGGTGACGAAACGACTATTGGCCGCGCAGGTTCCAGCGGTATCCCGCTAGAACACGATAACCTGACTTCACGGCATCATGCGCTACTAAAGCGCGAAAATGGCCGTTATTTCATCTTTGACAGGGGTAGTGGCAATGGAGTTCAGGTCAATGGGCAGCGGCTCAGCGACAACAGCGGATGCGCATTGCAAGATGGCGATCGCATCGGTATCGGGAACTACGAGCTCATCTTTTGTTTAGGAACGCCTAAAGTCACTGAAAAAGGTCCAATCTTTGCAACCAATAACTCGATTGCATGATCGTAGGGAAGCGTGACTACCACGCTTCCCTACGATCATGCTCCTCCACCTGGTCCACCTTCCTGTTAGCCTGAATATGATGGCTTCTTTGAAATTGCAAAACCCTTGACATATCTGCATACCTTAACTATACTTAACGCAGCGACTGTATAGTGCAGAATTTGCTACTGTACATTACAAACTTATCATGAGGCGATTTTAGTGTCTGAACACTCGGGTGACAAAGGGAAAAGTAGTGGGCGGGCGCGCCTGATCCAGGCGGCACAGGAGCTTGCAGAACAACGTCCTTTCGATGAGATCACCATTGATGAAATCATCAAAAGGGCGGAACTCTCACGACCAGCTTTCTACTACCATTTTGCGGGAGGGAAAGAAGAACTGCGCGCGGAATTGGCACACCGAGGCTTCTTTTGTAAGGCTCCAATTCACGATACGCGCCAGGTGCTCCTTGAAGCTGCACTACGCGTCTTCGCACGCGCTGGCATTTCAGCCGCAACATTAGACGACATTGCAGCTGAAGCAGGAGTTACGCGAGGCACGCTGACCTGGCATTTCCATAGCAAGGATGATTTACTGACGGGTATCATCAAACACTATGGACCCCATTCCGTGGTGCGCCCTGTTGTCGAGCAGATCGAGCGAGATCTGAAAAATGGTGTTCCACTTGACGATGAAACGATCTTCCGGCGTATTGCAGGTGCCTTCTACGATGGCTTTACAGCGCAGGGGGATCACGTCCGCCTGGCTATTTTACTGGTATATACACATCCAGACGTCGCACGCCTTCTTGTAGAGAAGATTGTGAAAGGCCGTAAGATCATCGTCGAGTATATACACAAGCGCCAGGAAGAAGGCTATTTCTGTAAGCATATCAACCCTGATTTATGCGTGCAGCTTATGGCTACGTTCTTTGCCATGCGTGCTGTGGGATATGGACTTCAAGAACATTTACCATTTGGACATCTTTCACGAGATGAAACCATCGACCAACTGGTCTCTTTACTTTTGTACGGAATAGTAAAGCGCGAGCAACCGCAAAAAGAGAACGCTTAAAAAGGGAAACTTAAGCCTCGTCTCTATCAACGGCCAGGCGCTCTAAGTAACCTGTTCATTTTCAACAGGAAGGAGTCTTGCCGCATGCAAGTCATGCAAGTCAACCCACAGGCGGCTCGACGCGGCGGAGGACTGGATTACAAGTGGATACTGGCAATGGTTGTAATCCTGGGTGTATTTATGAGCATCCTGGATCAGACCATTGTCAACATTGCTATTCCACGTTTGCAAAGTGCTTTCGGCGCTGACATCCACAGCGTGCAGTGGGTGCTCACCGCTTATATCCTGGCCCAGGGGGTTGCGACACCTGCCGCAGCATTCTTCGCTGACACCCTGGGTATCAAGCGTTTCTACATCATCTCACTGGCGGCTTTTACCCTCGGCTCAGCACTCTGCGGACTGGCGTGGAGCCTACCCATTCTGATCACCTTCCGCGTCTTGCAAGGGCTTGGCGGAGCCGCGCTATTCCCGCTCTCAATTACACTGCTCTTCCGCGAGTTCCCGCCACAGGAACGCGGCACTGCCATGGGTTTCTTCGGTGTCCCGGCCCTGCTGGCCCCGGCGCTTGGCCCAACGCTTGGTGGATACCTGGTGACATATGTCGGCTGGCAAGCCATCTTTTACATCAACGTTCCCATTGGTATTGTCGCCATCATTCTCTCGGCCCTACTTATCCGCGAATACCGTCCAGAAGGGCAAAGGCGTTTTGACTTTACCGGCTTTTTCTTTTCCGCGCTCGGTCTTGCCACCATCCTGTACGCGCTGTCATCGGCAAGTACAGATGGCTGGGGCTCTAGTACTGTGCTAGGTTCCCTCTTTATAGGGTTGCTGTCACTGGCAATCTTTGTAACGATTGAACTCGTCAAAGCGAACCGGGGAGGACAACCGCTGCTTGACCTGCGCCTCTTCGCAAATGGACCGTTCCGGGCGGGCATGATAGCTAATATGTTCGTCGTCTTCAGTCTGTTCGGAGGCTTGTTCCTCTTCCCAATCTACCTGCAGAACATCCGGTTTCAGAGTGCATTTCAGGCTGGCCTGATCTTACTGCCCCAGGCACTGGCTGCGATGGTCAGTACGATTATCGGGGGACGCCTGGTCGATCGTATCGGCGTGCGGGCAGTGATGATCCCAGGATTGTTGATCCTGGCTTTCGCCACCTGGCAACTCACGTATATCGACCTCTACTCCTCGTACGGGTGGCTGCAGTTGATGTTTGTCTTGCGTGGCGTGGCACTCGGCCTGACTGTCCAGCCACTGACTGTTGCCATGATGTCCGAGGTATCACCGCGTCAACTGGCCCAGGCTTCGTCTCTCAACACTGTCAATCGTGCGGTCGCCAGTTCGCTGGGCATCGCTATCCTGGCAACACTCGTGCAATCACAGAGCCTGGTGCACTTCGGCCATCTAGCGGAGCGGGTGACGGCAGGCTCACCTCTTGGCCGGTTGGTGCTAAGTCTCCAGGCTGCTTTCGTAGCACGCGGCGCTGATCTAGTTGCAGCGCACACCGCAACCTTGCAGTTGATTGCCAGGTACTTTTTACAAAGGCAAGCGTTCGTTCTGTCTATTCAAGACGCCTTAAGATTGACCATCTTCGTCATCGTGCTAGCTATTATCGCTGTACTGTTTGTGCGTAATAAGCCCAGGCCGCAACGCATTCCTGAACAGGCACCACGTGAAGGCATCCCTGCTGATAAGGAAGAAAGTGCACGCCCGGAAGCGATACTAGCCGGGTAACTCGTAGTAAAACATACATGTAGGCACCAGACTTGCGTCGCTCGACAGAGCCATAATTTGTATTAAAGGGGAGTAACTCAATGCGTCGATTGATTTTGGTACAATTGCTCATTATCCTGGCGCTCGCCGCTATCGGGGGCGCCATCTACTACTGGATTTACAACAACTATAACTACTACAGTACCGATGATGCACAGATTAGTGGACCGATCGTCAATGTGAGCGCCCCTGTCGCGGGAACACTCAGTGCGCTCGATGTGAAACTGGGCGATAAGGTTACCGCCGGTCAGACGATCGGTTCTATTACTCCAGCCACAAGCACGACAGCAAAAGGCCCGGCTTCGTTAGACCTGACCAGCCCTATGAACGGCACCATTCTGCAAGTTGCCGCTGTCCAAGGGCAGAACGTCGCACCTGGGCTGACGCTGGCGGTGTTGACGGATCCCAGTACCGTGTCTGTGACAGCCTATGTGGATGAGAACGCGATCAACAATGTGAGCATTGGTCAACCCGTTGATATCCATATTGATGCCTACAGCAATACCAGCTTCAGCGGTCACGTGGCACAAATCGTGCAGGCGACGGCAGGTCAGTTCTCGCTCTTGCCCAATCAGGACCCGACCAGCGGTAATTTTACCAAGGTTGGGCAGCGCATTCCTGTAGTAATTACGCTCGATGGCACCGCCGGCAAGGCTATTCTTCCCGGCATGAGTGCGGAAGTGACCATCCATCTCCACTAACCGCCTGGGAAGTAATGCTGGTTCGTAGAATGTCCCTGTCCTACTATAAAAGGAGATTGTCGTGACCATATTAATTATCGGTGGGTTGCTGATTCTTGCAGTTTTAGCCATTGCTGGGGCCGTGTTGCTGGGTATAAGCGAGCAGCGATCTCAAACTTCACGGGCCAATGCTAGAGCAACATCAAGCTCTACCAACCCCACGCCTGCTCCCTCACAGACGCCTGGCGTGAGTAGAGCAGCAGAGCAAACCACTCCTGTCAGACAGGGTCTGCCAGCTACAATAGAGAGACCACAGCGTTCAGCCGGTGACGGCCAGCAACTTTACGCGCTCAATGGGCAGTTCCACGAGCTTGCTGCAGAGCTACGAACGCTCTACCAGCAAGCATGGGATCTCGAACGCCGGCTGCGTGGCCTCATGGAGATGGCTGATCGCATCGAAGATAAGCAAGACGTTGAGATCAGCGTTGAAGAAGAGAGATACTCTCAGACACCGGGTAGTACACCGGTGTAGTTAACCTGACAGCCCGTTGGGGTCAACAACCCCAACGGGGCTTCATGTCAGTTAGCCGATTAGCGATCTACCAACGCTCGCGCTACCGTGACCACAGTAACGAACATGTGGTAGAGATCCAGCAAGTTTTCACTGCTTATGATGATAGTGCGAGTTTGGTAAAACAACACCCATGTTGCATCTAATGCACCCACATACCTCCAGGTCCACCCGCAGCCTTGCAAATATCAATACTTGCTTGAAGACCGGTAATGGCAGGGTAATGCTGATTAACAGACTGGCGTAAAGCCTCGACAGCTTCATTGCGGACGAGGTTGATGGTGCAACCTCCGAAACCACCCCCCATCATGCGAGCGCCCAGTACACCTGGCACTCGCCGGGCGATCTCCACAAGGGTATCCAGCTCAACAGAGCTCACCTCGTACTTGTCACGCAAACCAGTATGAGACTGCCAGAGTAGCGGTCCCACCTGCTCAATCGATCCCTCTTCCAGCAGTTTCGCCGTCTGTAAGACACGAGCGTCTTCAGCAATCACATAGCCCGCACGCTTGCGCAGGAACTCAGGTAGTAGAGAACTATAGCGGTCGAATTGCTCCTGCGTAACATCACGCAAGGCACGAATATTGCGTGCTGTATGGTTCTCAGGTTCGTGGTGCTCGATAATGTCGCGTAACATTTGTGCTGCTTCTTCACACTGCCTGCGCCGTTCGTTATATGCAGAGGTCGCCAGTTCGCGGCGCACACTCGTATCGATTACTACCAGGGATAGCCCTGGGGCTTCAAACGGCAAATAGCGATACTCCAGCGAACGGCAGTCGATTAGCACGGCCTGGCCAGCACGTCCCAGGCATGATGCCGCCTGGTCCATGATACCAGACAGCACACCTGAAGCCACGTGCTCGGCGCGCTGGCAAAGAGCCGCTACATCCATTGGCGTCAACGTTGCTCCTTCAATTCCGATAGTGAATTGCCCATTTGAAAAAAGCATACAGGCTTGCGCAGTTGCTACCTCCAGGGCAGCTGATGAACTCATGCCTCCACCCACAGGCACATCACCATGTACTACAGCATCAAAACCGCGTAATATAACACCCGCACTTTTCAACTCCGCAGCTACTCCCATGATATAGCCTGCCCAACGAGGCAAAGTTTGACGCTGTTGCTCAAATGTCCCCGGCAAACCTCCTAATGCAAACTGCGCACGTTCTTGAAAATGAGTTGACCAGAGTCGCACGACACCATCGCCACGCACCCGGCCAGCAAAGGCTACCACGCGGTCTACAGCTATCGGCAGCACAAAACCATCATTGTAATCTGTATGCTCACCGATCAGGTTCACACGCCCCGAAGCCCAGGCTGCACCGGCTGCACTACTGTACTCTACACCATCATTCATGGCTATAGGAAATTGGGCCAGGGCATAGCGGGCTGGTTGAGGGAAGTTGTCGGAAATGTTCATGCCTTTATCCTCGCAATTGCTTCTCGTAATTCCTGCGCCTTCCGTATCGGAGAAGAGTCGTTTGTCCATAAGCCCCAAAGTGATTCGGACGATGCAGCATATTTCAATTTGCCGGGCGCACGTCCCACGGCGAGTATCTCAACATGCAGGTGAAAGCGCGCATCTGCCAATTGGTGCAAGCCCAGCATATAAGGCATGGGAGCCATAGCTCCATCATACAGGGCGTTGTAACCGTGTACAACCTGTAACAATATTGCTGCTAGATCACGTAACTGGGCATCCTGCATTTCCGCAAGGTTTGCTATATGGCGCCGGGGATAGAGATGGGTTTCATATGGATAGCGAACATAAGGTGGCAGGAACGCTTGCCAGCCAGTGTTCGCGGCTACCTGGTATGCGCCATCAGACAGTTCTGCGCGCACCTTGCAAAAAGGGCAGCCGCGTCCTTCTTTATCATCCTGCATAACGGTCTCGAATTCGCGCTCCAATATGGGCGGGATGAGGGAGACGCCAAAGGCCTGGCCATGTGGGTGATGCTGTGTCTGTCCAATCGATTCGCCGCTATTCTCGAAGATCATGATCGTGGGGTAACGCGAGGCGAGATCACGATAGAGATCACGCCACAACAGTGTAACGGCGCTAACTTCATCAACGGTCAGTTGGGTAAATGTGCGATTATGATCGCGGTTGTAAATCACCACGTAAGCTTCGCCCACAGGCGGCCGAAACGGCGGAAAGTCGTTTGGGTGTAGCCACACCTGAGTATCAGGTCCAACTCTCCCCCTGGTGATATCTTCACAAAATGGACACGTATTCGAACCCTCATGCCGATTCATGCGGTTAGGCGCATGAATCAGGTACTGACGTAAAATAGGATTCCAGATCGTCTGTTCCATAGATTCCCCTACACAAGATGTATGTTAAGATCACTCAAAGGGCTGAGTCGAGATAAAGACCTTAGAGACTCCACTGTTATGATTTTATAAGATAAGACAATTAAAAACAAGTCATTGTAAGCACTATCTGAAACGAAACATATTGATAGTGCTTACAATGACTTGTTTTCTCGCAATTTAGGAATAGGAATGAACGATAGTTTACATAACAAAACTGGTTATGAGGTGATTTATTGTGCAAATTATCCAGCAGTGGCAACTTTCGATAACATAACTATTGACAAGTCATCACAAGTTTAGGTAAAATATTACTCATGATGAGACTGGAGTAATCAGATGTGGTCATGCAGGAAATAATGGCAGAGTCAAATTTTGATGGGGACATACCAGCGGAGATGCGTCGAGAACAGATGCTCACCTTGGTTAGAAGCAGGGATTTTGTGCGGGTGAGCGATCTCAGCACAAGATTCCGTGTGTCAGAAGTTACTGTCCGCGGTGACCTGGATGCGCTGGCAGAGCGTGGTCAGATCCGGCGTGTCAGAGGTGGCGCCATGCCACGAACGCTGCCTCACCCAGAGCGCCCGTTTGAGGAAATGCAAAGCGCGCGTGTTGACGAAAAAGCCATGATTGGTCGAGCAGCGGCGAGTTTAGTCTCGCACGGAGAGACGGTCATTTTGGATGTTGGAACAACTACAACAGCCGTGGCCCGTGCACTCACCAAGCGGGATGATTTGTATGACGTGGTTGTTTTCACTAATGCTCTCAATATTGCGATTGAGCTTGAGTCGGCGATTCCACGCCTCACTGTCGTTGTCACGGGCGGAACACTTAGACCAATGCAACACTCGCTCGTTGATCCCCTGGGAGAATTGATGCTCGAGTGCATCAACGCACATACCGTTTTCCTGGGTTGCAATGGGATTGACCCCATTGGAGGCGTTACGAACATCAACTTGCCTGAAGCAGAGATCAAACGCCGCATGCTTCAAGCGGCTAGAAGGCGTATCATAGTCGCAGACGGCTCTAAAGTAGGCGAAATAGAGCTAGCTAAGCTCTGTAGCATTGAGGAGATAGATCTTCTCATCACGGATGGTTCTGCAGACCCTGCAGTTCTAAATGCCCTTCGTGAACGGGATCTCGAGATTATGTTGGCCAGTGAAAGGAGCAGGTAAACCGCAACTATCCAGGCATTATGGAATGCAAATGTCATCATCGTTTGATCGGCGTCTTCAGAGTCTGAGGCGAACGTTCAGGAGGCACATCTAGAATGGAACTGCTGTGCTTATTTTCCAGCATAAACGATATTTCCATCCAGCTCTAGATCGATAACCCTGAATAGTAGCCTGAAACCCTGATTGTCTCTCATTATCCTCATAACGATAGGAGTAATGTCAATGAACGACACAAACAGGCTCATTCAGGACTTAACCGAAGGTAGAATCGGCCGGCGCGATTTTATAATTCGTGCGCTCGCACTTGGCGTTTCTTTCGGCGGTATAGAGTCCATCCTGGCAGCGTGTGGCGGCGGTAGCAGCAGTAGCGGTAGCAGCACCACCATTAAGTACGCCAACTGGGCATCTGCCGAGTCCGCGACGAAAAAGCAAATTGACCAGGCCATTCAGGACTTCGAAACCCAGAACAACGTTACTATTAACAACATTGCCATCCCCTTCGACCAGGTGCTGCAAGAACTGACCACCATGACCAATGGCGGTAACCCCCCTGACGTGGTAGAGCTGAGTGGCAACTGGCCTTACGCCCTGGGCGGAAGTGGCGCGCTGCAACCCCTCAACTCTTACATTGGCAATTGGAGCAGTGACGCCTTCACCAACAGCTTCGAGGTGGGTACCTACAAAGGCAATGTCTACGCCGTCCCTTTCAGCATCTCCCCTCACGGCTTCTGGTATAGCAAGGACCTGATGACCCAGGCAGGCCTGGACCCTTCAAAGCCTCCTACTACAATGGATGAACTGAATAGCCAGATGGCAACCCTACGGGCCAAACTGCCTGCCGATGCCTATCCTATCGGCATCGATGTTTCGAAGACCGAGTATGCCCTCGTCGGCTTCTGGCCCTGGATCTGGACCTTCGGCGGCAACCCGATGGTGGAAGACAGCCAGGGGAACGTCACCATCAACTGGGCCGATAATGGAACGGTTGCCGCTTTCCAATGGTTGCAGGATATGGTTAAGAAACGCTGGACCCCACCTGACCAGGCCATCAAAGCCGAGCGCGAACTGATGGCTAATGGGAAGATTGCCTTCAAGCTGGATGGTCCCTACTTAACAGGCATCCTTGGTAATACCAATCCGGCCCTCAATACGGTCTCCGCCGTGAACCAGCATTTCGGCCTCACGACGACCCCGGTAGGGCCGGGCCAGAGCGGTCCGATTACCGCCGCCGACATTCACAACCTGGGCATGTCGGCCCAAGCGAGCAACAAGGACCTGGCCTGGAAGTTCATCGAATACCTGACTTCGAACAAGAAGGTGCTCACCAACTACCTGGTCACCGAGGGGATCTTTCCCCACAAGAGCGACGTCGTTACTGGCGGACCATACGCCAACCTCTTCTCGGATACGATCAGTCAGGCGTTCATCAACAAGGTCATCCCGACGATGCGCCCGCCGGCCTATAGCCCGCTGTTTGACACGGCGGCCAGTTTCGTGGTCACCGCTTTACAGCAAATCGCCGGAGGTGCTCCTGTCAAAGCGACTCTCCAGCAGTTGACACAGGAAGTCAAGACGGTCTACGGCAGCTAAGACACGACCATCATGCCGGAAATAGTATGATGGAGATGATTAAATGTAGGTAGAGGAGTGATTGGAAAGGAACCAGATTGTCTATCTGGTTCCCTCCCCGCCAGCTCCGGTTCCAGCGTCGTGGACATGTCGAGGACTTTCCAGGCGCAATACACTAGAGGGGAAGGACACAGCATGGCCATTGCAAATGCTGAACAACCCGGCACGCTCCATGTGCGCAAGCGAAGGCCCTTTTATAGACAGGGACTAAATGGCCCGCTACTCATTGTGGTCTTGTTGTTGCCATCGCTTCTTTTAATGATCGGCATTATTTTCTATCCGCTCTTCAATACAATTCTGCTGTCGTTCCAATCGCTCAACCTGGCCGTGCCGTTCCTCAACCACTGGGTCGGGCTGGCGAACTACGTCAAAATTCTGACCAACCCGATCTTTGACTTCTGGCACTCAGTCGGCTTCAGTGCCCTCTTCAGTGTCGCCTCGACGGCCATGGCCTTTGTGATTGGCTTCGCCTTCGCGCTCCTGCTCAACCAGCGCCTACGCTTCCAACTGCTCTGGCGCGGCCTCGCGCTGGTGCCCTGGGTCATTCCCTATGTGGTGGTGGCCTACCTGTTCTTCTACATGTTCAATTCCCAGTATGGCATTATTAATCACCTGCTGACGGCCATTAATATCTTTGGCTGGCGCCCCTTTCCGCAACCATTAGCCTGGTTTGGTGGTGAAGGCAAACTGGCCATTATCGCTACCATCTTTGCCGCGATCTGGAATAAGTTTCCTTTCTTCACGCTGATGCTGCTGGCCGGATTGCAAACAATTCCCCAGGACCTGCTCGATGCCGCCACTGTAGATGGCGCGGGTGCCTGGGGCCGGTTCTGGCACGTGACTGTACCGGGGCTGCGTGGCATCATCGTGATTACCACCACCCTGCAATTCATCTGGAGTCTCAATGAGTTCGCCATCATCTGGGCAATGACGAACGGCGGTCCCGGCAACGCCACCAATAATATCGTCATCAATGTCTATCGCACCGGTTTTCTCAATGAAAGTATCAGCTATGCTGCTACAATGGGTGTCCTCTGGCTCTTGATGCTGCTGGTGTTCACCTATTTCTACATCCGCATTATGGAAGGGAGGACGGAAACTCGATGAGCAAAAACCTGCCGAACCCCTTTGCACGGGAAAACCTGGCAACCGATGCCGTGCTACCACCTGCCAGCGCCGGTCAGGAGGTAGCAATCCCGGCACGTAGCCCTGCAAAGAACAAGCGCACAGGCAAACCGCGCTTCTCCTGGAGTAGGGTTCTAATGTATCTCATTCTCTTTGTACTGCTCATCTATGCCTTCTTCCCGACATTCTGGATGATCTCGACTTCGATCAAGCCGCAGTTGGAGGCGTTCCAGAACCCGCCGACGTGGTGGCCCCACCAACCGACACTCTACAGCTACCAGATCTTGCCCGCCGATCAGCAAGGCTTCGTGACGTACTTCAAGAATAGCCTGATTGTCGGCATCTTCACCATGCTCTTGACGCTGCTCGCAGCGGTTCCGGCAGGCTACGTACTCTCACGTTTCCGTTTCCGGGGAGCACGTGCCTTGTTGCTGGTTATCCTGGCGACACAGATGTTCCCGTATGTGACCATTCTGATCTCGCTCTATACGCTCTTCCGCCAGTTGGGCATGCTCAACAGCTACCCGGCGCTGGTGTTGTCGTTTACGACCTTCTCTCTGCCGTTCAGCATCTGGATGATGAAGGGCTTCTGTGACACAATGCCGACCGACTTAGAGGATGCTGCTCGTGTGGATGGCTCGAGCCGATTGAGAACGCTGTGGGCCATCGTGCTGCCCATCATCATTCCGGGCGTTGTCGCGGTGGGCTTTTTCGCTTTCCTCAGCTCCTGGAACGAGTTGCTCTTTGCCTTGACCCTGACGAGCAGTCCCGATATGCGCTTGATACCGCCCGGTTTCGTGCTGACATACATTGGTGAGTTCCAGGACCGTTGGCCTGATATGATGGCAGCCAGCGTGGTCGTGTCGTTGCCTATCGTTGTGCTGTTCACTGTGTTCCAGAAACAACTCGTCAGTGGCTTGACGGCAGGTGCAATTAAGGGATAACATCGTAGGCCTCCAATGGCGTCCAATACCTGAAAAACTGGCGAGGAATTGAAATGACGGAAGCCCAGGTACGTGTTTGGGAAGAGGATGTCGAAATCCCGACGTACGGTACCGGAGAGCCGGACAAAAACCCGATGTTTTTGGAGAAACGAGTCTATCAGGGCAGTTCGGGGAGAGTGTACCCATACCCGGTTATTGACAAGATCCAGGATGAGAAGAGGCCACGATCGTACCGTCTTGTTTTTCTCGAGAACGAGTATCTCCACATTGAGATTATGCCTGAACTCGGCGGACGCATTTACCGCGCACTAGATAAAACTAACGGCTACGATTTTGTCTATTATAACCGCGTGATCAAACCAGCATTGGTTGGCCTTGCGGGTCCCTGGATTTCTGGTGGGATCGAGTTCAACTGGCCACAGCATCATCGTCCGAATACGTTCGGACCGGTCGAGTATCGCATCGGGCCTCACAGTGATGACAGCAAAACGGTCTGGGTCAGCGAAATCGACCGCATGTATGGGACGAAAATGACGGCTGGTTTCACGCTCTACCCAGGCAAGGCCTACCTGGAGATCCACGTACAGTTGTACAATCGGACGCCAGGACCGCAGACGTTTTTGTGGTGGGCCAATCCGGCGGTTTCCGTCAATGACTATACGCAATCGGTCTTTCCGCCCGACGTGCACGCCGTCTTCGACCATGGCAAACGGGACGTATCCAGGTTTCCGATTGCTACAAGCACGTATTATAAAATGGATTATTCCGCTGGTGTGGATATCTCGCGGTACAAAAACATCCCTGTGCCTACTTCCTATATGGCTTACCGCTCTGACTACGACTTTGTTGGTGGATACGATCACGCTCTACAAGCCGGTATCCTGCATGTCGCCAACCATCACGTCTCGCCAGGAAAAAAGCAGTGGACCTGGGGCTGTGGCGAGTTCGGGAAAGCCTGGGACCGCAATTTGACCGACGAAGACGGACCGTATATCGAACTTATGACCGGGGTGTACACCGATAACCAGCCGGATTTTACCTGGCTGCAGCCATACGAGGAAAAATCGTTCACGCAGTATTTCATGCCTTATAAAAACATTGGGGTCGTGAAAAACGCTTCGATCGATGCTGCGGTGAATCTGGAGGTTGACGTCGCGAAACATAGCGCGACCTTGCAGGTCTATGCCACGACTGTCTTTGCCAATGCCGTGATTGAACTCAAGGGCAAACGCCGGGTCTATGTCAACGAAACTGTGACGATTTCGCCGACTCAAACATTTGCCACTATGGTGCCGTTGGATAGCGAAGATCAGGCTGACGATCTGATCGCTACAGCGAGGGATGCTCAGGGCAACGTGCTGATCGCGTACCAGCCCAAACAGCCGCAGATCGAAAAGTTGCCAGAGGCGGCGAAGCCACTTCCCATGCCAGAAGATGTGAGGACCACCGAGGCGTTGTACCTGGCCGGATTACATCTTGAACAATACCGTCATGCGACATTCGAACCCGATCTTTACTATCTCGAAGGATTAAAACGCGACCCGGGCGATAGCCGCATCAATGTTGCCTATGGGACGCTCCTGCTGCGGAGAGGGTTGTTCCGAGAAAGTGAGGCGCATTTCCGCAAAGCTATCGCGACCTTAACGCGACACAATCCCAACCCCTATGAGAGCGAAGCTTATTACCAATTGGGCGTTACATTGAAAATGCAGGATCGCCTCGAAGAAGCCTTCGCCGCGTTTTATAAGGCAGCCTGGTCCTCAGCCTGGCAGGACAGCGGATATTTCTCCCTTGCACAGATTGCATGCGCAAAGAAAGCATATGCGGAAGCACTGGAGTTGGTTGAACGTTCACTCATTCGCAATACCCGCAATTATAAAGCCCGCGATCTCAAGGTAGCGCTGCTGCGGAAACTGGGATACCCGGACGAGGCGGAGCATATCGCTACGGAAACGATCCAGCTCGATTTTGCTGATTTCGGCGCGCACAATGAACGATATTTGCTGCACCTGGCAAGAGGTGAACATAGCAAGGCCGATGCGGTGCGGACCGAATTGGCCTGCTTGATGAGAAACGATGTGCATAACCATATCGCTTTAGCAGCCGATTACGTCCATTGCGGATTGTACGAGGAGGGTGTAGATGTTCTGCACCGCCTGGTTTTGGATACGAACCAGGACGCCTATCCGATGCTGCATTACTACCTGGGTTATTTTTACGATAAGCTCGGACGCCCAGATCTTGCTCAAGCTCACCTACGGGCGGCAAGTGCCGCAATACCCGACTACTGTTTCCCAAACAGCCTTGACGACCTGGTTGTGCTAGAAAGCGCCCTCGTCGCTAATCCAGGAGATGCGCAGGCTCATTATTATCTCGGTAATTTGCTGTACGATAAGAAACGCCACGCCGACGCAATCCAGCACTGGGAAGCCGCGAGGGAAGCCAATGGCTCATTCGCGACCGCACATCGTAACCTGGCGCTCGCATACTACAATACGTTGGGCAGAGCAGATCAAGCGCTGATCTCCCTGGAAAAAGCGTTTGCCTGCAATCCGGTCGATGCCAGAGTGTTTTACGAACTGGATCAGCTCTACAAGAAATTGGCATATACTCCCGAGAAAAGGCTGACGAACCTGGAAAGCCATTGGGAGCTTGTCACGGCGCGCGATGATTTGTACCTGGAATACATCACATTGCTAAACATGCTCAAACAATACGAAAAAGCGATCACCTTGCTTTCAGAGCGCACATTTCATCCGTGGGAAGGTGGCGAAGGCAAAGTAACCGGTCAATACGTCTTCGCTCATGTGGAGTCGGGGAAACAATATCTCCAAGCCCACCAGGACCGAGATGCGATCGAAACGCTTAAGAAGGCGCTGATCTACCCAGAAAATCTCGGCGAAGGTAAATTGGCTGGTACTCAGGAAAACAACATCCATTACTATTTGGGATGTGCGTATGAACGCCTGGGCTTGACCGAAAAGGCCAGCGCATATTTCCGGGCTGCATCGCAGGGGCTTGAAGAACCGGCCAGCGCCTTGTTTTACAATGACCAACCGGCGGATATGATCTTCTATCAAGGATTGGCATGGCTCAAGCTCGGGAGCGCAAAGGAAGCCAGACGCCGCTTCAATAAGCTGATCGATTATGGAGAGCAGCACCTGTTCGACAACGTGAAAATTGACTATTTCGCCGTTTCGCTCCCTGATTTCCTGGTATTCGAAGATGATTTGAACAAGCGAAACAAGGTGCACTGTCTCTATATGATGGGCCTTGGTCATCTTGGTCTGCAGCAATTCGAGAAGGCCGGGATATACTTCTCTCGTGCCCTGGAACTGGATGTCGATCATCAAGGAGTGAGAGTTCATCTCGAAATGTGTCAGCCTTCGAATGTGTGGATGTGGGATTGACCGCTCAGGAGAACACAACGTCCCTGGTGATTTAAAGTGGCCAGCAGCTGACCTTTGTCGATTACAGTTCCACCATCCCCAGCGGCAAACAGCCATTCATCCCATGCCGATTTCTCCATAAATAACGCCCAGGCCACTGGAGCCACGAGCTTTCTGGCAGCACGCATAATTTCCCATGCATCGTCAATGCCAGGTTCAAGCTGTTTAGTGGGCTTCAGCCCAGCCGAAGCCAGCGCTTGAAAGGTGCGTATTGAGTGAACCTCGCCCTCGACAACTTCACATACAATACCTAATGCAAGTTCCTCGTGCTCAGGTGTGCCAGTTTCTCCTGGTATAGTTTCCCATACCCCCACCACAAGGCTGCATCGTGGTGGCAATCGATTGAGGAATGCGTTGATTTGCTCTTTATTCCAACCATGCCATGAATAGCTATCCTCGTCCTGTTCAAGTCGCAGGGCGATATCTAATAAAGGCCGGGCTGATTGCCACAAAGGAGAGTCACCGTCGAACACGAGCAATTCTTCTACAAACACGATTCGCTCCACCACAAAGAGATCATTAGAAGAAAAAGAGCGAGCATCATTCGCCTACAGCAAGTATACAACAGCGGGTGTCTGCATGCTATAATTTACTGGCAAAGATATTTTAAGGCATGGAGGAGCAATTCAGACACGTACTCAAGGGATAGGTATCATGGGCACCAACACCTTTAACCAACACCTCCTTTTACCCTATCTTACCGGGCTCGGCATTGGCGGTACAGTAGCGCTACTGGTGGCAACGGGATTAGTGATGTGGCAATACCGCGAAAGCCACATACAGAGCTTCAACTGGCATCTACGCAACTGGCGTTTGAAACAGATTTCTGCCATTGCCTGCCTCTTCTTCGTGGCGATGGCAGCCAGTGCCTGGGTCATCCAGGACGCCTGGGGATGGGTTTATCTGATAGTGGCGCTCAAAACCGGAACCTGGTGGGTTCGCAGGGCCATCAGCCAAAGAGCCTAAAAATCGTAGCTAGATGATTTTTGTTCTCATTAGGGCTGAGTTTAGTTGAGATGCAGTATACTACTAGTTAAAAGCGCTGCGATGCGCTATAATACACACACACGCCCTGCTAAATTGAATTGCCAGATAAAAGCAACATTCATGAGAGAGGGTGGGCTATTTGAAACATAAGGAAGGTATAGAACCGTGCCGTGGTGTAAGTTCTTCATACCCAAGATGGCCTCGCCAGGGGTTAAACCAAGCGATCCCGCTTTAAACGATCATATTATGTATGCCAAGTGCATTAAGGGACATGTACTCAAAGATGCCGATGATTGGATTTTGTGCGAAAATTTACCGGCGCCTGATGCAAGATGTTGGCAAGAAGGCGGAGAGACTATTTTTTCATTGATGAATCGCAAGCGTCAGAGAGCGCAAGCCGCTACAGGCGCGCCAGAAGCCCAAGGGGATACCGCGACTCAACCAGCTAAGTCCTGAGGATGCATGGGTAAGCAATCTCTGCCATCATCATTACGACCTGCTCCTGAGCGACTGGAGCTAGTTCACTCTCATATATTACAATGGTATGCTGTCGAAAGGCGCGATTTGCCCTGGCGTTCTACAGATGATCCATACGCTATCCTTGTTTCCGAGATTATGCTTCAGCAAACGCAGGTGGAGCGGGTACTACCGAAGTACCAGCAATTCCTGGCCGCATTTCCAACACTCGCGGACCTTGCTGCCGCCCCTACCGCTGATGTAATCTCGATTTGGGTCCCGCTAGGCTATAACACGCGAGCGGTTCGTCTTCAGTCGATTGCCCGCCAGGTAATGGCCGAGTACGGCGGGCGTATACCCAACACGATTGAGGAACTTTTAAAACTGAAAGGCGTCGGTCGCTATACTGCTGGTGCGATTGCTTGCTTTGCTTACAAGCAGCAGGTTGCCACGGTCGATACTAATATCTATCGCGTGCTGCATCGCATTTTTCTTAGCCTCGAACATGCTGAAGCCAGGCTCAATAACGATCAGATGCTGGCATTGGCTGAAGAGGCATTGCCGCCAGGCAAGGCATACGATTGGAACCAGGCACTTATGGACCTGGGGGCTACAATCTGTACCAGCAACAACCCGCAGTGCGTACACTGTCCATTGCAAGAGCTGTGTAATGCCTATGCAGAGATGCGCCAGCAAAGCCTTTTTCCATCAGGAGCGGTGCTACGCCAAATGCGCAAGGTGGCAGAGAAGAAGGCAACATACCAGGCTCAACCATTCACCAGCACGAATCGCTATTTTCGTGGCCGTATTGTTGATCATTTGCGTTCTTTGCCCCCTGGTCAACGCATTTCCCTGGCTATGCTGGGATCAACAATCAAACCAGGATTTAGCGAAGATGACCTACGCTGGCTGCAGAAGCTTGTTGATGGGCTGGCAAAAGATGGGCTTGTCGATTGCGCCGGGGACGGGGTACGGCTACCGTAATACTATTTTTCATGGAGGAGTGTAACATTGCAACTCAAAAGTTTTGATGAAATCACGAGGGCTCACCGACATATTTTTCTTTCGCCGCATTTTGATGATGTTGTCTACTCCTGCGGCGGCACTCCTGGAGTACAGGTGAGTGTAGGGTTGCGCCCACTGGTAATCACCGTCTTTGGTGGTGTACCTGCTCCAGACATCCAACTGAGTCCGCTTGCAGCACGGATACATAGAGAGACGGGCTTCCGCCAGAATCCACAAATCGCAGTGACTACTCGACGCGAGGAGGATGCACGCGCGCTTAATTACTTGCAAGCGGATTACCTCTGGCTTGATTACCTGGATGCAATCTATCGTGGTACACCTGCCTACTACACTGAGGAGAGCCAGTTGATAGGAGGAGAGGTTCATCCTGGTGACCTGTGGATTGACAGGGAGTTGGCCGAACACCTTGTGGCTTTGCACGAACGCCTACCGGACTCGGTTTGGTATGCACCATTGGCAGTGGGTCGTCATGTCGATCACCAGATTGTATGTTCTGCCATTGACCGGTTAATCCAACGTGGGGCAAAAGTCAAACTGTATGAGGACTTCCCCTACATTTTAACAGAGGGTGCACTGCAAGCACGCTTGCAGGAATTTGGCGGAACCCTGGAGCCAGCATTTGTTGAAATGTCCGAGATGCTTCACCTGCGCCAGGAGGCAGCGGAGATGTATGCTTCCCAGGTGGAGCTAAACTTCAGTGACAAGCAATCGATGTTTAAAGCGATGGACGATTATGCCCATAGCATACGCCCGGTACAGACGGTATATTTGGAGCGGTTCTGGACAGCACGGAATGCGCCCTAGGATGCCTGGTTGGTCAGTAACTTTGGCCGCAAGAAGGTCCACCTCCAATATGCAGTTAGGGACAGCCCGTCGCTCTAACCACTCGATGCGTATATCATATAGGTGATATGCACATAATAAGTAAGGACATTTAGCAGGGGATGAAAACGCGTGTATCCTCATGTTCTCATAAAGTGGGTACTTAACATTTGAGTTCAGAGCGTTAGAACGTTCAGAGAGGATAGATATCCTATGAGTATTGATACTACAACTTTGCCACCGTTTTCCCATAATGGAAAGGCGCCGGTTGCAATACATACCGTTTACCTGGCGCTTGGTTCCAACATGGGGGATCGTCGTGGCAACCTGGCTGCTGCGCTGCAGCGTCTACGCGATATGATGGAGATTTCGACCGTCTCATCTATCTACGAAACAGAGCCGGTTGGTTATATCGACCAGCCACGCTTCTTAAATATAGTTTGCCGCGGCACAACCACACTCTCTGCACAAGAACTGCTGAGATACGCCAAGGATATTGAAGTGGCAATTGGTAGGCAACCAACGTTTCGCAATGGCCCGCGCCCAATAGACATCGATATTATCTTTTATGATGAGTTATGTCTTACGCAAGAGAATTTGATTGTACCCCATCCGAGGATGGCAGAACGGGCTTTTGTATTGGTTCCGCTGGCGGAGATCGCGCCCGAAGCAGTCGATCCTGGAAGTGGGCAGACCGTGCAGGAATTATTGAATGCTGTTTCACAAGAAGGTGTGCATAAATTGGCATCTAGTTTGCGCATCATGCTCGACAGAGACATTCAAAATGGCCAACCGGCTGTGCACGTACGTCTTGGTCGTGCGGGTGTCGTTGGCATCACTAAGGCCATTCTCATCGGAGATCAAGAGGGACAGCAGCAATGGTTTAATGCGTCGTTTGACCTCTACGCCGATCTCGATGCGATCCAGGCAGGTGTGCACATGTCTCGTTTTAGCGATGCGCTGGACGAGGTTATGGAGGAAATCGGTAACTGTGCGTGGCCTAGAATCGAGCTCCTTGCAGAGCATATAGCCAAAACCATCGTTGAGAAGCAGAAAGCATTCCGTGCCGAAGTACAAATTCGTACTGCCTATCCTCTCCAGAGATGGACACCGGTTTCTGGCCGTCCGACCCAGGAGGTCTACGGGTTGCTTGCCCAGGCCGTTGCGACTAAGGACTACACAAGGCGCATGGTGGGAGTTGAAGTCGAAGGTATGGTTGCTTGTCCCTGCGCACAAGATATGGTTCATTCCTTTGCGCGGGTGCGCTTGCAGGAAGAAGGCTTTCCTGAAGATGTAATTGAGAAGATGCTGGATGTCACGCCGCTGGCAACACATAACCAGCGGGGACGAGCAACACTGATGATTGGTACAGACCAGAATCTGGACGCCAGCGACCTGATTGACCTTGCCGAAAGCGCCATGAGTTCTGAAAATTATGGATTGCTCAAGCGTCCCGATGAACTATATATCGTCAATAAAGCGCATGCCAATCCTCATTTTGTCGAAGATGTAGCACGTGAAATTCTACGTGCCGTGGTCGAGAAGTACATGGATTTGTCTGACGATACCTTTGTGTGGGTACGCCAGCGCAACGAGGAAACGATCCACAAGTATGATGTGGAGGCCGAGGGCTGGGGTACACTTGGCGAACTACGCTCGGAAATTTTGAAAAATGCAAGCATCGAACGTCATACAACAAGAGAAGAGTGGTTAGGGCTTACGGGACCGGCAAGATAGAAGTATACATGAGCATTGTTGAGTATTGTGGCTTCGCACACCTGTAGATACCGGGCGACAAAACTTAATACTCAGATTACTTTATTATCCTATTAACAAGTCTGTTTAACCATGCTATAATGCGGGTATATTGATTATATGTGCTTAAAGGTGTAGTTCTTGCACCCGCCTAGAATGTGTATTAACACAGGGAGCGTTTGTGGAAGGGGTTTTACTAGACTCTGGTCAGTTAGCGAGGGCAGCGGTAGATATCGCGTCTGACAAAAAAGCCTCGGATATCGTTTTATTAGATATCCGAGACGTGACCACCATCGCAGATTACTTTGTGATCTGCAGTGGTAACAATCGTCGTCAGATTCAGGCCATTGCTGATGCCATTGAAGAACAGTTAGAGGAACAGGGAGCCAGACTGCTTCATCGAGAGGGTGTTGCCGAAGGTGGCTGGATACTACTGGACTTTGGAGATGTCATTGTACATATCTTTGGGCCAAAGGAACGGGAATACTACCGCCTGGAACGCCTCTGGAGCGAAGCAAAGACAGTAGTATACTTACAATAACTCTATTATGCAGAAAAGGTGATCAACGATGACATTCTTTCGTAACCGAATGTTTCTCGAGGGCATCGCGCTTGGCAGCATTTGCGGCGTCATCATTGGTTCAATTATAGCTTTTTCCCTGGGCGAAAGTAGTGTCGAGGCTTTGCGTCGTGTGATTAACGAACGCATCCCCGGGCGTCGCAGGGTGCCCTTTGAATACTTGTCCCAGTGAAAATAGTGAAAAAGAAAAAGTACAGGTTCTGATGAAGATGCGTGTGCGGGTTCGATTCTTGGCGGCGTTACTTATGGTTACGCTTTTTTGGGTTTTTGCTACGCCGCACGGCTCCTACGCGAGCGGACATGGATGTGCCCCTGCGAATCCTCCGCCTGTTCCAGGCTCTGTTGTACCAGCACCTGCAACTCCCGGCAGCGTCCTGATAAACGAAGTGCTTTCAAACCCCGGTTCAACCTGGAATTGTTCAGAAGTAAACAAGACATCTTCTATTAGCCATGACTCCTGGGTAGAGTTATACAATCCCCACAACCAGCCCTATAATCTTTATGCGGTGCACGCCAGCTTTGATAGCGATTCTAGCCCGTCTCCATACTATTTCCCTTTCGGTGCCGCAATCGCTGCTCATGGTTATCTTGTGCTTTTCCCTAATACCTACGCAGATATCCTGGCTGCTGGAGCGAAGCTGCGCCTGGTTATCACCGGAGTTACAATTGACCAGGTAACCCCGCCAACAACCGCTGTTGATCAGTCATTTGCTCGCGTTCCTGATGGAACTAATACCTGGCAGGTAACCAATACTCCCACTATTGACGCAAGCAATAGGCCTTCGCAGGGAAGCCCTACTCCAGCTTCAACATCTACAAATCTAGGACAAGGATCCAGCCAAGGACAAGGATCCAGCGGCGGAGTTGATAGTAACGGTAATAGTAATTCAACACCAACACTTATTACCGGGACGCAGCCTGCATGGAGCAAACTGCAACTGCCTACTCCAATTCTTGCGGCTACCCCTATGATAAGCTCAACTTCGGGATCCACTGCCATGTTGTCTGCACCTGTAAGTAATGGGGAGGATTTGCCCCGGCACATATTGCTGACGGGGCTGGCAATTGCACTAGTCATGATGCTTTTCTGGTGCTGGCGACTGTTTAGCACACGTTAACACCTAGTGTTTGCTTTCATTTATTTTTCCGGCGAACTTCTTCCCATTGCGCAATTTACATGGTATGATCTGCGTATAGCGATAGTTGACCGATATCAGCAGCTCACTGGCAAAAAGGCACCGAGCCCAGAGGATCAAAAATCATGAGCATCACAGAACTTTCACCACCTGTATCAACTCCTTTATTTGAGCGCATGACAGCAGCGAAGAAAGCGGAAGTGGTGCGCGAACTGAGTGACCTGCTTGGAGCACGTTACGTCTTGCATACACCTTATGATCTGATGCTGTATGAATATGACGCCTCGATTGACCGCAGTACGCCAGACCTGGTTGTGCTGCCAGCCACGACGGAAGAGGTAGCTGCAATTTTGACTATTGCAGCACGGCACAATGTACCCGTGGTGCCGAGGGGTGCAGGCACAGGCCTGAGCGGGGGCGCAATCCCTATTTATGGCGGAATTGTGATTGCATTTGCCCGCATGAATCGCATCCTTGAGATTGATTACGATAACCTGCGTGTCGTTGTGCAACCAGGCCTGGTGAATCTACACCTGAGCAATGCGCTCAATCCTCAAGGTTTTTACTACGTGCCAGACCCCAGCAGCCAGCGCTCCTGCACCATCGGGGGCAATGTTGGCGAAAATGCCGGTGGCCCCCATACGCTGATCTATGGTGTTACCACGAACCACGTGCTGGGATTAGAGATCGTCACTGCTGAAGGCAATGTGGTGCAGGTTGGCGGCTGGACATGCGACACACCAGGTTATGATCTTACCGGTTTGTTGATTGGGTCCGAGGGAACGTTATGCATTGTTACCAAGATTATTGTACGCATGGTGCACGTGCCTGAAGCAGTTAAAACCATGGTGGCTATCTTTGATACAATGGATGATGCCTCGAACACCGTCTCGGAGATTATCGCTTCCGGCGTGATACCGGCAGCTATTGAGATGATGGACGGGTTGATCTTACAGGCTGTTGAGGCAGATACTCATGCAGGCTATCCGCTAGATGCCGCTGCTGTCCTGCTGATGGAAGCAGAGGGCCTGAGTGAAGCGGTAGCGGAGCAGGTGGATAAAATCGTGAGTATCTGTAACAAACACTATGCACGCAGTGTCCGTATTGCTGCCGATGAGACGGAGCGCCAATTATTCTGGGCGGGTCGCAAGAATGCCTTTGGCGCGGTTGGGCGCATCAGTCCTGAGTTTTACGTACAGGATGGGGTCGTGCCACGTACTCGCCTGCCCTATGTACTGCGGCGCGTTGGTGAGATCTGTGCCAGTTACGGGTTGAAAGTGGGCAATGTTTTTCATGCTGGTGACGGCAATTTGCACCCACTGATCCTTTTCGATTCGCAGATCCCAGGCGAAGTTGAACGCGTACGCAAAGCCGGGCACGAGATACTTGCTGTATGCGCAGAGGTGGGGGGCACGATTACTGGAGAACATGGTGTCGGCATAGAGAAACAGGAAGAGATGGCGCTCATCTTCAGTGAAGTTGATCTGCGTGTAATGCAACAAGTGCGAGAAGCATGGAATCCACAACAGTTGCTTAATCCAGGGAAGCTATTCCCGATGCCAGGACGTTGCGCCGACATGAAGGAGTTATAAGGGAAGAGGGTAATGGTCGAGATTGAGACGTTCGCAGCTACTATACGGCAATACGCCCCCATTGCTCAGCTCATTAACGAGCCCGACGAATTGCGAAATTACGATGTAGACGGCTTCTTACCGCGTTTAGTGGTTATACCCGACGCAGTGGAGCAGGTAGCACAGATGGTAGCATTGACAAACCAGCAAGGTTTGAAGCTGCTGACTCGTGGAGGCGGTTCGCGTATAAGCCTGGGAGGGATACCTGAGCAGTTCGATGTTTTGCTCGAAACGACGAAATTGACACGTCTGCTTGAGCATGAAGCACCCGATCTCACCTGTCATGTCGAAGCAGGTATCACCCTGGCAGCTTTACGGGCACAATTGGCGACAAAAGGCCAGTGGTTAGCGCTCGACCCACCCGATGCTGAACAGGCCACTTTGGGCGGAATCCTGGCCTCGAATGCCAGCGGACCAAAGCGCTTTCGCTATGGCACAGCGCGTGACGTTGTGATCGGGTTGCGAGTCGTGCAGGCCAGCGGGGAAGTTGCACGCAGCGGTGGGCACGTCGTCAAAAACGTGGCGGGCTATGACCTCAATAAACTGTATATAGGATCGTTGGGGACTCTTGGTGTCATCGTCGAAGCGAATTTCAAGCTGCAGCCCTTTCCTACCAGCGAACACACAATCTTACTGACTTTTCTGAACGCGGCGGATGCTATGCAGACTGTAATCAACATCCTGGGTTCACTGCTGGTACCAAGCGCCATCGAATTGATTGACTCCAGGGCAGCAAGTGATATGACCGATTTCTTTGGTCTGAATCTACCAACTAACGGCTACACCCTGGCAGTCAACTTTGAGGGAAGCGTAGTGGCGATTGATCGCCAGTTGGATGAAATGCGATCGCTGGCTCGCCAGAATGGCGCTTTGCTAGGCGATGACCTGTCTGGTGAGGCCCAGGGTCAGTTTTGGGATGTTGTACGCGAACATACACAAGGATCGGTAACCTGCAAAGCGGTTGTACTGGTATCGCAGGTAGTCCCTTATCTTCAAGCAATCGAGCAGGTCTGCCGGCGCCATGAGCTGGAAGCGGCAGTTGTGGCGCATGCAGGCAATGGTATTCTGTATATTGAACTGCGGCCAGGGGATGCAACATCTCGCCTTGTAGAAGCGATTACGGAGCTTCGTCTACATGCGCAAGAGGCGCGTGGCAGCCTGGTCGTCGAGCGCTGTCCCATTGATTTGAAACGACTCATCAGTGTATGGGGCGAGCCTGGCCCAGATTTTTACCTGATGCAGCGACTCAAACAGCACTTTGATCCGAATGGTACGTTTGTTAGAGGACGCTTTGTGGGGGGACTGTGAATTTAGAGGTATCGACACCTGCAGGGATAACTCCTGTATTGATCGTCACAGCACACCCTGAATTTATGGACGTGGCATTCGACGAACTAAAGCAACTTGATAGTAGACTGCAAAGTGTCGAGCCACTAAGTCCGGGCATTTTGCTTTGTGGGTATCCCCAAGGAATGCAGGATAGCACGGTGTTAATGCGCCTGGCCCAGGAGCAACGACCAATTTTCGTGCGGCATCTCGCGCCCGTACAAGTGATCGTTTGCTTGAGCAATACCGGAGATGATATTGGCGCATTGGCCTTAGCCATAGCGGATCTACCAACGTTCACGCTCCTGGAGGCAGGCCAGCGGTTTGCCGTACAAACGCGCCTGTTGCAAACCGATGCAAAGACTACATTTGCAAGTATTGGCAAGCGAGCATATAGCAGCGGGTACGTCAATCAACTTCTTGCCGGGGCTGTCACGGAGGAGACTGGCGCAGTAGAGTCTGTTAAGAAGCCACAGATTGTTATTTCGCTGCTGTGTTCTTTGGAAAAGGGATACCTGGGTATTTCCCTGGCTAAAGATAACCTGAGCGACTGGCCTGGAGGGGCCCGGCATTTCGCACAGACATCTGAACAGATCAGTCGAGCTGAATTTAAATTGTTGGAAGCGTTGGAGACATTTGGCGTGTCGCTAGCGGCGCCAGGAACAGCGCTCGATCTTGGCGCTGCTCCTGGTGGTTGGACACGCTTACTATCAGGGGCAGGGATGAATGTAGTGGCAGTTGACCCGGCAAAACTTGATCCCCGCCTGGCAAGACAAGCTCATCTTGAGCACTATCGTGGCTATGCCGAAGCATACCTGGAAGATGCAATCAAACGGCATAGGCGATTTGACGTAATCACCAACGACATGCGTATGGATGCCCGTGAGGCTGCGCGCTTGCTGGTGGAGGCTGGTGCATGTTTAAGCCCTGATGGCTTCATCATCAGTATGCTAAAATTACCACATGCAACACCTGAGATCGATCCACAGAGAAATTTGAGGGAGGCTTTGAGATTACTTAGCAGGCATTATGGCATTGTGCAAGCCAGACAACTTTTTCATAACCGTCAAGAAGTAACTGTTCTCACCGCCAGACCGCTATCAAAGCAGTTAAAACCGTCGTGACCCGGGAGGCAGCAATCATGTCGATCGAATCGTCGAACCCACAGACTACAATCTCTACCATCACGCCACCTTCTCAGGGGCCATTACGTCGTCATACGCATACATATGACTTGATGCGCCAGTGCATTCACTGTGGTTTCTGCCTACCTACTTGCCCGACGTATGCGGTATTGGGCGTGGAAATGGATTCTCCTCGCGGGCGCATTTACCAGATGCAGGCAGTTGCCGAAGGACGCATGGCGATTTCGTCAGAATTTGTAGAACACATGTATTGCTGCCTGGGTTGTCGTGCCTGCGAGACTGCCTGTCCTTCCGGCGTGCAGTTCGGCAAGCTGATCGAGGCTGCGCGCGAACAGATCCAGCTCGAGGTAGCTCATATGCCTCTGCTTGATGGACCGAAACAAGCTAAACAAGAGGTCACTGAACCGGTTGGTACAGCAGATTACCCGTTACATGAGCATGCGCCCAAGCAACCGACCCTCGAGTCCTTTACTGAAAGACTGCTGCGTCGTTTCTTTTTTGATCTCATGCTCCCCTCGCGCACAATCACATCGCTTGTGTTTACAGGGTTGAAGATATATCAGAGAAGTGGATTGCAATCTCTAGTGCATCGTACAGGTTTGCTCGATGCTGTAAATGCTCTACCAACGCCTTTACAGGGACAATTGAAAACTCCGGAAGAGCTAATGCCTGCCACGGGTGGCGATTTGCTTCCAGAGCCACTTGCGGAGATTACTCCCGCACTAGGGAGAAAACGTTATCGTGTAGGCTTTGTGAGCGGCTGCATTATGGATCAAGTCTATCGCAATATCAACGAGGCGACGATTCGCGTGCTAACGGCCAATGGCTGTGAGGTAATTACACCTGGCAGGCAGCAATGTTGTGGTGCTTTGCATGTCCACGCAGGCGAAGCAGAACGTGGAAGACAACTTGCCCAGCATAATATTGATGTGTTCGAGCCATATAATTGTGATGCAATCATCATTAACTCAGCAGGCTGTGGCTCGAATCTCAAGGAGTACGGTCATTTACTGCGCGATGACCAGGCATATGCCGCTCGCGCGAGTGCATTTAGCGCAAAAGTGAAAGATGTAAGTGAGTTTCTGACGAGTATTGATTGGAATCACGAGATGGGCACGGTGATGCGCACGGTAACCTATCATGATGCTTGTCACCTGTTCCATGGGCAGAAAGTCAAACAGCAACCCCGCAAACTACTCAATACCATACCTGGACTGACCCTGGTCAATCTCAAAGAGGCAGACTGGTGTTGTGGTAGCGCTGGCATCTACAATATAACGAACCAGGAGATCGCATCCCAGCTTTTAGAGCGCAAGATGAGCAATATCTCAGCAACAGGTGCGAGTGTGGTAGCCACTGGCAACCCAGGCTGCATGATGCAAATTGCTCTGGGTGCGCGACAGCGGGGCTTGGAGGTGGAGGTGGTACATCCAATCCAGCTGTTAGATGACGCCTACCAAGCAGGTGGGCTATACAATGTTCCGGCAACTGATAAAGAGAAAGAACCAAGACGACGACGCACGCTAGCACTCGGGATCAGCATTGGAATATTGCTAGGATTGCTATTGATACGCCGTCGCCGCAATCGCCTTTATAGATAAGGTCACTCTTAAAAACTGAAAGAGCCAACTTGAATAAAGTTGGCTCTTTCAGTTTTGCAGCTATTACAATTACCTCAATTTTGCCGAGACCACAGCCAAGTCCAACAGCTCGGGCACACGCACGCATCAGCCGCTCACGGCTCACGCCGCCAGCCACCACTTATGTGTCACAAGCCGTACGATCATTAGGGCCG